>ENA-OQJT01000179-OQJT01000179.1-human-gut-metagenome-genome-assembly--contig:-NODE-179-length-15877-cov-0.994159_pt1 | contig 15877 bp, 17 predicted proteins | sample MGYA00242612_ERZ504779 | MGnify/ENA primary metagenome ERZ504779 (study PRJEB26092, sample SAMD00036366) | human gut metagenome | host: Homo sapiens | study: EMG produced TPA metagenomics assembly of...
CGAGATACATTGATACTGGGCGTTATTTGGAAGAATATTTCCAGAGCTTAATGTCCGTTTTATTTCTGTAACAGATAACATGACAGTATGAAGCAGTCATACGATATGTTGCTTCCTATTAAAAATATATTCAATGAACAGTATGCAAGAGATATTTCTAATAAAATTCAAGCGACTGTAAAATCAAAACAGAAGGCTGGAGAATTTATAGGAGCATTTACAAGCTATGGCTATAATAAATCACCTGCGAATAAGAATAAGCTTGTGATTGATGAATATGCGTCCGAAGTTGTAAAACGAGTATTCAGTATGTACGCACAAGGGATAGGAAAACAGAGCATTGCAAAAATATTAAATGCAGAGGGTATCCTTTGTCCGTCTGAATATAAAAAACTAAATGGCGAAAACTATAAGAATTGTACTCGTTTAGAGAAAACTTCCTATTGGACATATTCCACTATTAACGTGATGTTGCAAAATGAACTTTATATTGGAAACATGGTGCAAGGAAAGAAACATCAACGTATGAGAAGCAAACAACGCCTAGTTGATAAAGAAAACTGGATAAGGGTTGAAAATACACATGAACCGATTATAGACCATCAACTTTGGGATAAGGTACAAAAACTGCTGACGAAAAAGCATAGAGATATTGATTTGGAAACAAACAAAAATATCTTTGCAGGTTTTATCAAGTGTGGCGATTGTGGTCGGGCAATGATGAAAATTTGTGGCAACATGCTGACGGAAGTAAGTCCTACTCATTCTATTGTGGAACTTATAAAAGAAGCGGAAAAAAATTACTGCACTCCGCATACTCTCCCATTTCAAGTATTGAATGATATTGTACTGGGAGATTTAAAGCAGATTATCAGCAATGTAGAGAATTTGCAGGAACTTGTAAAATTACAATCTTTCACAGCTCCGAAAATCAGAAAATCAACAGACATAGAACTGACAAAGTTAAAGACAGAGCTTGAAAGAGTAAAGAGACTGCAAAAGGCAATTTATGAAGATTACAAAGACGAACTGATTTCTAAAGAAGAATTTCTTTCTTATCGAGAGGACTATCAACAAAAAGAAACGCTTTACTCCAAACAGATGAACGCTGGAAGAAAAGAAAAAGGAAAGTGTAACAGAAGATGTTTTTTGAAACACCGTGGTTAAGGCGGTTGTTGGAACTGAAAGACATTGAAGAATTAGACAGAGATATTATTGTGGAAATGATAGACCAGATAACAGTTTACGAAAACCGCAAAATTAAAATCTCATATAACTTCGGAAATGAACTGGAACATTTATTCTCAAGCGTTTACTGTAAGGACTTATAGAAAAAGGCTATCTAATCTCAATACATATCACAATTTGCGTAAACTACAATCAACACATGGTGGAAGTGATCCCGGTAAGATTTCCACCTCCGGCGTCATGGAAAAGGATGTCAACCTGAGTATTGCAATGGCTCTTAAACAGCTGTTTGAAAACAGAGGCTTTACTGTTGTCATGACCAGAACCACCGACTGTGATCTCGCCCCGGATAATTCCAAGCATCCAAAGACAGATGATCTGACAAAGAGAACTGCCTGATGTCTAAAAGCAATGTGGCAGTCAGCATCAGTATCCATCAAAACAGCTTTGAGGACAGTTCAAGCTGCGGTCCACAGGTATTCTATTATGAAGCCTCTGATGCAGGAAAAGAGCTCGCATCCTCTGTTCTTGGAGCTTTAAACACTTCTCTTTGTGTCGCAAAGCCACGAAGCATTAAGCCCAATAAAGAATACTTTATACTTAAAAAATCCACATCCCCGACCGTAATCGTAGAATGTGGATTCTTGAGTAATCCTGCTGAGACACTTCTTCTTACTGACAAAAACTATCAGGATGACCTGGCACATGCAATATATATCGGTGTTACAGACTATCTTGCGCAATCACCCTCTGGACATTTACAATAAACTGCTCTGCGATGTGATATAGTCTGGTTGTCTGGACACTTTCACTGCCATCAAGCTGCTTTTTAGTCTCATTATCTGACTCAGTATTCGATTTCATATCTGACATCTTAGACTCTTTTTGCAGATATATCATGCTCCAGTGCCACATCTATGCGCACACGCTGTTCACCATCACTTATTCCTGCCTCAAACATAGTGATATTGTCTTCAAACAGCTTTTTAGTCTGCTCATCGTCTGTGACTATCATAGCAGATACTGAGTTTTCCTTTGCCTCAAAATATGCAGCTACCCTGCCGCATTTTTTTATCCTCAAGGAATATGTCAACCAGTCCCCTTTTATCTTCACCTCTTACTATGCGAAGCTTCATACCTGTGACCCCGTCTGCAGTCTCTATTGGTACAATATAGTTTTCCTGTCTCGACATATTTGAAGCTATCCTTAGCTGACTGCATAATAGCTTCATCTGTCTGAGGTCTATTGAACCTGTGTGCCTATCCTCTATAATCATCGAATCCATAACATGCTCTGCTGTATCAGCCAGCGTTTCCTGCGCCTGCGCAAGCTCCTTTGGATTTTTGACCGACTCAGAAAACCGTCTGAGAGTCTCATCCAAAAGAGCCCTTGCCGTAGCACTGTCTCCACGCTCCCAGAGATTTCTTACTGCCTCTGACGGATTTTTCATTAGCCGTGACGCAGCCATGAGGTTTACCGCGGTTGTTTTTACATCATATTTCTCTAGAAAAGCATATACGTTCTCAGGCACCGAAACTGCCTGATTGAACTGTCTTAGCTGTTCTGTGGCATATTGCTCTGACAGTGCGTTATCCTCGTCTGCCTCATATACAGCCTGCCTTAACTGCTCCGGAGTCATATCAAGCCAGCTGTCATACTGCACAAACTCCATTTTCTCAGGTGAAAGTGTATCAAGCACATCCCTTAGGCAGTTTGTATGATATGCGCTTTCTATCTGTGAGTCAATTTTAATGCCACTGCTTACACTGTCCACTCCGGCAAAGGTATCGTCCACCTTATAGTCCATGGCACTCTTTCCTCGTACCCGGACCGCTGTAAGCAGATTTTTCATTGTAATATCTGCTCCCTGATTAACAAGTGAGCCTATCACAGCACCATCTGACTGCTCCACCTGTGAAATAAGCCTGTATATGCCTATATATGAGTCTCTTTCCTCCTCTGAGATTTCATTTTTCTTTTCAAGCTTCCAGAGAAACTCGCTGAATTTCTCATCCTTTTCGTCAGGATTTTCTGATTTTATCCGTCTGGCAGTGTCACTTATGTCACTCATGCTCATATCAAGCGGTGATATGCCTCTTTTTATCATCTCAATCGTCACCGCCGGTGTCATATCGCTGAATGCTCTCTGCACCTGCTCATCTACAGACTTTATCTGCTTTATATTGTCCTCTGTGATGTCGGTACTATTGTACGCAAGTATCCGCACAGCCCTGCGATTGCTTTCAGATGTATCTATCTGAAGCTCTTTAAGTATATCATCCACATTCTGAAATGCTTTTGACATACTATCTCCCATATCTGCCCGCGGTGATGTCATAAGAGTCTCATATCCTGAGGCTGCTGCTTCTAATGACTGCTTCATTGCTTTGCCTGCTGTATACAGCTCATACACAGTGTCATCAGCGGATTCCAGGGTCAGTACATACGCCGGCTGCTGCTTCATCTGATTGAAAATATCACAGACATTATTGTACATACGTACCCTATCATCAGATGCCTCTACACTGCTCTCACCAAACAGCGCTCCGTAGTATTTATTTTCCTGCTGCTTAAGCAGCTCCACTACACGTTCAATAGGCTCTGTGTCTATTGAAACTCCTTTTTTTATGAGTGAAAGGTTGGCTTCTGCTGTCATGGAAAGTCTCGCTTCCTCAAGCTTTCTTTGAGCTGTCACAAGCCTTGCTTCCCGGCTGTCTGTAATCTGATTATCCGCAGCTTTATTCGCTGAGGCTTGCGATGCTGCACTATCCTTGCCTCTTGCAGCTATAAGCTTTGACAGATTCTCTATCGTGACAGGTATGTTATCTGACTCTAATGTGACAATGTCATCTGCGGTCGCCTCACCTAATACATCACAGGCTTTCTTTGCCATGTCAAATGTCAGACCATCTTGTGACATAGTGGCATCTGTAGCCTTTTTTCCCATTGCCAGTGCTTCTGTCACTGCCCTTGCATAAAAATCACTGCTCACATTTTCTTTTGCTGCGTTGATGCAGTCTACCTGATTCGCAAGCAGCACATTATCAGGTGTAACGGCTATATCTTCATCTATCAGCCATCTGCACTGATTCAGATTCTCATCACTACTGTCTATATGAGCTTCCTCTAATATCTGTTTAAGCTGTGGCTTAAGCTCCTCAAACAGCTCATCTGATATCTCCGTCATTTTGGTTTTCTGCCTGTAATCTTGTACCTGACTGCTGCTGTACGTAGCCTTGTATACATTGGAAACCGTCGGATTCATGTTATTTCTGACCAGATATGCCTTTGTCTCATTGGATATATTTGTAAGGCTCTTTGCCCGGTCTATGGCATCTGTACCTGCCTTTATATTGTCATCTGTAGCAGGAATATCATATGCTTTCATCTGATTGACAAGCATGGCCGCTTCAGTCTGGCTTCCCGTGATGTCTGTGAGCTGCTCCTTGCTCAGATCATCTCCATATATGGATATATCTACACCTGCCTTTGCCAGCACTGCTTTTATCTTATCGGTCTCAGTGACAATGACATCGTAGCCGTCATCCTTTGCAGCTTTGTAATCATCACTCGTGGTGGTGCTTGCAGTGACAATCATATCATTTCGCCTGTTTTCTGAGGTCTGATTCATGTCATTTAGCAGATTTTCTGCCATATCTGTGTCATCGCTGTTCCCGGCTTCATTTTTAGCCTGTGGTCTTGCATATATAGTATCCGACATATCAACAGAGTTTGACGAACCGACAACAGCCGCCTTTTTTTGACATATTGTCACTACTGTCTGTCTTTATGTAGTCTGACACACGCATACCCGTTGTCATGTCATTTATGGTTTTTTGTGTCCGTATTTTTTCGTATCTGTGCTTTTATTAATCAAATTCTCTATCTGCATATTTCCTGCTCCGTACCCTGCATATATACCATCTCTGCAGCCTTTATTTGTGGATATTCATACCTCGTATTTTTTATCCAACTGTTCAGAGCCACCTTGAGAACAAGAAAATCTGCTGCTTACATGCAAGCATGACGCATCAGTTTTTTTTGTTCTCAGTGGTTCTGAATAGTTATCTTTTTATTATATATCGACATATAATACGCAAAAATAAAGACCGCGCCTTAAATTGGCGCGGTCCTTTACCCTGCTGTTTACAGGTATATTAGTATTTAAATACAGCAACTCCGTAAGGCGCAAGTGGATAAGCAAATGAAAATGGTCTGCCGTCACACTCTGATTTGACTGCCTTATAGTCCAGCTTCTTATATGACTGTTTTGCTGCCTTGCCTCTGCCCTTTGCAGCCTTCTTTACAGGCGCTTGTACCGTTTTGCCGGTAAACTTAGGATCCTCACTATCTAAAACGAGCTGATATGTCTTGTGCTTTGGCACTCCGACTCTGTAATCAGGTCTCTCTACCGGTGTGAAATTGATGACAAAGAGCATATTATTCTTGCCATCCTTACTCTTTCTGATAAAGCTGAAGATGCTTCTGTCTGCATCGTTTGCATTTATCCATTCAAAGCCTTCCCAGCTTGAATCCAGCTCATACAGACAGCGGTTTCTCCTATAGAGGTGAAGCAGCTCCTTTACCCAGTTCTGGATCTTTTTATGCTCCGGATTCTCAAGCAGATACCAGTCGAGTTCTCTTTCCTCACTCCACTCCTGCTTCTGTGCAAACTCCTGTCCCATGAAAAGAAGCTTCTTTCCACAGTGTCCCATCATAAATGCATATCCTGCCATGAGGTTCTTGAATTTATCCCCTTCTAAGCCCGGCATTTTGTTGAGCATAGAACACTTCAGATGTACCACCTCATCATGTGACAGTACCAGAATATATTTCTCACTCTCATTATAGCTCATCGCAAATGTCATCTTGTTGTGGTTATTTTTACGGAAATATGGATCCAGCTTCATATAATCAAGGAAGTCATGCATCCATCCCATGTTCCATTTGTAGCTGAAGTTCAGTCCGTCTTCCTCTACCTTGCCTGTTACCTTTGGCCATGCGGTAGACTCTTCGGCTATCATTACAGTTCCGTGATTTCTTCCAAGTATGAGTGTATTGATATGCTTGAAAAACTCTACTGCCTCGAGGTTCTTATTTCCTCCAAACTTGTTTGGCACCCACTGTCCGTCGTTCTTTCCATAGTCAAGATAAAGCATTGACGCAACTGCATCCACACGGAGTCCGTCTACGTGGTAATTTTCTATCCACATCAATGCACTTCCGATAAGGAAGTTCTTTACTTCATTCTTACCGTAGTCAAATATCTTTGTGCCCCAGTCGGGATGCTCTCCCTTTCTTGGGTCTGCATACTCATATGTGGCTGTTCCATCGAAATTGGCAAGTCCATGCGCATCCTTTGGGAAATGTGCAGGTACCCAGTCGAGGATTACTCCGATATTATTTTTATGGCACTGATCAACAAAGTATGCAAAATCCTCAGGCTCTCCATACCTCGATGTAGGTGCATAGTAGCCTGTCACCTGATATCCCCATGAGCCATCAAACGGATACTCTGAAATACCCATAAGCTCAATATGTGTATATCCCATAGTTTTCACATAGGATATGAGTGATTTTGCAAGCTCCCTGTATGTATAAAAGCCCTCATCATCCTGCCCGGATGTCTCATCCATGAGCCCGGATGACATTCATATATAGCCATAGGTGAAGAATATACATCAGCATCTGACTTTGCTGCTCTCTTATCCATCCACTCTTTGTCAGTCCATGTGAAGTGCTCGATATCTGTGATGATTGACGCTGTTCCCGGACGAAGCTCTGCGTAGTTTGCGTATGGATCCGCCTTGTACAGCTTATCACCCTGTTCAGTGACTATAATAAACTTATACATCTGACCCTTTTGCGCTCCCGGTACAAAAAGCTCATACACTCCCATGGTTTCCGGCTCTACACGCTTCATCTCATGACTGGTCTCATTCCAGTCGTTAAACTCACCAAACACGTATACTTCCCTCGCATGTGGCGCCCAGACGTCAAAGCACACTCCTTTTTTTCCTTTACGCTCAGCTAAGTGAGCACCCATCTTCTTGTAGATATCATAGTGTGTTGCCTGACCAAACAGGTAACAATCCATTGCTGTAAAATTACACATATATATACCCCCCATAAGTATTTATTTTTCCCTGAAATGATCCTCTTTGAGTACAATTCGGTCATCATCTGTATATCGCCTGGCTGTCAGAATACTTATAGCCTTCTTAAGTCCGCTGTGAGCCTCCCTGTCTATGGCCTCGTCAATTATATCCTTGACCTCTGTCAGAGTGGTAGCCTGGTCTATCCTCTCAATATTGCTGATTCTGTTATGCAATGCCAGAATAGCCATCTCATCTATCTTGTACCCAAGCTCTGCAGAGTACGATTTGGCAAACAATACGAGTTCATCATTTGTAAAAATAGGGACCGATATCTTTTCCGTGAACTTGGATGCAAAGCCCTCATCCATTGAGAGAGCCTTCTTTATACCCTTTGATGTATCCTCAAGTATATAGAGTGTTCCTGTAATATCATGCTCCATCAAAAATGATAGCTGGGCAGCTATGCTGCGGTCGATATCACCGGCTCTTTCTATGATGAGACAGCCTCCTGTTATCTTTCTGACTACCTGCTGCACATCCTTTTTATTGAGTGCGGCAGCATCAATCTTACCCATCTTTCCTGTAAGCTGTTCACCATCTTTTTGTAATACCTTTATAAAGCTTGTAGCAAGCATTGTCTTTCCGCAACCCTGCTCTCCCTGTATAATGAGGTTGCCTGTGGATGCGTTTTCTTTCCTGTTGAAATGATCAAGCACTGCATTATATGCCTTGCAGATCTGATCCTCCATACCCTTTACCGGTATGAAATATGAAAATATAGCTTTCTGTTCGCTTGTAAGCTCTTTTATATGTTTTGTTTCTTTCAATTTCGAGTCATCTTCTTCGCTGTCTAAATCCTCCGGCAATGAAATATCCGGCATTTTTCTTGTCTTAGCCATATCCAGCTTCTTCTCCAGTCCCGGATTCTTTGCTGTCATCTTGGCTATTTCCTGCTCGATAAATGATGTCACATGATCAAAATCTCTCTTCTCAGAAACGTTTTCTTTCTCCTGTGAAGTCTCATCATCTGATGTATCATCATCGACATTTAACATTATCATCTGTTATTTCAGGCATCATGGTAGTCGGCTGCATGAGTATCTCGTCTTTCTCAGACTCCTCTGCCATAATTATATCCTCCGGCTCTCCAACCGGTTCCTTGACTTCATCTGCAGCATCTTCAGGTGCTTCCTGCGACTCCTGCACTTCGTCTATAGCCTCTTCAGGTGCTTCCTGCGACTCCTGTGCTTCTTCTATAGCCTCTTCCGATGCTTCCTGCGGCTCCTGTACTTCATCCACAGTCTCATCTGCATAAAGCTCCTGCATATCCGGTTTCTGCTCTATAATATCAACCGGAACCTTCAAATACTCCTCCTCAAGAAGTTCCTTCGGAGTGACACCTGCATCCAGCTTTGGAATGACATCATTTAGTCTCTCCATGATGTCTCCTGCCTCCTGAAGTGCTCTTGCCTTAGCTGACTCAAGCTTCTGCTGCTCAGCCTCTTTAAGTGCAATTTCAGCCGCATGTCTGGTCTTTTCCCATTCTTCAAGCACATCCTGTATAGACATCTGTCCTGTAATCTGATGCTCAAGCTGAGTCTTTTCACTCATGACCATAGACATCTGTCCGTCAGCGTCTTCACCCAAAAGCTCCTTGAAATTCAACTTAAGTGAACCATCTATCTCTTCATCTGTAGCGATATGCTCTGTCTCTTCCGGCTGCTGTACATACTCTTCCTGCTCCTTTTCGAGCTTGAGATAAGGAATATCCTCAACTATCTTTTTGATGGTATCCATCGTATCAGCAACTTCATTCTTGCCCTTGGCCTCCATGATCTGCTGCATACCCTTGGCAATCTCCTGCTGTAAATTTACAGTATTGAACTTCTCCTGATTTACAGTAATCTGCGGGATAGTTACGTCATCATGCACTATCTCTCCGCCCTTTACCATCTCCATGGCACCTATCTCAGTGACCTCAGCCTCATCCTTTATCTTAGCCGGCTTTTCCTTCTCTGCCTTGAATCGTCTGTACTTTTCCTCCTGAGCCTTGGTAAGTGCTGATAAAGCATCTTAAGCTCCAGCGCACGCTCCACATATGGTCCGTCTCCGAACCACAGAATGAGCTCATCGCAGGCATCTATACACTTATCGGCTTTTCCGGCCTTGTGGTATAGATATGCAAGCTCATATGCCCACTCCTCAGTGTATTCTTCATCCTTGTACTCTTCAAGAATAGTGATAAGCTCATCAAATGAAGCTCCCTGCCCTTTTTTGATGGCATATCTTAATACATACTTCATATCATCATGAGGCGCTATCTCAACAAACTCATCATAATACTCTGTAGCAGCATCATAATCACCCATCTTGATGGCGACCTCAGCCAGTCTGTATATAATCATCCTGCCGATTGGTGAACGGTCATAGGCCATTAAAAGTATGTCCCTTGCATCCTGGTATCTTTCGGCCTTCTCGTAGATTTCGCCGATTTTAACGAGTGTATTTACATTTTTAATTTTGTTCCAATTTATGCTATCCGCAATCTCTGCTGCGCTCATATAGCCCTCCTCGGCGCTTAGGGCTTTTATCTGATCCAGCTTGAGATTGTATTCGTATTTATCCACTTATTTCACCTACTCGTATTTAAGCTTATTATTTTTGGTATCTACGCCTGTTGTCTTTGTATAATCCCTTGTGTCCTCAGGAAGCTTCTTTTTCCTGAGAGCATAATTAACAACTCTTTTCACAATATAGTATATCACAGCAAAGGTTGGAACACCAAGTAACATTCCAAGAAAACCAAACATTCCTCCGCCGATTAGTATGGCAAACATAACCCAGAAGGTCGAAAGACCGGTAGATGAGCCAAGTATCTTAGGTCCTATTATATTGCCATCCACCTGCTGCAGCACGACAATAAATATCAGAAGATAAAGCGCATGCCACGGACTCTGAATTACTACTATGAGTAACGATGGAATTGCACCGATAAACGGTCCGAATACCGGAATCACATTTGTGACGCCGATAATCACTGCAACGAGCACCGATGATGGAATCCTTAAAATCAGACATCCGAAATATGCAATCACACCTATAATCAGTGAATCTATAATCTTACCGCTTATGAAGCCTCCAAAAATCTCATTTGTCTTTCTGATCGTCTCAATGATGATATTGCCTGTCTTTGGCTTGCAGACAGCATATATTATCTTTTTGCTCTGTCCTGCAAGAGTCTCCTGAATACTCATCACATAGACCATCACGATTATTCCGATAATAAAATTAAATAAGCCTCTGACTACCGAAATCACACCGGTTGTAATCTGTGCAACATACTTCTGTGCCTCAGGAATCAGCTTTTCTGTGGCATAATTCTCAATGTAGTCGGTTGCATTCTGTAAACCTGTGCTCGCGAGCTCAGCAATTTTGCTGTCCCCGAAATTGCCGTTCTTTATCATGTTAATGAATGCCGCAACATCATTTGGCAGTGTCTTCATAAGTCCCGATATACTTGCTATGACAGAAGGCACAATAGCCGCAATGAGGAGCGAAATAATTGCTACAAGAATAATAACCGAGCCTGTGATTGCAAGAGCTCTTGAAACCTTTCGCAGCTTGCTTTCGCTTTTCATCTTTTTGGAAAGAAGCTTTTTAAAGCATCTTTCCAGCCACAGCATGACAGGATTCATCAGGTATGCAAGCACAAGTCCCATTATAATAGGCATTGCTGCCGCAAGCAGCTTGCTCCATATGCCTGCAAAGCCCTCAAATCTGTACAGTGCAAAGAAAAACAGTATACTGACTGCAAACGTGACAAATACCATGACACCTATTCTGATCAGATGTGGCCATTCCTCACGCCCCGGGTGCGAATTCTGCTTCGCACCCTTATCTGCATTTATCTCAATGTTTGATTTTTTACCAGCTTTTCCGGTTTCTTCCATCGGATTAAACTCTCCTTATTTACGATTATAGTTGATGAGACATCCCTTTAATATTATCTCTCTTTCATCATCTGTGAGCTCACCCATCTTCAGTGTAAATGGCTTTAATTCACCATCCTTGACAACATATGCCTCAAACTCCGTCTTTGCATCCTCGATTTCCTTCTTGATTCCCGGAAGGAAGATATAGTCGAGGTTGTGGAACGGAAGCTCTCCCTCATCGATGATGAATGGAAGCATTCCCCAGTTGATAAGGTTTGAACGGTATCTCTTTGTAGCATACTCGTTTGCGATATTTGCCCAGCCTCCGAGTACCTTCTGGCAGCTTGCAGCCTGCTCTCTTGCTGAGCCGTCACCCGGCTTAACAGCAAAAATTGTGCTTCCGAAGCCCATATTCTCATGGCTTGCCTCAGGGAATTTTTTCTTTACTACTCCCATGATTTCAGCAACCTCAGGAACAGCCTTTCCTGCGCACTCACCACTCTCTATAGCCTTCTGGGCCTTCTGGATTTCCTTTGCTCTGCCTACATACTCAGGATCCTTTCTTGAAAGTGCGAACTCTGCAAGTCCAAGAGGGTTTGAACGATATGAAGATGTCTCTCCTGAAGGAATGAGCTCATCTGTTGTAGTAACAGGATCATGAATCTCTGAAACCACCTTAAGGAGCATATTCTCAGGAAGCGCGCTCATTGCCGGCCAGTCCTTGATGTTTGGTCCGAACTGGATTTCAACTGAAGGATCTGCCACTCCATGGCTGTCAAATACACGGTTCTCATATATAGTCTTGTCAAAGAAATATTTTGGCTTTGTAAAGTTGACATCAATATCCGCTGCTGATGTAAGGAAGCCCTTGTTTGCTGCTGTTGCAGCGATTGAACGTGCATCCATGAGTGCCACTGAGCTGATCTGTCCGTTCTGTACCTTAGAACCCTCTCTGTTAGGGAAGTTTCTTGTTGAATGACGGATAGAGAATGCGTTGTTGGCAGGTGTATCTCCTGCACCAAAGCAAGGTCCGCAGAAAGCAGTCTTTACGATTGCACCTGTCTCAAGAAGCTTTGCTACAGCTCCGTTTTTCACAAGCTCCATGTATATTGGAGTAGATGCCGGGTAAACACTCAGTGTAAACTCGTCTGCTCCGATTGAATGTCCGTTTAATATGTCAGCCGCATCGCAGATATTCTCAAATCCACCGCCTGCACAGCCTGCGATGATTCCCTGGTCTACATACAATTTTCCGTCTCTTACCTTACTCTTTAAATCAAGCTTCACCTTGCCGTCAAAGCTTACCTCAGCTCTCTTCTCACAGTCATCGAGAATATCCATGAGGTTTGCATTGAGCTCATCGATAGTATAGGTATTGCTTGGGTGGAATGGCATAGCTATCATTGGGCGGATCTGGCTTAAATCAATCTCAATAAATCTGTCGTAGTAAGCCACCTCACCCGGATTAAGCTCCTTGTGGTCCTCAGCCCTACCGTGAATCTCAAAGAATTCCTTAACCTGGTCATCTGTTCTCCAGATAGAAGAAAGACATGTAGTCTCTGTTGTCATAACATCGACACCTATACGGAAGTCAACGCTCAGATTAGACACACCCGGTCCTACAAACTCCATAACTTTGTTCTTTACGAAGCCGTTTCCGAATACCTCTCCGATAATTGCAAGTGCGACATCCTGTGGTCCAACGCCCTTGATTGGCTCTCCTGTCAGGTAAATGCCTACTACCTCAGGCATATCAATATCATATGTCTGTTCAAGAAGCTGCTTAACAAGCTCAGGTCCACCCTCGCCGACTGCCATAGTACCAAGTGCACCATAGCGTGTATGTGAATCAGAACCAAGTATCATTTTTCCGCCGCCGGCAAGCATCTCTCGTGCAAACTGATGGATAACTGCCTGATGAGGTGGTACATAGATTCCGCCGTACTTCTTTGCACATGTGAGACCAAACATGTGGTCATCCTCATTGATTGTTCCACCAACTGCACAAAGGCTGTTGTGACAGTTTGTAAGTACATACGGGATAGGGAATTTCTCAAGTCCTGAGCTCGTGCTGTCTGGATGATACCTACAAATGTGATATCATGCGATGTAAGCTTATCAAACTTAATCTGAAGCTTGTCCATATTGCCGGATGTATTGTGCTCCTTTAAAATACCGTAAGCAATTGTCTCCTGCTTAGCTGTCTGTTTATCGATGTCCATGCCGGTCTTGCTTTTGACAGCTGCCTGAGCCTCCGGTCCATCAATTATTACTTCCTTACCGTTTAAAAGGTAAGCACCATTTTTCATATAATTTCACTTATTCTACCTCCGTATGTGTATTTCAAAATTCTTTTATTTACTATTATATAATATTATAGGTAATTGTGGCAATAAATAAATCACCATCTACCTTAATTTCGAATTTTCCTCCCATCAAATGGGTCAGATTCTTTGCAATCGAAAGTCCAAGTCCACTTCCTTCAGTGGTTCTCGACCTCTCTCCCCTCACAAAACGCTCTGTCAAGTCTACATTTCCGTTGCTTACTATGTCAAGCTCGTTCTTAGACACATTCTTTATTGTAAAAACTGCCTTTTTATCTGCCTTTTCAAGCTCTACATATACTCTGGTATTTTCCAGTGCATATTTTGCGGCATTAGTATACAGATTTTCAATAGAGCGGTAAAGCTGACGCCCATCCGCATAGATAAATATCTGTTCTGATGGAATTTTTGTAACTATTGTCAGATTTCTCGACTCAAAGCGCTCATTGAATTCACCTCCGGTCTGGTATAAAAGCTCAACCAGATCAAGCTTTTGCATATTGAGCTTCACATTTCCCGAGGTAATCTTTGATGTCTCTACCAATCCTCTGTAGCTGCTTTAAGCGCTGTGACTTTTCCTCCAGCACATGTATATAGTATTTGGCATTTTCATTTTCCAGATTTTCCCTCTTAAGCAGGTCAACATAGTTGACTATTGATGTCAGAGGTGTCTTTATATCGTGTGATACGTTTGTTATTAAGTCTGCCTTTAATTTTTCATTCTTAAGACTCTCATTCACCGAGCTCATAAGACCCTGGCGTATATGGTTGACAGCCTCCGCCACCTTTTTCTGCTGCCCATGAAACTCATTGACATTGAGTGTAGTGTCAAGCGCTCCTTCCGAGATAGCTTCAAGAGCCTCCTGTATGCGCATTATCTCTTTGTTTTTTTGTGTGTGGATATCCTTTTTCTCAATAACTCTTTTCAAAAGCTCATAGCCCTTGTACATCAGGCTGTGTGTGCAAAGTATATTGCCTTTTATCTTCCTTACAATGCTCTGGTATAAAATAATAAAAGCCATATCAAACAAAAAAGTAAATGTGCCGGCCGTCATAATGAGTGATGCATAGTCAAAATGCTGGTTTTTTTTTACGCCTGAAATCACTTTTCCCATAAATACCATGAGCAGTGTAAATATCACTAGCATCACATCAGAGTATACCTTGTCAATCGGTAAATAGTATATTGTGTAATCATCCTCTGATTTTCTGCCTGCACGTTTGCCATATATGCCAGGCTCACAAAGCTGCCTACCAGGCCCGCAAGCGATATTAGTGTATATATATCAATATTTCCATGCGCATCGTGCCTGAATGCATAGCCTGTGGCAAACACTCCTGTCACCATAAGTATCATGCATAGCTGATGTAAAACTATGACCGCTGCTTTTTTTTCCTATCGTATACTGCTTCATTTGTTGTCCTCTATCTTATAGCCTACTCCCCAGACCACCTTCAGATATCGCGGCTCCTTAGGATTTATCTCTATTTTTTCCCTGATATGTCTGATGTGCACAGCAACTGTATTGTCGGCGCCTATCGCCTCCTCGTTCCATATACTCTCATATATTTCATTTATTGAGTAGACCTTTCCCTTGTTTTTAAGGAGTAAAAGCAGAATATTGTACTCAATCGGTGTGAGCTTTACCTCCTCGCCATCCACAGTCACCTTTTTTAAATCATCATTTACCAAAAGGCCTCCGGCTTCATAAACCTTGTCTCCGGCTGCATCATTGCTTGACAGAGTGGTATATCTGCGAAGCTGTGACTTTACCCTTGCCACAAGCTCAAGCGGATTAAAAGGCTTTGTGACATAATCATCAGCTCCCACATTGAGGCCTAAAATCTTGTCAGCATCCTCTGTCTTTGCCGATAGAATGATTATCGGCACCCTGCTTTCCTTTCGTATCTGCAAAGTGGCTCTTATTCCGTCGAGCTTTGGCATCATGACATCTATTATCATAAGGTCTATTTTTTTATTCTTCATAATTTCAACCGCCTGTATGCCATCGTAAGCCTTCTCCACGTTATAGCCCTCCTGCATCAGGTAAATCTCAATTGCCTCAACTATTTCCTTGTCGTCATCACAAACTAATATTGTCATATTATCCTCCTTCTATGAATTTTAAACAGAAACCTTCTCCTGCCGTTAGTCAGCTATATTTTATCAGATTATCCACTTTGTTTTTCTTAAAATCTGCTTAATATTACCTACTTTTAAATATAAGCCAAAAAGCAGCCGTTCTGTTTTGAACTGCTGCTTTATATTACATAGGCGTGTTTTCATTTCCCTTTATTTCCGGTGATGCTCTGCCACATTCTGTGGATGCCGGC
>ENA-OQJT01000180-OQJT01000180.1-human-gut-metagenome-genome-assembly--contig:-NODE-180-length-15822-cov-0.817776_pt1 | contig 15822 bp, 20 predicted proteins | sample MGYA00242612_ERZ504779 | MGnify/ENA primary metagenome ERZ504779 (study PRJEB26092, sample SAMD00036366) | human gut metagenome | host: Homo sapiens | study: EMG produced TPA metagenomics assembly of...
TTATTAATCAATATCAAAAATAATACTTTGACTAATGAAGCATTTATTCCAGCTGGAATATTATCTGTTATTTTTATCGTAGTACAGATAATAAGCGTCAAATTGCGAAAAAATGCGGATAATTATTTATTATCATTAGTCATGTTTATGTCGAGTATCAGTGCTATCATGATTTTGCGATTGAAGCCAGATTTATATATGCATCAGATAGTATGGATATGTATAGGGCTTATTGTTTTTTTGATAATTGTAACAGTATCTGATAGGTTGTTAGAATTATTGGATTATCCTTATGTACTAGGATTTGGAGCTTTGATAATTATTTGTTCTGTACTTATATTTGGGACAGATATCGGTGGTAACCGCAACTGGATTATCTTAGGGCCTATTCAAGTACAGCCTTCAGAATTTGCGAAATTATTGATTATAGCCTTTTTATCTTCGTTTTTTATCCGAAAATAAAAAATGTCTTAGTATTGCCTAGTCGTGGCTGGAAATTCATTCATTTACCGCCATTTAGATTTTTAGCTCCATTGTTATTGATATGGAGTGCATCAATTTTGATGTTTGTAAGTCTTCGAGATTTAGGCTCAGCATTATTATTTTTTGGCATAGTTGTCATCATGACTTATGTAGCTACAGGTAAAAAATTATATGTAGCGATAGCATTATTTTTCTTTTCATTATCTTCATATATAAGTTATTTATTGTTTGCTCACGTGCAAACTCGTGTAGCTATTTGGTTACATCCTTGGGACGACCCGATGGGCAGTGCTTATCAAATAGTACAATCATTATTTGCTTTTGGTTATGGCGGAGTTTTCGGCACAGGATATACATCTGGCTTTCCTCGTTTAATACCAGAAGTTCATACTGATTTTATTTTTGCTGCTATTGGAGAAGAATTTGGTTTAATAGGTGTAACCTTTTTATTGTTGGCATATTTATTATTATTTATGCGAGGCGTAAAAGCTGCCTTACTTTTGACTAATGAAAAATATAAATTGATGGCATTTGGCTTAGCTATAACTTTATTATTACAGACATTTATCATATTAGCTGGTGTAACTAAGCTGTTACCACTCACAGGTATTACTTTACCTTTTATTAGTTATGGTGGTAGTTCTATGGTTTCATCTTTCATTTCACTAGGGCTATTATATGCTCTCAGTAGTAAGGAGAGATAAGTTTGCATAGACAAAATAGTATAGATAAACATATATATACAATCGTAAAAGTATTTATTGGCTTATTTGCAATAATCTTTATTAATCTAGCATATATTCAAATATATCAAGCTGAAGATTTATTAAAAGATAGTCATAATTCACATGTAGCAGAAAAAGCATTACAAGTACAACGCGGTAAAATTTTAGATAGAAATGGCGTGGTGCTTGCAGATACTACAGTGGAAAAAGATGGATTTAAAAGGGTATATCCTTATGGCGAGATTTTCGCTTCGCCAATTGGTTATGTAAGCGATAAATTAGGTTATGCTGGCATAGAAAGTACGCAAAATACTTATCTTGCTGGTAATAATTTAGTATTGCATGCATTAGGGCCTATTTCTCAAATTTTTGAACAAAATGTGGGAAATGATGTTCATTTAACACTCAATGCAGACTATCAACAAGCAGCTTATGACGCTTTAGGTAATCGCAAAGGGGCAGTTGTAGTTTTAAATCGTAAAACTGGTGAAGTATTAGCAATGGTTAGTAGACCAATGTTTAATCCAAATACGATTGATGAAGATTGGGATAATCTTCGTGTAGATGAAAATAGTCCTTTATTAAATCGTGCTAGTCAAGGTTTATATCCACCAGGTTCAGTAATCAAGCCTATGATAGGTGATGGTGTATTGACAAGTGGAGTAGCGACTACAGATACTGTGGTTAATTGTACAGGGGCTTTACAATTAAGCGGAGGATATTCTTTATCAGATAGTAGTGGAGAAGTTCACGGTGGTGTGAATTTAGCCAAAGCTATAGAGGAATCTTGTAATAGTTATTTTGGTACAATGGGTATACGTTTAGGTAGTGATGGTTTAAAAGAAACTTTCTCTCGTTTTGGTTATGACCAAGAACTTGATACAGATTTCATCAACAATAAACCACAATTACCTGATTTTGATAATTTAAGTGATGGAGAACTTGCTCAAGTAGGTATTGGGCAATCTACTTTACTCGTAACACCGCTTCGTATGTCTATGTTAGCTGGAAGTATAGGGAATGAAGGTATCATGATGAAACCTTTCGTAGTAAATGCCATTACAGCTCCAGATAATAGTATTTTAGAACAACATCAACCAATGACTTGGCGACAAGTATCTTCACCAGAAACAATAAATATCATCTATGAAGATATGAAAAATGTTATTAATCATGGTACAGGTACAAGAGCCAAAGTTCCTGGTATTGAAATGATAGGTAAAACAGGTACTGCTGAAAATTCTACAGGCAAAGACCACGCTTGGTTTATTGGTTGTGCAAATATGCCAAATGAAGATATTGCATTTGCTGTTATCGTAGAAAATAGCGGATTTGGTGGTAGTGAGGCTGCACCTATTATAAAAAATATACTCACAAGTATTTTAGCAAAGGAAGGGAAGTAAAATGTCTACGCTCTTAGACAATCGTTATGAATTAATTGAACGTATAGGCGACGGTGGTATGGCAGAAGTTTATCGCGCTCATGATAAGATGTTAGACCGTTTCGTGGCTGTTAAATTTTACATCCGCAATTTACAAGTGATGAATCATTTGTAACAAGATTTCGTCGTGAAGCTCAAGGAGCTGCTAAATTATCACATCCGAATATTGTTAGTATTTATGATGTAGGCTCTTGTGATGGTAAATACTATATAGTAATGGAATATATAAAAGGAGAAACTTTAAAAGATAAAATAAATCGTGAAGCTCCTTTACCAATAGATGTAACACTTAAAATTGTACAGGAAATAGCAGAAGCTTTAGAAAATGCCCATGCAAACCATCTTGTACATTGTGATATTAAACCGCATAATATCTTAATCAATGAAGCAGGTCATGTAAAAGTAGCTGATTTTGGTATAGCTAGAGCTACATCATCATCAACAATAACATATACAGGTACAATTGTAGGTTCTGTACATTATTTTTCTCCAGAACAAGCAAAAGGTCATACTATTAGCCCTAAATCAGATATTTATTCTTTAGGTGTAGTAATGTATGAAATGCTTACAGGTAAAGTTCCTTTTACAGGTGAAACTGCTGTTAGTATCGCGATAAAACATCTTCAAGAACCACCAATTCCGCCACATGAATTGCGTCCAGATATACCAGCAATTGTTGAAGCTATAGTATTAAAAAGCAATGGATAAAAATCCAGATAATCGTTTCTCTAGTACAGAAATGATTAAAGAAATTGAACAGGCAAAAAGAAAACCATTTGCAAAGGTTAATGTACCAACAGAAGACCCATTTGCAACAAGAGTGCTTACTAGTGAAGAAATAGAACAATTACAAAATATTGAGCCTAAGAAAACAACAGTAACACCAAATTATAGTCAGCCTGTATACCAAGAAAATAAAGTAGAACCACAGAGAAAATCAAAGAACTCGTTTAATAAAACATTTATTATGGGCTTGATTTTTATTCTAGTGTTAGGTTTTGGTGTAGGTGCATTTTTATCCTATGGTGATTTTTGGAGCAGTAAAACTGTAGAAGTGCCAAATGTAGTAGGTATGAGTCAAGCACAGGCTGAAGAAACTTTGAAAGCGGAAAACTTGCGTGTAGAAGTAGCAGAAACCTTTGATGAGTCAGTACCAGTAGGAAAAGTTGCTTCACAAACTCCAGAAGCTGGTAAAACTGTAAAAGAATCTCGCTTAGTTACTATTTATATAAGTAAAGGCGGAGAAGAAATCAATATGATTAATTTAGTAGGTTTGAGCCAAAGTGAGGCAGAAAATCAACTTGCTAAATTGAAATTGAAGATTGGTCAAGTTACAGCAGAGTATTCTGATAAACCAAGTGGAACAGTATTAAAACAATCTATATCTGCTAATAATAAAGTTAAAAAAGGTGCTAATATAGATATTGTAGTAAGTAAAGGTAAAGAAGTTAAAAAAGTATCTGTACCAAATGTAGTTGGACAATCTGTAGATTCTGCAAGAGCTACACTAGAAGCGCAAGGATTTAATGTAAGTGCAAGTGCTTCATCTGGTAGTGTAACAGCACAAAGCGTATCAGCTGGTTCTCAAGTAGAAACAGGTACTACTATTGAATTGACTGTATCTTCTGGTAGTGCAGATAGACATGAAAATAGCACAAATACAAATGTACCAGACAAAAATGAACAAACAAATACTACTAATACGGGAACAACTAATACAACAACGCCAGAAAAACCAGCGATAGAAGTTCCACAAAGACAAAGAGATTAGTATAATAGAATTAAATTAGTTTTATGAAATAAATATTAAAGGAGGATTTTTAATGAATGCTGTTATTTTATTATCAGGTGGATTAGATTCTACAACTTGTATGGCAGTGGCAAAACAGCAGGGTTATGATTTATATCCTATAAGTTTTGACTATCATCAACGTAATAAAATTGAATTAGAAGGTGCTAAAGAAATTGCTAAATTCTTTGGTGCTAAAAGACATTTAATTATTGATACAAATATGAATGCTATTGGCGGTTCAGCTTTAACTGATGAAAATATTGAAGTGCCAAAAGGAAATGTTGATCGAAAAGATAATGATGTACCAGTAACATATGTACCATCAAGAAATTTGATTTTCTTAAGCTATGCTTTAGGTTATGCTGAAGTAGTAAAAGCTGACGCTATCTTTATCGGTGTCAATGCAGTTGATTTTTCTGGATATCCTGATTGCAGACCAGAATTTATCCAAAAATTCCAGGATATGGCAGATTATGCTTGCAAAACTACAGCTGTTGATGGCAAAAAAATAAAGATTGTAACACCTCTACAATCTTTATCTAAAAAAGAAATCATTCAATTGGGTACAAAATTAGGAGCACCATATCATTTAACTCGCAGTTGTTATAATGGTAGAGAAAAAGCTTGTGGTGTTTGTGATAGCTGTAAACTTCGTTTGAGAGGTTTTGCTGAAGCAGGAATAAAAGACCCTATAGCTTATGAAAAAAATTATAATGATGTAACTAAAAATCATATTGCTTATGAAAACGGAGAGTGAAAATTTGCAAGATGTACAAAATAGAGTAGATAAACGAGGTATTGCCATTCAGCGAGTGGGTATTAGCGATGTTATTTACCTTTACAAATAAAGCAAGAACAGCATAGCCAGCCAGTTATGGCTAGATTGAAATTTACTGTAGATTTGCCTATGGAATATAAAGGTACACATATGAGCCGTTTTCAAGAAATTTTGACGAAATGGCATACCAATCCTATTGGGCAAGCTGAAATAGGCAATATTTTAGATGAAGCTATCACTAAATTAAGTTCTAATTCAGCACATTTGTCAATGAGTTTTAAATATTTTATAGAAAAAACTGCTCCTGTTAGTGGTAAAAAATCTTTATTGGATTTAGATTGCAAAGTAAGTGCTGTAAAAACAGCTAGTAAAAATTCTATGCCATTTACACTAGCTATAAAAATACCAGTAACATCTCTTTGTCCATGCAGTAAAGAAATCTCGGCATATGGGGCACATAATCAACGCAGTATTATTTCTGTAAAAATAAATTATGATGGCAAAAAAACAGCTATAAATATTAAAGATATTGTAAGTTGATAGAAGCACAAGCTTCTTGTCCATTATATCCATTATTAAAACGTGAAGATGAAAAATATGTAACAGAAAAAGCATATGAAAATCCGAAGTTTGTAGAAGATATTTTACGTGATTGTGTTTTAGCACTTAGAACATTGGATGATATTCATTACTTCTCTGTGGAATGTGAAAACTTTGAGTCCATTCATAATCATAATGCTTATGCTAGTCATGTAGAATATTTAAAATAAAAATCAAAGCCTAGATTATAGTTTTATAGTCTAGGCTATTTTTTTATAAAAGACATTTAGCAATGTTTATAATTTATGTAATCATGGTATTTTTTACTTTTTAAAGTATATAATTTTCTCATAATTAATAATAAAACAAAAATTATGAGGTGAGTTTATGTTAAAGAATATATTGAAAGTAAATAGACCGGATTTTATTGAGTTGACTACAGAAACAAAAACTGTAACTGCTAAATGGGAAAATGATGATTATAATTTAGATGATATAAATGTTAAGCTAAATCAGGATAATGAACATTTAGCTATTTTTCTTACTGCTCAAACTTCAAAAGTGAAATGGATAAAATTGAGATGGAATAATTTGAGTTGGGATAAAAATGTTCGTTTTTTAGGTGATGCATGGGAACGTGGATATGGTGATATGGAATGGAAAGGTATGAACCCAAATCGTTTTATGCCGTGGTATTTCTGTGCTAAAAGTGAAGCAAAATCTATTTGTTATGGGCTAAAAGTAAGACCGTCAGCAATGTGCTTTTGGCAAGTGGATTCTTTAGGTATGACTTTATTTTTAGATGTTCGCTGTGGTGGTAGTGGTGTAAATCTAAAAGGTAGAGTGATTAGCTTGCTGATGTTATAGCTTGTGAAATGCGTGATTGCACTAGTTTTGAAGCTATGCAAGAATTTTGCGGTCAGATGTGTGAAGACCCAATATTACCTAAATATCCTGTTTATGGTAGCAATAACTGGTATTATGCTTATGGCAAAAGTTCAGAAAGTGAAATTCTAGCTGATTGTGATTATATTTTAAATTTAACAAAAGATATAGAAAATAAACCATATATGGTTATTGATGATTGTTGGCAAGAACATCATCGTTTAAATGAATATAATGGTGGCCCATGGACAAAGGGAAATGAAAAATTTCCAGATATGAAAGCTTTTAGCTGATAAATTAGTACAAAAAGGCGTGCGTCCAGGTATTTGGGTGAGATTATTATTAAATGAAGATGAAAATATAAAAAATGAGTGGAGATTATCACATAATAATTGTATCGACCCAACTAATCCAGAAGCACTCAATTATATTAAAGAAGATATCAAGAGAATTTGTAATTGGGGATATACTTTAATTAAACATGATTTTTCTACTTTTGATTTATTTGGCAAATGGGGCTTTCAAATGAGTCCACTTGTAACAGATGATGGTTGGCATTTTTATGATGATAGTTTGACAAGTGCCGAAGTAGTGAAATTATTATATAAAGCTATTTTAGATGCAAGTGTGGAAGCTTCTAATGGAGAGACTTTGATACTTGGCTGTAATACTATAGGTCATTTAGGTGCAGGTTATATGCATATTAATCGCACTGGTGATGATACAAGTGGAGTAGATTGGGAAAGAACTAGATTTATGGGTGTAAATACATTAGCATTTCGTTTACCTCAGCATGGTAAATTCTATGAGATTGATGCTGATTGTGTAGGTATTGATGGAGGTATTTCATGGTCAATGAATAAACAATGGGCAGATGTATTAGCGCAAAGTGGAACACCTTTATTTATTTCTGTTAGACCAAATATTTTAGATGAAACAGAAAAACAAGAATTACATGAGATTTTGAAGGTAGCATCTAAGCAAGAACATCATGTAATTCCTGTTGATTGGGAAGAAACTACTTGCCCAGAGCATTGGCAGGATAAAGACCATGATATAGATTGTAAATATCAATGGTTTGAAGAAACAGGATTAAAATTCAATCCAAATACAATACGTTATCAAACTTTTTTATCTATGACAGAATGATTTAATATTTTACTAAATCGTTTGGTTGGAGATAGTGTTGACGATATTCTCGTGGAGAGATATTCGTAACTTGTTTAAATGCACGTGAAAAAGCAAAAGCATTTTTATAGCCACATGATAAAGAGCTACGCTATAAATAGGAATTTTCGTTTTGCTTAAAAGTTCACGTGCATTTGCTATTTTGGCATTAGTTAAGAATTGTTGTGGTGAAGTATTTAATTCTTGTTTAAATAATGCATATAAATGACTTCTGCTGATATTGAGATATCTAGCGATATCATTTACACTTAGATTAGTAAAAGTATTTTTTTCAATATATTCAATCGCTTTAGTTACATAAAAATTATTATTTAGTTCGACTTTGTTATAAACACTTTGTAAAGCCTCATGAAGTTTAGCAAAAATGAGATGTAATTTACTTTGTAGATAACATTCATTTGCAGGTGTGAGTTGATGATAAGAGAGCATTTTCTTTTGATTATTTCATAGATGGTTTGATTACAAGATAGATTGATGATGGGATTATCTGTATTTAAATTTGACTGTTTAAGTAAGTGCGGCACATAATCGCCATTGAAACAAATCCATGTATAAGTCCATGGGTTTGTAGGTTCTGCTTTATATAAAGTTACTGTTCCAGGTTCTGTGAGAAAACATTGATTTTCATTTAATTTATAATGTTTATTATTTAAATAATAATGACCTTGACCTTTCAAGATAAAATGAAGCATATAATAATTGCGAACAGCTGGTCCATAAGAATGTGTAGCACCACATTTTTCCCAGCCACAGGATACTAAATATAAATCTTTAGAACTAGTTTTATATTCCATAATTGCAACATCAGCCATAAGTACACCTCATTTTTAAAATATATTTATATTATTTATCCTAAAGTTAACGAGAGATGATGTCAATTAAAAGAATTGGGAAAATATTTTATTTAATTGGCTTTAATTATAATGAAAATAAGTGTAAGATTAATAATATGATTAATTTTTGTAAATAAAATATATAAGGGAGGACAATAATGTGATTGATTTGCATGTACATTCTACAATGTCTGATGGAACGTATACTCCTAGTCAATTGATAAAATTGGCTAAAAGATAAAGGGTTAAAAGGCTATAGCCTTGACTGACCATGATACTATATATGGTAATAAAGAAGCCTATGAGGCTGCTGAAAAATATAGATATGGAATTTATTCATGGTATGGAACTTAGCTTGAATTATAATAATCATCAAATCCACGTAGTAGCTTTAGGTTTTGATGAAGAAAGTAAGGCTTTTAAAGATTTTTATCATGAATTAAGACAGAAAAAACAATCTTCTATAGTATCTGTTATTGATTATTTACAAAAACAAGGATTAGATATTTCAGTAGAAAAAGTAGAGCCTTTTATAGCTGGCGGTGCATTAGATAAATATGCTATTTTGCGATATTTAGTATCTGATAAATCGAAAGCCGGCGATATTCAGTATTTATGGGATAGATACATTGACCCTGCTTTTAATAATTTGAATTTGAAGATAACAGAAAATCCAAAGGCAGAAGATGCAATCCAAGCTATGAAAAAAGCTGGGGCTGTTACATCTTTAGCTCATTTTCATAAAAAAATAGGTTTTAAAAATTATACAAGAGAAGAACAAGAAGCAAATATAAAGTATTTACATGAAATTGGTTTAGATGGTATGGAAGCATATTATCCAAATTATAGTGAAGATGATGAAAAAATTTGCTCATTATTTGATTGAAAAAATATGATTTAGTGCCAACTGGTGGTACTGATTTTCATGGTGCTAATCGACCATCTGTAGATTTAGGCAGTGGTACAAATAATAATTTAGATGTACCATATGAATTTTATCAAAATATTTGTAAGTTAATAAAGCGTTAGTTTTAATAAATATTTAAAATATAATTATTTGTGGATAATAATTAATATTAATAGTTGACAAAGAGAAGTATTAATTATATTATATAAATATAATATGAATGAATTTAGTATATAAAAGCTAAGACAAATAAAATATATTGGAGGCTATTAATTATGAAAAAATGGGTTTGTACTGTATGCGGTTGGGTTTATGATGAAGAACTTGGAGATCAAGATTATGATTTAGCTCCTGGTGTAGCTTTTGAAGATTTACCAGAAGATTTTGTATGCCCATTATGCGGTGTTGGTAAAGACCAATTTGAAGAAGCTTAATTAAAATTTTATAAAATTAAGACATTAACGCAGTATTGCCAATTTTTTAGTTGGTATACTGCGTTATTTAGTTTATCTAGTGAGGTGTAATTTTGTTTAAAAGAAAATATCATCATAATGCTTCATCAGAAGATTGTAATAAACTTTGTTGTACCAAAATAGAAAATTTTTCAGCTCATGCTGGAGATACAGAAATATTTACAGATGTGAATATGCATATTCATTGTGGACAATTAACAGCTTTAATCGGGCCAAATGGAGCAGGAAAATCTACATTATTAAAATGTATTTTAGGGCAAGTACCTCATAGTGGGAATTTACATTATGTTGATGCTAAAGGAAAACATACAGGAAATCCTATTATAGGTTATGTACCACAGTATTTGCGTTTTGACCGTACTTTCGCCTACTAGTGTAATGGATTTTTTTGCAGCATGTTTATCAAAATATCCTGTATGGCTCTGTAGTATGAAAAAATTAAGACCAAAAGTTTTAGAAAGTTTGCGTAGGGTAAAAGCTGAACATTTAATTGATAGAAGATTAGGAGCTTTATCTGGCGGTGAAATGCAACGTGTATTATTATCTCTAGCTTTAAATCCAATGCCAGATTTATTATTGTTAGATGAGCCAGTATCTGGAGTTGACCATAATGGTTTGAAATTATTCTATGAGATTGTATCCGAGCTTAGAGAAAAAGAAGATATGGCAATTGTTTTGATATCACATGATTTACCACTTGTAGCTCAATATGCTGACCAAGTTGTTTTGTTGAATAAAAAAGTGATTTGTAAAGGAACACCACAAGAAGTATTCAATCGTAAAGAAACAAAAGCGTTATTTGGTAATATTGTAGCTCCATTAGAAGAGGAGGCAAAATAATGTTAGATATTATTTATAATGGTTTAGATGTGATTTTGCCTTTTGCCTGGATAAATCATGTATTTATGAAAAATGCTTTTTTGGCAGTGTTGATGATTACACCACTTTTGGGAATTTTAAGCACTATGGTTGTCAGCAATCGCATGGCATTTTTTTCTGATTCATTAGGTCATGGAGCATTTACAGGTGTTGCTGTAGGTGTATTATTAGGCAGTGGTGAGCCACTTGTTTCGTTGATTATATTTTCGATAATTTTTGCGGCTCTAATCACATATATTAAACATCGCAGTAGTGCTTCAACAGATACAATTATTGGTGTCTTTTCTTCGGCAGGTATAGCGATAGGTCTTATCTTGATGTCGCATGGCGGTAATTTTAGTAATTATACTTCATATTTTATTGGTGATATTTTAAGCATTACAGCTAATGAACTTGTATATTTATTCATAACTTTTATTGTCGTTGTGATTGCATGGTGTTTCTTATTCAATCAGATTTTGATAATTAGTATAAATGATGGTTTTGCTGCTAGTAGAGGTATTAAGACTTTATATATTGAAATGATTTTTGCAGCTATTGTAGCTGTAGTTGTTTCTATAAGTATTCAATGGGTAGGCTTATTGATTATAAATTCATTGTTGATTTTGCCAGCAGCAGCAGCTAGAAATATAGCAGTTAATGCTAGACAATATCATGCGTTATCTATTTGCTTTGCTATTTGTGCAGGGCTTTTAGGCCTTGTGATTTCTTATTATGCTGATATTGCAACTGGAGCAACCATTGCTATTTTTGCGGCAATTATATTTTTTATTACATTATTTTTACGCCCATATTTTCAAAATTAATATATTTAGTTTGTAATTTTACTAGATTTAATATTTTTATTGTGATATACTTAGGTTTACAAGTTTACTTTAATGTATAAAAATGAGGTTTTTATGAAAATAACTAAAAAAATAAAAGATGAAATGTTGGAGATTTTAGAAACGACGTATAAAGATGCTAAGCCAGCTTTAATTTTTAATAATCCTTTTGAATTGTTGATTGCAGTTATATTGTCAGCACAATGTACGGATAAACGCGTGAATATAACTACAGCTCGTTTATTTGCTAAGGCAAATACTCCAGAAAAGATTTTAGAAATGGGTGTTACAGCTTTAGAAGAAGAAATACGCGATTGTGGATTATTAGAAATAAGGCAAAAAATATAATAGCTACTTGTCATAAATTATGTAGTGATTATAATGGTGAAGTGCCTGAGCAATTCGAAGAATTATTGAAATTGCCAGGTGTGGGAAGAAAAACGGCGAATGTTGTTTCAAGCATTGCGTTTAATCGTCCAGCTATAGCTGTGGATACACATGTATTTAGAGTATCCAATCGTTTAAAACTAGCTGTAGGCAATACACCTGATGAAGTAGAAAAAGGATTGCAAAAGGCAATACCGATGGGAAAATGGTCAGATGCACATCATTGGCTTATTTGGCATGGTCGTAAACTTTGTAGAGCAAGAAATCCTCTATGTGGTGATTGTCCACTTAAAGATATTTGCCCTTCTGCATTATTGCAAGCTTGATATAATTATATTGAGGAGATGTTTTTAATGATTTATCGCAAGGCTACATTTAACGATGTTGAAGAAATATATAATTTAGTAAATTTATATGCTCAAGAAGGAGTAATGTTAGCACGTTCTCGAAATACTTTATATGAAACTTTGAGAGATATGTATGTTGCTGAAGAAGATGGTGAAATACTAGGTGTGGGAGGTCTGCATATAGTTTGGGATGAATTAGCAGAAGTTCGCACTTTAGCAGTAGCTAAAAAAGCTTTACGTCGTCATATTGGTGCAAATATCGTGGAACATCTCATTGAAGAAGGAAAAGCTTTAGGTATAAGAAAAGTTTTCACTTTGACATACCAAGATAAATTTTTTGGCAGTTTAGGATTTAAAGTGGTAACAAAAGATGATTTGCCACAAAAAGTTTGGAAGGATTGTATAGATTGTCCCAAATTCCCAAATTGCGACGAAATCGCCATGGAGATGTATATTTGATAGATTAAATAAAAGCTGGCTATTGAGTCAGCTTTATTTTTTTTGTCTTTATAAAAATCAAGGTTTAAGCTAAAATTGAATTATAAATTATTGATATTTGAAATTGATACATAATATAAGTTTAAGATATAAATTTTTCGGTGATTTTTATATAGGAGATGATTTTTTGCAAGCAGGAGAAACAACTTTAAATAAATTATTAAATACATCTCGTCAGTTTATAGTACCTATCTTTCAAAGAAATTATAGTTGGCAAAAAAGCCAATATGAACAATTATGGTTTGATATTTTACGTGCTAGTAAATTTAAAGAAAAACAAAATCATTTTATTGGCTCTATTGTATATATTGATATGGGAACACCAGCAGGACGTCCACAACAATTATTATTGATTGATGGTCAACAACGTTTAACGACAATTTCTATTTTATTATGTGCAATAAAAGATTATGTGCAGAAATTCAATTTAGAAACTAAACTAATTAATTTAGCAAAGATAAAAAATCAATTTTTATATAATAGTGATGAAATAGATGAAGATAGATACAAATTATTATTGAATGTACAAGATAAAGAAACGTATATAAAATTAATAGATAATACAATATTTACAGTGAATAAGCCTGCTACAAATATCATTAAATGTTATGAATTTTTTTATGAACGTATAGAAGATTTTATAAAACAATATGGGCAGATTGATGAAATTTATGCAGGGATTTTTTAAATTGAGTTTAGTGTCAATATCTTTGGATAAAGATAGTGATAATCCTCAAATGATTTTTGAAAGTATGAATTCCACAGGTAAAGATTTATCGCAGACGGATTTATTGCGCAATTATTTATTGATGGATTTGACGCCAGAAAAGCAAACTAGATTGTATAAAACATATTGGAAACCTATGGAAGAATTATTTGGCGAAGATATTTATAAAAATGATGTAAATAAATTTGATTATTTTATCCGTGATTTTTTAACTTTAAAGAGTGATACAGGTCATATTTGTAAGATAAATAATGTATATGAGAATTTTAAGCGTTATTATTTAGATAATAATTGTGAGAAATTCGCAGTTTTGAAGGATTTATTTACTTATGCCAAATATTATGCTTGTATTGATTTATTGCAAGAAAACGATGATGAGCTTAAACTATATTGGCAAGAATTTAAGAAACTAGATAGTCATGTAGTATATCCATTTTTATTGAAGTTGTATGATGATTATAGTCGTCAGATATTGATTAAAGAAGATTTTAAAAAGATTTTGCAAGTAGTGATAAGTTATTTATGGCGTAGAGCTATTTGTGAAATACCGACAAATTCACTTAGCAAAACTTTTGCTACTTTATATCAAGCTGTGGATAAAGATGATTATGTAAATAGTATTATCAAGGCTTTTGTATTTAAATCAAGTTATAAGCGATTTTCGTCTGATTATGAAGTTCGAGAAAAATTGCAAACAAAGGATATATATCATTTTCGCTTGCGTAAATATTTATTAGAAGCGTTAGAAAATTATTATCATAAAGAGCCGATTGATTTAAATACAGCAAATTACACTATAGAGCATATTATGCCTCAAAATATAGAACATAATCTGTCGTGGCAACAAATGTTAGGCGAAAATTGGCAAGAGGTGCATAGCTTGTATTTGCATACTTTGGGCAATTTGACGATAACGGGATATAATGCAGAAATGAGCAATAAATCTTTTGGGGAAAAGTAAATGGTGAGAGTGGATTTAAGCATAGTCATTTAAAATTAAATGAAAGCATTGTTCAATGTGATGTATGGAATAAAAAAGCTATTCAACGAAGAACAAATATATTGACGGATATAATTTTAAAAATCTGGAAATATCCAGAGTTTTGAAGTATTGTTAAGATAAATATTGATTTAAATAAATTAATGAGGTGATTTTATGAAATATTGTCCATACTGTAATCAAATGGTTTCTCCAGTGAAAAGACCATCATGGTTTTTATTTATATTTTTATCAGTAATTACTGGTGGCAGTTGGATTTTTATCTATGCTATATATTATTTTTTGTTTAAAAAAGAACAATGCCCTATTTGTGGTGGAAAAGATTTAAGGAAGAGATAGAATATATAAGCCCTAGAAACTTTTATTTATTAGATTTTGGGGCTTATTATTTTTAGAAGGTGAAATGATGCATGACATATGGAACCCATGGCATGGTTGCCTTAAATATAGTGAGGGCTGTAAAAATTGTTATATGTATTATTTAGATAAGATAAGAGGTAATAGTGGAGCGTATATCTATAAAGTAAAGGCAAATTTTTATTATCCATTAGCTAAAAATAGACAAGGTGAATATAAGATAAAAAGTGGTGAACAAATAAGGGTTTGTATGACATCAGATTTTTTCTTAAAAGAAGCTGATGAGTGGAGAGAAGAAGCATGGAGAATAATAAAAGCTAGAAGTGATGTTATATTTATATTGATAACAAAAAGAGCAGAAAGAATAAGAGCATGTTTACCTAAAAATTGGGGCAATGGTTGGGAAAATGTGTTTTTGCATGTAACTTGTGAAAATCAAAAGCGTGCAGATGAGAGAATACCAATATTATTGAATTTGCCATTTAAACATAAAGGGATAATAGTTGCTCCATTTTTGGAAAATGTAAGTATAGAAAAATATTTAAAAGATGGAGAAATTGAACAGGTAATTTGTGGCGGAGAAAATTATAATGGAGCTAGAGTTTGTAATTTCGATTGGGTGAAAAACTTGCGCCAAGAATGTGTAAAAGCAAATATTACATTTTGTTTTATGGAAACAGGAACAGTTTTTATGAAAGATAAAAAAATATATAATTTACCCTCAAAGGAATTACAAAAGTAAGATGGCTTTTAAATC
>ENA-OQJT01000181-OQJT01000181.1-human-gut-metagenome-genome-assembly--contig:-NODE-181-length-15759-cov-0.749616_pt1 | contig 15759 bp, 15 predicted proteins | sample MGYA00242612_ERZ504779 | MGnify/ENA primary metagenome ERZ504779 (study PRJEB26092, sample SAMD00036366) | human gut metagenome | host: Homo sapiens | study: EMG produced TPA metagenomics assembly of...
CCGGATATCTGAATCCACATGGTTGAAACGGATAACACCTCTGTGATCAGCCTCAGTAACAGGCTCTTTTGGATCATTTACAGTGCTGTTTGTCTTTATAACCTCATCGATACGCTCTGCCGCAACACCAGCTCTCGGAAGCATGATGGACATGGCTGAAAGCATGAGGAATGACATAACAATCATCATGGCATATGTAATAAACGCAGTCATGGTACCTACCTGCATAGAACCCTTGTCTATTCTGCCTGCTGCAACCCACACGATGCCAAGTGTAATGCAGTACAAGATCATGGACATACCCGGCATCATAAAGGTCATGACACGGTTTGTAAACAGCTGTGTGCGTGTAAGCTCACGGTTAGCCTCATCAAACCTCTTTTCCTCCTCCTTCTCACGGCCGAAAGCCCTGATAACGGAAAGACCTGTAAGAATCTCACGAGAAACAAGGTTTACCTTGTCTACAAGACTCTGCATAATCTTGAACTTTGGCATCGCAATGCCAACCAGTGTGAAAATAAAAACCATGATGGCAGCAACCGCAATGGCAATCACCCACTCCATGCCGGATTTGGTCTGCGCCACCTTGATGATACCACCGATACCAACGATTGGCGCGTAAAGCACCATACGAAGCATCATAGCCGTAACCATCTGAATCTGCTGTATATCGTTTGTGCTTCTCGTAATCAGTGATGCCGTAGAGAATTTGTTAATCTCGGCATTTGAAAAACCTACAACCTTTGAGAAGGTCTTCTCCCTCAAATCCCTGCCGACAGCGGCACCGACCTTTGAAGCCGCAAAGCCTACAACACATGCTGCTATAAGCATAATAGCTGCAAAGGCTGCCATCTTGGCGCCTGCCTTCCACAGATAAGCAATCTGGTTGGCATCCACATCAATTCCGGCATTCTCATCACACTTTGTCGCAAAAGCTAACACCCATGGACTTTAGTGTAGATGAACCCACCGCATCGATTTTGTCCTGCACCTTGCTTCTTATCTGCTTTATCATGGTATCATCGAGTGCTACTCCCTGCGGATAGCCGATGCATCCACATCCATCTGCTCCCTCGACTGAAAAGCCTGATATGCCATGACAAGAGGAACCAAAAGCTCCTCATCCAGCTTATCAAGTGTGTCCGAATCAGCTGTCAGCTTGTATTTTGCCACACTGTCATCAGATTTTGAAGCATCCTCTGCCTCATAACAGTCCGTAAATTTTTCTTTCTCGTCAGACAGCATAAATGTCTGTGCCATCTGATAATCCTCCGATGTAATCTCCTCTGGCAGGATATGCTCAATGCCATGATCCTGGATACCCACATCAATGATGTCAGATGTGTACGCAGGCAAAGCCAGATCACAATAAGCCTGAGCAATGAGAAAAACAAAAATTAATATGATCCATCGCCAGTATGGAATCAGGTTTTTGAAAATTTTACTCATAAACGTTTCCTTTCTTTCCGGTTAATTATCCCCCATACACGAATGCAAAAATATCCGCAATCGTGCGCATACTATCTATTTTATCAATAAGCGCGGATAAATTCAATAAAGAAAGTATAAAGAAACAGTAAAAAAAACAGAGACTATATAAATGGTTTATATAAGTCTCTGTTTGATAAATTGTGCTTAATCGAAAAGTATGTGATAGCCAGGAGCCTTTGAAAACTAATCCAAATCAGCAAGACCTACACGCTGTATCTGGAAGGTCTTGTATGCCTTTGCTGTTGTAGTTTCTTTATCACCACCGCTCACCTGTGACTGGTAAATCTTACTATATCCTACGGCATAAATCTTTATAGAATTAGCTCCCTCCGGTAAAGCACTCAATGGTACCTTTACCTTATATGTCTTGTTATTTTCAAAGAAGTCCCTTGGATCCTTATTTAATTGACTGTTTTCTTTACTGTTATTTATCTGTTCATTTTCTGTTCCATCATTATTCAGTGTATAGATATCCCAGTCCACCTTCTTTAAGTAAATCTTATCATTTCCGGTGCCAATCGTTTCATCTTTTGGATTTTTTTGCGGATCCTCGATATAAAAGTCCAAATAAACAACAGTTTTTCATCAATCTGATTTCGCACAAGGTTTGAATCCTTTACCGTAAAATAAACATCCTGCGTACTGTCTGCACCATCTAGTCTGGCATCCGCTTTATTAGCTGCTTCTTCTTCAATGGCATCATCAATAGTTGCATATAATGTAGTTATGTCATTTGAATCAGTATCTGCATTCTCTTTAAGATAAATTGACGGCTCATGAACTGATGCACTATATGCAGCAATCATAGTGTTTATATAAAGTTTCAATTCATCCTCATTATTTGAGAAATCGGAATGTCCTACACCTGAGTATGTTACATTTCCCATTGTGTAAATATAATAATTATTTCTTACATCCTTTGGAGACTGCTCATAAATTCCATGGTTTGACAAGGTATACCATACAACAATATCACTCTCACCATCACCATCAGCATCCTGATTCATATCCAGCTGGTAGTACTGCTTATGAGTGGTAGCTATATTTATTTCGTCAGCAATCTTAAAAGGATATGTGGTAATCTGTCCTGAATTAACCTTGACTGCCTTATTAGTCTTAGCTTCAACATCATTACCATCTAGCCCTGAATACAGCCTGTACTCGCCATGATCGTTACCATTATCTTTCCACTGATACTGATTTAAATCTGCATAAGTAAATCCCTGATTCTGTCTGACAATAACTGAATTATCAGATTTTGGCTCATATGCAATATCAGTATTATTCTTTTTGGCAGTCTGTACAGCTTTATCAAAATCCTCATCAGTACTCTTTAATGTATTGCCCTTCTTTAAATACTCATTTGACAGGATTCCATACCTGTCCAGTCCGACAGTATCACGAATTATAGAGTTAAACTTATATCCCCAGACATTATTCTCTCGCGTATCATTTTTATTATTACAAAATGATGTTGTATCATGAGCAAACAATACCGGTTTTCCTGACTGGATATATGCTTTTATTTTATCGAGATGATTATTTGTATTATCAATATCATAACAATCACCAAATCCAATCACAAGCATATCGTATGTCTGCAGCTTATCACATACCTCATCCATTTTAGGTACGTTGTCATAAACGAACTGTTTCTATATCCAGGTCAAAATCCTTCACTTGACTAAGTAATTTATGAAACTTTGTATTGCTATCATTCTTCTGCGTCTGCATATCAAAATTTCCCCGAAAGTCCTCATTATGCTCCAACTTTGAATTAATCTGAAGAATCTTGACTTTTGTAGGACTGCCTTTTGAATTTTTGACATATCACATATCCGGATTTCTGATCATATCTGTAGCTATTTGTAGCCTGACTCACACGAAGCTGCCAAGGCATAACTCCTACAAATCCATTCGGCAAATCATAAACCAGTTTATAATTATAATTGCCTGCATTCAGACTATACATATATTTACCATCATCACCCATTACCGGATTCACAATAGTACCATCACAATATAGTTTTTATTTTATTTGCAGCTATTCCTTCATTGGTCGTCGAAAACTTACCATCGGAATTCGAATCCAAGAACAGCTGTGCATTAAAACTCGCTTTAGAATCCGCACCACCTGCATTGTTTATTGAAAATTCCAATGTAATCTGATTATTACTAATCTCAACATAATCTGTATCTTTTACTTTTTCCTGCTCCTTGAGTAATATTTCAGGTTTTTCAGTAGTCAGGTAGGTAACAAGGTCAGCTGTCTCATTTGACTGTTTTTTTAAATTTCCCTTGCTGTCCACTTTAAGAACATTGTCTTTATCTTTTGCATAACATAAAAGAGTAAAAACATTTGAACAGTTGTCTATATACTCCTCATTAATTCCTCTGCCATAAACAGTAGAGAAAAAGCCATCTGAAAAGACGACAGGAAAGCCCGCCTTTATATAATCCTCCAATTCTGAAACCTTCTGCTTAGTAATATCATTGCCTGAGCCTCTGTATGTGTTTGGAGCAGTTAAATAATCAGCATTATTTCCATTATTTCTTAATGTAAGGTTAGTATTAAGCTTCGTTCCATCATTTATATAATCAGTATCCAGCAATCCCGCATGACCATTTTTGAGCATATTATATCCCCAATAGTTTACATAATCATTTGGATTTATAACAACAATGTCACCAACATTTGAGTATTTAAGCCCATTCATCTTCCAATCGTTATATACTGTATAACCATGTGTATTACCATCTTTATAATTCAGATTATCGGCTACGAGTCCCATATATATCATGTCATAGTTATTAAGATCCTCTATTCTTCCAATAAATTCTGCACTCGTAACCCTTGTTATTGTAACCTTTTTTTTTCTCCGGGCATCTTGATCCAAGCCAATTTTTTTAGCTTATCATAATTTAAAGCGTCAGACTCATTTTTTACAGTTCCGGGCTCTATATCCAGTATGTTCAGACTATCTGTCGGATTTATAATGTCTCTTTTATCAGCATACGATATGATATAGCTTAAAACTATCGCCTTTGAAATCTTCTTGTCATAATACGCATACTCGTCCTTTCCAAGAGTATCATTTTCTTTTTTCCTGCTTGTATTCTCTGAGTTGATATACTCTGCTATCTCGTCAAAATTTTCATTTTTAGCTGCTTCGACAAATTGAGTTTCATCTTCATTTGCAATAAATGCAGAAGCAAAATCATCTCTTAAAACAAATGGCACATCCGTACTAGGATTATAGTTTCGTGGAATGACATATTCGTTGCCAATTACAAAACCTTTTTGTATGGGTTTTACTGTCAACTTTATAATACTTTATGTCATTATTCCAATTAATAAAATTATCAGCTGAGTCCTTAGTAAAATTCAGCGAGCTGAAATTGTTACAGCTCAAAAGACCTGCAAGCTTTTTAATATTACTTGAGTAGTCTGCACTTGAAGCAGTCCACACAATACCATTATCCACTATAACAGGCATCATTATACCACTCTGGTGCACACGCTGGACTATCTGCTTTACCTTGTCCCATGAAATGTCATTATCAGGTTTATATGTTGCAGCATCGTTTACTAAATCATTTGAAAGGACGGACTTTGAGCCGGAAAGATAGAGTAAATCAATTGTTGACACATCTATCTGCTCAAGCTCCTTAGGTGTGACAGTTTTTACATTGAAGGTCATATTGGCAGTCTTATCATCATCGCCTTTCTTGCCCTCCTGGTTAAATACACCGTTTCTGAACCAGTTATTGTTCTTGAAACCACCCTTATAATATATGTGTGTGGTATTTACAGGATAATCAAGCGAGCCGTTTTTATCAGCCAACCATTATATAGTCACCTTTTCCCTTACCCACATATGTATATGTCTGGCTGTCCTTAACTATATCAAAATATCCGTCTGTATCGGTGAGGATTACCCTGTCTGTGTTACCATCATTATTCTCTGTAGCAGAATCAGCTATTGAAGCATCATCTGAAATATCATCTGCGCCGGTCTTACCTGCCGGCTGATTGTCCGGTGTGCCATCATCTATCTTCTCGTATGGATTCTGTGAATCAAGCACTGCTCCATACTCGCCGGTCTCATCGTAATTAAACTCAATAGGTACCTCAGTGTCCACCTCGTAGTAGGTCTCGTCATCAGTGATTTTATCTGCAGGCACATACTCCATCTCAACCGTAAAGTATGTATACTTCTCATAATCCGGCTTACTGCCATCAGGCAGACTTGCCATCCGGTCAGCTCTTGCAACAAATTCATATGGGGATGTAGTATCCGATTTGTCAGTCCTGTAAATATATGCCTTTGGGTCATATTTTGCTATGTTTTGCATGCCCTCAGCAGAAACAATGGCATATGCGCTCTTTATAGAATAAACCACATGCTTCTCAACGGTATCGTCACCTGTGCCTGTATCTGTCGTATTGTCTGTGCTGCTATCGATGTTACCATCTGTACCGCTGTCTGTATTTCCATCAGCTTTCTGTGAATTATCAGTCTCTACCAGATACTGGGTATTTGTCATGCCATCCGGCAATTTGACTGCAGTAAACGCAACACTGTAGTAACCTCTTTTTCCTGTATCCACAGATTCAGAGCCATCTTCTGTCTCATCCTCGCCCTGCATGAAAACATAATGGTCAACATTCTGTCTGTAATGACCTGTAGGCAGTCCATCTTCATTTACAGCAAGCTGGTAATCGGTATTGAACTTATAATCTCCCTCCGCCTGCTCTGTCATCTTATAACCGGTGGTACCCTTGTTTATTCTGTCCATATCTACAAGGGCAAGCTCACTCCAGTCATCGTCTAAACTGACATAGCTCTCCTCATACGGCTCATAGTAAAGAGGCTTTGTGTTATCCTTTTTCTCGGTAGTAATAGGTGCAAGCTTTGTTTTCAGACCTGACATATAGTCAGCCCTTTTTTGTACACCGTCACCCTCTTTGTCAGACATCTTTGACAGTGTTCCAAACCAATCGTCAGGCTCCTGACCGTCAATCAGATAGCCAATGGATGCCATTTTCTTGTCAGGCACCACCTCCACTATATTGAAGGGCTTGTCCTTGCCATGTGAGCTGACTATATCAGATATTCCATTGAATGCTACATTTGCATCGACCTTTGTTAGGCTGTCATTCAGCACAAAAGCTGCCACAACGAGACATCCTGTAAGTGTGAGTGATATTGGAACCACTATTTTTTTCTTAATTTGCTCATTGCGATTGCTCCTTTGTAAAAAACTACTCTGTTTCTTAATATGTATAAAACGTAATTGTATTTGACTTAAACTCCGGCATATCCTCAAGTCCAAGCCAGACGCTGATATTTAATTTCTCTCCGGTAAGAAAATCATTTCCGAGAGTGATATGCATTTCTTTATTATAACCTAAAATATAATAATTAAGATAGTTCTTATATTTAGGATCATCTGGCTTACCTTGTGCTCCTGTTTCTCCGGCAATCTCATTTGAACTAAACTTAAATATTCCATCAGGCTCACCATTGCCCTCCGGTCCATAAATCAGCTTGCCATCATCGCCCATTCTAAAGGATATATCTCCCTTGTGCTCGGTTGCACCTGTTGAGCTGACACTTTCTACCTCCATATGCCATACAAAATCCTTAACCTGATATTTACCATTTAATGAAGAATTTTTTAACTCCCATTCATCAATAAACAATTGATGCGTCTGTCCTAAATTGAAATGCTTATCTGCATCACAATGCAGAATATTGATTGGATGTGCTACGTTTACAGTTACCTTTGCCGTCAATGACGTATCGTCTTTGGATGTTACTGTGATAACAAATTGATCTGTAGTTTCATTATCCATAAGTTCTACATTATATACATCACCATTAGCATTAAAGTTTCCACCATTTTTTTGTTCCGGAATGATCCCACGTTACATTTTTTGAATCATACTTTCCACCCAGAATCTTATCAGTAAACTCTAATTTATTCTGATTTTTCTTCATTTCATAGTATACCGTTCCGTTGGTTACATCCTTGCCTTTATAATATATCCTTATTCCTTTAGGCTCTGCCGGCTCCACATACTCCACATCTGCTCCTGTCGGTACCTTATTTCGCATAGTGAAGTTCTGCTTTGATGTATACTTCTTGTCCCCTGCTTTAAAGTCCACGACAAGTCCGACAGAGTTCTTGCTTTCTGCCTCGCTTAAATCAGGTGTAAAACCTGTGACATTTTCTGCCATAAGCGATTCCTTGCCCTGACCATCTGCCTTCACCGCACCTGTTGCAGGATCCAGTGTATCCTTTCGCAGATAGATTTTGTGCTCTGATGGTCTGTATATGATATTGTATGTACAATCCTTGTTGTAGATAATCAGCTTGCTGTCGGATGATGTTCCTCAGATGATGCTTCTTCGGATGACGCTTCTTCCGCTGATGCAGTTGCAACATAACCGGCCTCAGGGGCTGCTGATGCCACCTCCACCGGCGCTGCCACTGTAGCAGGCTCATACTTGACACCCTTTTGCGCATCAATTATCAGGTCTCCTATCTGATTCATCGTAAGCTGTGCCTCATACTGTAAATCTACATCCTTTGAAGCGTACTTATACTGCTTTGTGCTCGTACCGATAAAGCCTGCAACAGCCAGCCCCAGTATTCCCATTATCGCCATGACAATGACAAGCTCAACAAGTGTAAAGCCACTGTTTTTCCTATTATTTGATTTGTTCATGCGCCTTAAAAGTTTCATGGTTCATCTTCCTCTCCGATTTCATCATACAACCTTATAACAGCCTTGCGTCAAAATAAAATATTCATCATTAAACTATGTAAATTACTCACATAACCACCTTGCCGGTCTCCTTGTATATCGTGATAACCTTCTCGGTGCTGTTTTTTTTTGAATCCAGATACGGCTGCAGTACTTGTTATTGGCATCAGGCTTTTGTGCACCTGAGCTTCTGTCAAACTGAAGCACTATACTGTCTGAGCCGTTCAATTGTGTCTTATCACTATAATCATCCTTCATGGAATAATATACATCAATCCTGCTCTTTCCGATTTTGCTTGGAGCAGATACTGTACCATTTATGGTCGTCTTATAATAGTAGGCACCATCTGATGCATCCTTGTATATCTCAAGAACTGCGCTGTCCTTTCCCATAGTTGTGACCCTTGTTTTGTTAATTATCGATTCAATATTTCTGGCACACTGCTTCACCTCAACACCCATGACCGAGCGAATGGATATGGTTGCCGCACCTATGAGTACGACAGATATCGCTATCACTACTATAAGCTCTACCAGAGAGAAACCGCCATTATTCTTTTTTTCTGTTACAGACATATTGGATTCCTCCCTTATATATATCGTCAAAATTTGTCAAATATAAATATTTCGCAGCTGTTTTGCGCCTTAAAAGCCGCTTGTTTTCTACTCCTTGGTCCAGTTCTGGTATGTAATGAGCGTAGCATAATCTATTTTTGTGTCCGCCTCTTTCTTATTTGAAAAAGAAGAAACATTACCCAGATAGTTGGCACCGTCCATGAACACATCATACAGGTGCAGTGCATCGTCTGCATCACTTACCTTTTCAAGAAGCAATGCCTTAAATACCTCCTGAGTACCATTATCAATCTCACACTGGTCTTTTTTTACAATTATCCTGCCCTTTGCAACTATGGTACCTGTAAAATCAGCCTCCAGTGTCACATTTCCTGTAGCAACAATTATGTCCACATTGTGTGATTTGTCATTTGCATCATATGTGTAGTTACCGTTTATGACAATTGCCTGGTATTTTTTTTCCCTGATACTCAGTCTCAAATGTATGTTTATTACCGGAATTTGGCACTATTTTCAGCAAATTGGTATTGTTAACTATATTTGTAAAAAGCGAAACACTTGCTGCATTTGTCGGTAAATCCGCATAATCCGTCAAAAGCTTTGAGTTTAGTGCGGTATACGTACGCTGTAAGGCATCTGACTGTGCATCCATGTCCACACCATCAGCTATGCCCTTCAAAAGTCTTAAATTGCTGCCATCGTAGATGCTGTAATTGCCGGCAGTATAGATGCTTGCAGCCTCATTTACCTGTATGCTGTCAGTATAAACTTAGTGTATCTCTTGAGCTTGTCACTGTCTGCACCAAAATAGTCACTGTAATACTCAGCAGCCTTGTTCGTTGGCAGATTGACATAATAGTATACAAGTCCATCATCACTATTATCAGTAGAAGGAACAAAGACCTTCTTTATACAGTTGTCGATTGTCTTTTTCTCTGGCAGATATGCCGAGAGAGCCTTGCCTGTCTTTGTGCTGACCACATTGGCATTTATTTCAGTATACTTTGTCTGATCCTGTCCTGTTGCCGTAATATCCTTGTACTCCTTAAAGGAGAGTGGATTCTTGTTGTAAAGCGATTTGGCATCCGCACCATCTCCACTTGTGCCTATGCACTCAGGCGGCACAAGGTATGCTATCTGGTCACCCTTTACAGAGATTGACTCACCCATGGCCACATTGCTGTTTTGTGTACCCACACTACTACTTGAGTTTACAATAGCCTGGGTATTGATATATGCGGTTCCAGCCAACATAAGCTCCCTGATATTTGACATATCAAGCGATGCCTTCCTGCCGTTTATGATAATAGCAGAGCTATCGCCTGCGACAGGATTTTCCTTGTTAGCGCCTCCATTGCCAAAGCCGACGTACTTCGCATTGTTATTCTTATTATTCTTTCCAAGTGTGACATTTGAGCCTGTACCCTTTAAGGTCATGTCATCTGCCACATATGTCATGCCATCTAAATTGACTGTTGCACCATTTACATTTATATGCTTGTCCACAGCTGACACTGTGAATCAACAGAAAGTGTACTGTTATTGTGTACACCCGCCATGTTCTTTTTTATTGTACCAGTATCTTTTCCGGCAAAGTCTCCCACCTCTATATCGCCCTCTGCAATCATATAGCTGGTATCCTTTACATCAAGTGTAGCATTGTTTGGAATAATAACACTCGTAGTGGAAGTTCCTGTATCTGCCGCATTTTTACAGCCGGCATAGAGATTACCGGATAAATTCACTTTATTAAGTCCTGATGTAATTTCCAATCCTTCATTTCCTACAAGAGAATATGTAAAAAGCTCCGGAACACCTCCCGATGCTGTAAAGCTCATGGATGGAACTCCCAGAGAAATATCCGTCTCTATTATTGATTTAAATCCCTTTTCATCGGTATACTCTACCCTGATGCCATTAATGACTGCGCGGCTGTTGTATACCTTGAGCAGTCCATTTCCATTTTCATCGGCATTTACCGCCTTGACCACAGCGTGTGGCTTTGAGTTTTCGTCTGTGAGCTTACTATCCACATAGTCTTTAAGCTTTTCAGTTTTATAGTGCATACCGGTATTGTCAGACTCAAGACTTCCCTTTAAGCTCTTTAAATACTCCTGCGCAAATATACTCTGTCTGCCGGCCTCATTTATGCTGCTGTCAGAGTAATTCTCCATAACCTTTGTATATCCTGCTGAGTAAGCCTTGGAAATATCTCCCTGCAGACCGGTACATATCTGATCCAGCACACCCTCTGCCGAGTAAAAGTTGTCTGTATTTTTTTCGTCCGTCACCTTCATCTGGAGGTTCATAAGCGCTATCCACAGCACAGTCACAGCTAAAACAGCCACTATAGCCATTGCAACTACAACCATCACAAAGGAAGCACCACGGTTATCATTACGCTTCATAATTAATACCCCATGCTTCCGGTCATCGTAACAACCGGGTCTTTATCCTTAAATATATCATCCAGTGAAGCCTTGCTCTCGTATACAGCCACCTTCACATCATACAGCCTTTCAGATGCATTGCTTTTTGTCAGATTCTTTATATCGACAATTGCCTTTACATCATTCTGAATTACATTGTTATTAAAGCCATATATAGCTTGATCGGGCTGTAGTGGATTATCCGGTGCTCCCATATTTACATTCAGATTGGTGGCTATATGAGTATAAGCATGACCTGTACGATTTCCCGGCTCACTTACCTTCACATATGCCTTATATGTACTCTCCTTCGTGCTCAACTCTGACTGATCCGATATAGTCTTTTGCTTTACAATGTTTACCGTGCAGTCCAGCTTGTCCTTATTATTGATTATAATGACATCGTTGCAGGTATTGTAAAGTGTTCCTGTAGATGTGTACCATGGATTGTAAAACAGATAGACATTCCTCAGATTATGGTTCACAGTATCTGAAGAATTATCATAAATCACCATGGTATAATCATCCTTCAGTGCACTATTCGGATCCGGAAAAGTCTTTCTTACTCCATTCTTATTGATAGAATATGAATACGACACCGTAACCTTGGTAGCCTTATTACTCGAAGCTCCATACTTTTCTATATCTATGGTGATAGTTCTTTTGATATCCTGCTGAGTGATGCCGCCTACACCAGGCATATTATTAAATGCATATATAATATTTGTAGCAGAATACTTGTCTGCACTCATGCAGTCAAAATTTGCATCCATGGCCGACATATCCGCTACCTCGTCCATGTTGTACTTTTTAACCTTATTGTCCGACTCTGCGTCCGATTTTGCATCCACTGTCACAAGAGCATTGTATTTCTTTGTGCCTGACTGCACACCAGACATATAGAAATAATACTTGTGCGCATCCGACTCCCTGAAATTCCAAAGCGATGTATCGCTTATTTTGGCTGATGCATCAGTCTTGTGGATACAGCTAGTGATGACATCGTCCTTGTTTACAATCTCAGCACTGATATCCTCAAGCCTCTTTACATTATCAAACTTACCCGACTTCTTAAGAAGCTCACATGCACTGCTTCCATCTGATATATTAAAACCGTCCGCCACATCAAAGCCCTCCGACGGATAGTTAAACTGATATGCCAGTGTCTTCATGGAGTTCTTTTCAATACCCTCCATAATGTTTGTCGCCAGATGTGTAGCATTCATCTCGTTTTTAGCCTTTACATTGGTCTTTGTAGCTGTGACAAATGCATTCAAAAAAAGGAAGCACGATTATTGCGAGAATAGCAATCGACACAATAATCTCCACAAGTGTTACTCCTCGATCATCGTTTTTTAGCTTTCTCAAATCTGCTTCCTCCCCTCTTGTATTTTGTTATCTCATAACTCAATAATCTAACATTTGATATTTATCACTTACGGTCTCAATAACCCGCTAATCTAATAACCTAATATTATAATAATCAGTTAGTTTGTTGTACCAAACAGATTATTTGTACCATGTGGTACTGCAGGTATGTATGGTGCCTCATATGGCTTATCAAGTCCATACAGGAAATATGAATCCACAAGCATCTCACCTGTCAGCTTGCCTGTCGAATCATCAAAGCTCACGTTGAGCGTGCTGATAGTTTTCTTCTGTGATGAACCAATCACCTCTCCAAGCATAGCCTTAAGCCCATGATACTCTGTCTTGAATGCCATAACTGTGCTGACATCATAAAGCTGATAACCTGTAACCGTAGACTTTGCAGAGCCTGTTGATGTACTGCCATCAGCTGCACTGCCGTCGCCTGTCTGTGACTGAGAGCTGTTGCCATCAGCGGTCTGAGAGCTCTGCGAACTGTCTGCATTACTGCTATCCGTGGTACTGCTGTCTGAACTGCTTCCTGACGAAGAATCTGTACCGGCTTCACCGGTCGGATTATTCACATCAATAGCTGTCGGTGAGCCGACTGTAAGCTCTGTAATATTTGTATTGGTAGATTTCTCGATAGCAACCGCATCCATGATGCCGTTTTCTATCTGTAAATATGAAGGGAAATTGTCATATACCTGCTGCATGGCATCAGACATATCCTTTGTCTTCTCTGTGTAGTCATCCGCCTTTGCCGCAAGTGCTGAAAGCTGATTGTACTGTGATTTCAGATTCATATTTTCGCTCTTGAGTGAATCCCTCTTATTGGACTGTGGAATAAAAATCAAAAAAATATGTCAGTGCTAAAATGGCAACACCCGCTAATATAATAAGTAACTTTTTATCTCTCGTTGACATCCTAACACCCCCTACTGATTTGTACTGTCTGTATCTGATGATGAATTGCTATCCGTCTGTGCCTGTGAGGACGTGTCCCCTGATGTATCAGCCGGCTCACTGCCTGTGCCATCTGCCGATTCAGAAGCAGCACTGTCATCAGCCTTTACATATGTGCAATCTACTGTGAACTGAACCTTTGAAGCACCGGTCTCATCAACCTCCTCCGTGATGGTTGACACATTGGATACCATGATACTCTCAAATGTACGAAGCTGTGCAATTACATCAGCCGCTATATCCTTGCTGCCTGTCTTGATGGTCATCGAAACACCATCAGTCGTAACAGACATATTCACAAGCTTTGCCTCTGACGGAAGCTTCTGCTCCAGCTCATCCACGAAGCCCGTTATCTCATCATTCTTGTTGGATGAGGCGCTCTCAAGAAGCTTGGTCCAGTCATAGTCCTTCTTGGTCTGGTTATACACATCATATATATTCTGTGCATATGACAAATCAGAAACACGAGCTTTAAGCGTCATATTGTCTGAAGTTAAAACAAGATTTGAAAAAATGCTGTATGCCGTGATACCAACTGCAACTACCACACACAAGCCAAAAATGAGAAGCTGCACTGCAAAAGAAACAGGCTTTTCGGCTTCCTCCCCTGCCGGTACGGGAAGAGGCTTTCCATCAGGACCAACAGGTGGTTTTCCCTGCATCCCTGCCTGTGCGCCGCCCGGATGGCATGGCACCTGCAGCTGTTCCTGCCATAATCGTAGCACCGATTCCCTTGTTTTTTCTTACTGTCAAGTATATCAAGCGGGCTCAGTGAACATCCGACACAGTTGAAATACTCTGCCAGCTTTGCCTCTGCGAGGTTTATGCTCTTTGCCACATGTATACCGTCAAACTGCTGAAGCGGAACCACCTTGACATTCAGCTCATTGGTCAAAAGCTTTGAGAGTCCGCTGAAATCAGCACCTAAGCCAATGAGGAAAATTCTCTCGATAGGAGTATCTGAGTTTCTCGACTGATAATAGTCTATAACTCGTCCGAGACTGCTTATCAGATTGGAAAGTGAATATGATACATTCAGGCGAAGCTTCTTAAAGCGCTCAGAATCAATCTCATGCCCCATAGGATCCATGCCGCCGCCCGCCGGCTCATCAGGTACTGTGCCATCAGGCTTATTGCAAGGCAGGTCTTTCTGCGTGCCACATCAACTGCATCGGTAAATGACAGATACTCTCCAAAAAAGCTCACTATCCTGAATCGCCATCAATAGCATCAGCAAGTCCATGGTTGACATTGCGCTGCAGCTTTACCATGCTTCCATCCATTACAGTCAGTGTGGTAGAAACCTCATCCACCTTGACAGTCACCTTCACATCTCCGGGAATCTCTCTTCTCATGAGCTGCTTGATGGCATTTCCACTATAGTCAAGTGCTACAAGTTGCAGCCTGCAATCAGCTGCAAGAGCACCATACGACAAAATAAGATCATTAGGCACAGCAATAACCGAAAGACGTAATTTCTTTTCTTCCGGTCTGTCAATCTTCTCTATAATCTGATGTACCAGCTTGTACTGGCTCAAATCCACCGGAAAAATAATCCGATGCATTCATTGCAATCATTTCCTTAAGCTGCTTTTCCTTAACAAGCGGAAGCTCTATATCTCTGCTTGCTATACGTGCTGAATTTAACACAAAAACAGCTTTTTTGGTGGAAATCTTCTTTTCCTTCAGCTTACTGTATAAGATAGAACGAAACATTCCATCCGGCTGTACCACTCCATCATTAATCATCCCCGGTGGTGTCGGGAAGCCGAACATATTGTAAATCTTGGGATTTTTTGCTTTTGTAATCAATCTCAACTACTCTGGTAAGGTTCTCCCCTATTTCAATACCGAGTACCCTATTTGCCATAACCTAGTCCTCCGTGTTTATCTTTTGTTTTACACTGTATACATCTGTAAAACATTCGTAACTGTTAAGTTACAAACATTCTATATATATATTTCGGCATATCTGTGTTTTCTCTGCTTTTGTCTCACTGCTTGTCGTACTACCTGTTTTATATTAAGTACGCTATATTATAACACGTTTTTCAAAAGCCTGCGAGTGTCAAATATGCCGATATCATTTTCTCACCCCCATAGCATCGAAATAAATATTCCGGCTGCCAAGTACGGTCCCATCGCAAGTCTGTT
>ENA-OQJT01000183-OQJT01000183.1-human-gut-metagenome-genome-assembly--contig:-NODE-183-length-15631-cov-0.941305_pt1 | contig 15631 bp, 18 predicted proteins | sample MGYA00242612_ERZ504779 | MGnify/ENA primary metagenome ERZ504779 (study PRJEB26092, sample SAMD00036366) | human gut metagenome | host: Homo sapiens | study: EMG produced TPA metagenomics assembly of...
CTAATAAATTATCAGAAACACCATTGGCTTCATTGCCTAAATAATAGCACAATCTTGAGGATAGGAATATCCATGAAGCTTGGCACTATTATCTAAAGCTGTAGCATAAAGTGTTAAATTATGATTTTGACAAAAAGATAATAAATCTTGTTCAGAAATTGTAGTGATTATAGGGAGATTGAATAAAGAACCCATTGCAGAACGTACTACTTTTGGGGAATAAATATCGGCTGTTCCATTTAGGCAGATGATGGCTTTTACACCCATGGCATCAGCTGTGCGAATGATGGTGCCGATATTTCCAGGGTCTTGTAATCTATCTAAAATCAGATAAAGTCCTGATTTATTTATTGTAGCTAAATCATCTAAATTGTGATTTTGTATAGGTAAAATCAACATTAATCCCTGTGGAGATTGAGTATCACTGATCTTTTGATAAATATGTTCAGGAACTTCAAAACAAGGACAATTTAATTGTTCTAAAATGGATTTTCCGCGTTCATTTGTAAAGGCTTTTTGTGTGAAAAAACACATTTGCACGGAAATATTTTTGGCAATAACCATTTCAGCATTGCGAATACCTTCTAATATAAATAATTGGTATTTGTCGCGATATTTTTTTTGTTGGAGGCTTAAAGCCATTTTGACTTTGGCATTAGTTAGACTTGTGATTAGCTCCATTATTTTTCTAGAGCCTCCAAGCCATTGATACTTTCATTGCTACCAACAACGATAGCGATATCATTTTCAAGTAATACTTCTGTAGGAAGTGGAGAAATGATTAAATTATCATGACGTTTGATAGCAACAACGTTTAAGCCATATTTAGCACGGATATTTGATTCGCTGAGTGTTTTATTGCGGATAGCTTTTGGCACAGCGATTTCCACAATACTGAATTTTGGTGATAATTCAATATAATCCATGATATTTGTAGAAGCAAGGTTATAAGCAACACGACGAGCCATATCTCGCTCTGGAGCAACAATGCGGTTAGCTCCGATTTTTTCTAATACTTTGATTTGCAATGGACTTTTAGCGATAGCAACGATATAAGGAACACCGATTTCTTTTAATTGAAGTGTAGTCATGATATTAGCTTCAGTATCATCACCGATAGCCACGATTACAACATCGAAATTTAAAATGCCTAAAGAGCGAAGTGCTTCTTCATCTGTAGTATCTGCTTGAACTACATGAGTTACTTCATGGCTAAAGTCTTGGACTTTTTCCATATCTTTATCAATAGCAAGAACATCATAGCCCATTTCATGAAGAGATTTAGCGATATTTCTACCAAATCTACCAAGACCGACTACGGCAAATTGACGTTCATTTTGCGGAGAAAATTTCATAATAAAAGCTCCTTTATTTAATCTATTATGTTATATTTTTGTTTTAGCTTAAAGATAATTCTTTGAGTGCGAATTTAATAATATCTTCTGTATTGGTCATATTGCCAGCTTTTTTTGAGTACAGAATTGATTTCTGGTTTTGTATAGCCAAGAGAAAGAAGGGCTTGCGTTGCTTCTTCATACATATCTATTTTTTCATCTTCGCTAGGTGTATCAATCAAGATTGGTTGGTCTAAAACTTCATCAGAAATACTTAAGTTGAGTTCAGTTAATTTATCTTTTAATTCTAAAACAATGCGTTCAGCTGTTTTCTTGCCAATTCCAGGGGCATTGGTGAGTAGGCTGACTTGTTTATTTTGGATAGCCCAGATGAGTTTTTCACTAGAAAGACTAGAGAGCAGACAAAGCCCAGCTTTAGGGCCAATCTTAGATACAGAAATCAATTTGCAAAAGACATCATATTCTAATTGATTGATGAAACCATATAATAACATGGCATCTTCACGCACGCTTAAATAAGTAAAGAGTTTGATTTCTTCATTCATTTTTAATTTTGCACGTGTGCTAGTGCTGATAAATACGCGATAGCCGACACCATGAACATCAATAAAGCAAAAATCACTGGCAATAAAAGTGACTTTTCCTTGTAAATATCCTATCATAAAATCTTTCCTTGTTAATTTATTTATTAATCATTATTAATTTAATTATAATTTATTTCGCCATGTGAGGCTATTCATACAATGAGTAGTACAGATAGCTACAGCTAGAGCATCGGCAACATCATCAGGTTTTTGGTGGTTCAGGAAGATGGAGTAATTTTGTTACCATATAGATGACTTGTTCTTTGCTCGCTCTGCCAAAGCCCACTACGGATTGCTTGATTTGTAGCGGTGTGCGTTCGACTAATTCAATTTGATTTTCAGCTGCGGTCAATAAGACGATACCACGAGCTTGACCGACAGGAATGGCAGTAGTTACATTGCGATTGAAAAATAATTGTTCTACGCCCATTACATCAGGTTTATATTTTTGAATAATATCTGTAAGTTCACGATGAATTTTTAATAATCTATCTTGTGGTCGCATCTGTGGACTCGTCAAAATAGCTCCATATTCAATGGCTTTTAGACGGCTTCCTTGCATATCTACAAGACCATAGCCACAGATAGCAGTCCCAGGGTCAATACCTAAAGCAAGCATAAAATCCTCCTTTTAGTATATCAAATTTAGCAAAAAATGTGCAGTTCACATTATATCATGATTAACTAGTTTTTAAAAATAACAAAAGTCATGTTTAAATATATTATTCAAACATGACTATAATTTTATATTGATTTTAATAAATTTTTAAGCGAGTGGAAATATCTTCAATATATTTTTCATTTGGCTGAGCTTCAATGCTACCAAATGGCATTTGAGCTGTTAATTTCCATGTATCAGGAATAGAGAATAATTCTTTGATTTTATCATCAATTAAAGGATTATAATGTTGAAGATTAGCTCCGATATTTGCTTGGCTTAATGCTGTCCAGATATTATTTTGGAGCATACCATTTGCTTGATTTGACCATGTGGAGAAATTTTCAGCATACATAGCATAAGTTTCTTTTAATTCATTGATGATTTCAGTGTCTTCAAAAAATAAGATAGTGCCAACACCAGCTTTGAATTTATTGATTTTATTTTGAGTTACAGCGAAAGTCTCTTCTTTTTTAGCTAATTTTCCTTTTTAAAATATCTGTAGTGATTTGCCAAATCTGTTGATGTTTTTCACCAAAGGCGATGATAACATTTGTTGTAGGATAGTTAAAAGCAGATGGGCTATATTTTAGGCAATCGGAGATGATAGAAGTTATTTCTTCATTAGATAAATTAACATTAGTTCCTAAATTATAGATACTGCGACGATTTTTTAAGGCTTGTAAAAATTCCATGATAAATACCTCGATTATATATCTTTAGATAAAAATAGACGCAGTTATCACTGCGTCTAAAGATTATTTTATTCTTCGTCCATTTCGTAGTTGGAATAAACGTTTTGAACATCATCATGTTCTTCAAGCATATCGATAAGAGTCTGCATTTTTTCAGCGTCTTTGCCTTCAACTTTAACAGTAGTATCAGGAATCATAGTGATTTCGGATTCAACTGTTTCAATGCTGTTTTCTTCTAATGCTTGAGAGATTGCATCGAAATCTTCAGGAGCAGCAGTGATTTCAAAAGAATCATCTTCTGCTTTGAAGTCTTCAGCACCAGCATCAAGAGCAATCATCATGAGGCTTTCTTCATCATCGAAAGCTTCTTTGTCTACAACAAAAATTGCTTTTTTGTGGAACATCCAGCCTACGCAACCAGTTTCGCCGAGGTTTCCGCCGTATTTGGAGAATAAATGACGAATATCAGCAGCTGTACGATTGCGGTTATCTGTCATAACTTCGAGCATAACAGCAGAACCTGCTGGACCGTAACCTTCATAAATTAATTCTTCGTAATTGCTACCATCAGAAGCACCTAAGCCTTTTTGAATAGCACGATTGATATTATCTTTAGGAATATTGTTAGATTTAGCTTTGCTTAAAGCTAATTTAAGACGCATATTACCAGTAGGGTCAGCACCACCCATACGAACAGCAATAGTGATTTCACGACCAATTTTTGTAGTCATTTTTGCACGAATGGCATCATTTGCACCTTTTTTTCGTTTAATATTGGCCCATTTAGAATGTCCTGACATCTTTTAAACGCACTCCTTAATAAATTAAACTATAAATTATCTAATATGTACTAGATAAGTAAAGAAAATTTTAAGATTTAGATAAAACTTTGTAAGAAAATATCTTTTTAGAGTATACCATAAAAAAACGAGTATTTGCAAATCATTTAAAAGGTTCATTTCTTTATTGATTGATAAATAAATCAAATATAGTAATTATAGTCTACTGATAAAGATAAAAAGCTAGAATATATCAATATTATTATGGAATATATTCTAGCTTTTTGTTTATAGTTTTATGATTTTTATCCTTTGATTAGACGATAGAATTTCTTTTTACCTTTGCGAACGATCATATCGCCATTTGCAAGGTCTTCTGCTGTTAATACTTTTTCTACGTCAGTCCATTTGTCATCGCCAATGGATACACCATTTTGAGTGATTAAACGACGACCTGCACCTTTGGATTCAAATACTTTGTTATCTACTAAGATATCAAGTAATTTTTTGCCAAAGTCTGCTTCTGTAATAGTGATAGTTGGAGCATTGTCCATATTACCTTTACCACTGAAAAGAGCTTGAGCAGCTTCTTGAGCTTTTTTAGCTTCTTCTTCGCCATGAACGAGTTTTGTAACTTCATAAGCGAGAACTTGTTTTGCTTCGTTGATTTTTTGGTCTTTGTAGCTACCAAGGCGACGAACTTCATCCATTGGTAAGAATGTGAGAAGAGCAAGACATTTTTCTACGTCGCTATCAGCAACATTTCTCCAGTATTGATAGAAATCGTATGGAGAAGTTTTTTCAGGGTCGAGCCAAAGTGCGCCTTTTGCTGTTTTACCCATTTTTTTACCTTCACTGTTAGTGAGAAGGTTGAATGTCATACCATAAGAAGGTTTTGCTTCTTTACGACGAATGAGTTCAACACCAGCAATGATGTTAGACCATTGGTCATCGCCACCTAATTCAAGTACGCAACCATAACGGCGATTTAATTCCATGAAGTCATAAGCTGCATGATCATGTAGTTGAATTCAAGGAATGTTAAGCCACGTTCTAAACGTTGTTTATAACATTCAGCAGTAAGCATGCGATTAACAGAGAAATGTGGACCAACATCGCGAAGTAATTCAATATAATTTAATTTGCGAAGCCAATCGCCATTGTTGATCATTAAAGCTTTACCATCAGAGAAATCGATAAAGCGTTCCATTTGTTTTTTGAAGCAATTGCAATTATGTTCAATATCTTCATCAGTTAACATTTTACGCATATCTGTACGACCAGAAGGGTCACCTACAGTACCAGTACCGCCACCAACTAAGCAGATAGGGCGATGACCTGCTTTTTGCATATGAGACATAGCCATTAAAGCTAAGAAATGACCAACATGAAGGCTGTCTGCTGTTGGGTCAAATCCCATATAAAATGTAACTTGCTCAGTTTCTAAAGCTTTTTTTAATTCTTCTTCGTGTGTTACTTGAGCTAAGTAACCACGTTCTTTAAGTGTATCAAATACGCTCACAAAAAGTCCTCCTAAATTTTGTATGATTATCTATTAATTTAACCCTTTGCCTTGTTGAATACTTGGTTCAGGTAAATTTTGCCTTGGAGCTGGAAGAGATGGTTGCTCGATATTTTCTTCAATTGGTTCATTTTCATCAATTGGCTGTTGAGCATCATTTGGATTTGTCTGTTCATTATGAACAGGTTTTTGTTTATCAGGTGCTTCTTTTGATGGTTTTTCTTTTTCATGAGAAACATTTTTAGCTGTAGTTTTAGCATTGCTTTCTACATTTTGAACTGGATTATCAATGGAAGTATCTGAACCATCAAAGTTTTTAGCAGGTATAGATGCAAGTGCTGTTTTCATGAAGTTTTGCCAAATTTTCGCAGGTGTAGTACCACCAGTATACCAGGCATAACATCATTATCATCACAGCCCATCCATACTACTGTTACTAAATCAGGTGTATAACCTGCAAACCAAGCATCTTGGTAATTATCGGTAGTTCCTGTTTTACCAGCAGCAGGTCTGTTGATATTAGCAGCTTTACCTGTGCCTTTAGTGATAACATCTTCAAGCATATCTGTTAATAAAGTAGCAGTGCGTTCAGATAAAACTTGTTTAGTTTCTGGTGTATGTTCATAAATAGTTTTTGCCTTTGCGGTCAACGACTTTAACTATAGCAGTTGGTTTTGTATAAACGCCATGATTTGCAAAAGCACTATAAGCACCAGCCATATCAAGAACTGTTACCCCATTTGTGAGACCACCGATGGAAGCAGCTAAGTTTTTATCATTTGCATCTTTAGAATTTAATTCTAATGTGGATATACCTAAATTTTGAGCTGTTAATAAAACTTTATCGATAGATAATTTTTCTGCTAAACGAATAGTAGGTATATTTAAAGAATTAATAGCTGTTTGACGCATGGAGACTGTACCTCTAAATGTACGGTCATAGTTTTGAGGTTGCCAATCACCTAATTTGAAAGGTTTATCCTCAATAGTAGTATCTGGTGTCATTTTATTTTCTAAAGCAGTAGCAAAAGTAAATGGTTTAAATGCCGAACCAGGTTGACGTACAGCAAGTACAGCACGATTGAATTGGTCAGTACCACGACCACCAACCATAGCTTTGATATATCCTGTTTTAGGGTCAATTGCTACGAGTGCTCCTTGTGGTTGAGTAAGACCATTAGCATCATTGTAATAAGTTGGTAATAAACTATTTACAGATTGTTCAGCAGCTTTTTGCATGTTCATGTCAATGGAAACATAAATTTTTAAGCCTTCTTTATATACTGCATCAGCACCGAATTTATCAATCATTTCTTGAGTTACATAATCGATAAAATATGAAGCAGTATTATCATTTTCTTGTTCTTTAGGATTTACAAGTCGTAAACTTTCAGCTTTTGTTTTAGCTGCTGTAGTAGAATCAATATAGCCATATTTTACCATTTGGTCTAAAACTTCTGCTTTACGTTCATTAGCAGCACCTAAATTATTAAGTGGTGAATAATAATTTGGACTACGAGGTATGCCAGCGAGCATTGCACATTCTGATAAATCTAATTGACTTACATCTTTGCCAAAATATGTCTGTGCAGCAGCTTGAACACCATAAGCACCTCTACCAAAATAAATTTGGTTGAGATACATTTCTAAAATTTCTTCTTTAGTATATTGTCTTTCTAAGCGAAGAGCAATGAAAAATTCTTGAATTTTTCGTTTGAATGTACGGTCTTGTGATAAAAAGGCATTTTTGGCTAATTGTTGAGTGATAGTACTACCACCTTCAGCCACTTCACCGCTTGTTAAATTAGAATAAATCGCACGGAAAATACCTCTAGGGTCAATACCGTTATGTTCATAAAAAAGCGATTATCTTCGACAGTGATAAAGGCATTTTGCAGATTAGCAGGGATTTTATCTAAAGTCACTAATGTACGATTTTCAGTAGCGTGAATATTAGTGATTAGATTGCCATTCATATCGAGAATTTGAGAAGAAGCAGGTGGGTGAATATCAGAAACATCTTTATCACCATCAAGGCCAATAGCAACTAATCCACAACCAACACCTAAAAATACAACTATAAATAGCGTTAAAAGCGCTAAGAAAAATTTTTTGAAGCCAAAAGATTTTTTCTTATTTTTTTTTATCAGTTGTATGATTAGAGGTTGATTTTTTTTCGTTAAAAGGCTGTTTATTCATAGAATACACCTCAAATATTTATAATACTATGTTTAGTTTTGGTAAGAATATAGTAATTATTTGCGTTATTTTAATTTTACAGCGGTTACCCCACTACCGCCTTCGTCCATATCACCAAGAGTATAGCTTAAAACATTGCGATGATTTTTGAGATATTCTTGAATACCTTTGCGCAGAGCTCCTGTACCTTTACCATGAATGATTAATACTCTTGATAAACCAGAAATTACAGCATCATCAAGATATTTGCTAACAACTTCAATAGCTTCATCAACCATTAAGCCTCTGATATCTACTTCTGTACTAATTTGGCTGACTTTAGCTAGCATATTGAAGCCACCAGCTTTTTTAGATGGTGCAGTTTCTTTTACTTTAACAGCATGAGAAACGAAAGAGCAATCTTTAGCTTTAACATTCATTTTTAAACTGCCTAATTGAACAGTTAATTCTTTACCACTGATATCAGTGATAGTTCCTTTTTGGCGAAGTTTATTTACATATACGATATCACCAACAGCAATAGTTTTGATATCGACAGCTTCACCTGGTTTATTTGGATCATCATTTTGTTGACTTACTTTATCCAAACGACCACGTAATTTATGACGAGCAGCATCTATTGTTTCCTGACGTTTTTTCATTCCTTGGTCGTTGAATTGAGCTTTCAATTCCTTGATGATTTCTTCAGATTCACGACGAGTACGGCGAAGTAAACTAGCACATTGTTCTTTAGTTTTACGAAGTGTTTGCTCTTTTTTCTTAGCCATTTCTTGCTTCATATCGGCAAGTTGTTTTTCTAATTTTTCAATGCGTTGTTGACGTTCAGCAATATCAGCATTTTTTTGTTCATACATCAATTTTTCATTTTCTAGTGTATTTAATACATTTTCAAATTGAGCATGGTCTGCTTTGATGAGTTGTTGTGCACGTAAAATCAAAGTATCTGATAAACCTAATCTTTTACTTATCGCAAAAGCATTACTAGCCCCTGGTGTACCTATCAATAAACGATAAGTAGGGCGAAGGGATTTGATGTCAAATTCCACACAAGCATTTTCAATGCCTTCTTTAGAATAAGCAAAAGTCTTTAACTCGTTATAGTGAGTAGTAGCTACAGTGCAAGCGCCAATTTCCATCAATCTTTCTAAAATTGACATGGCAAGGGCAGCACCTTCTTCTGGGTCAGTACCAGAACCTACTTCATCTAATAAGAGCAAGTCATCATGTTCAATATTATTCAAGATATTTACGATATTGCGCATATGAGCGGAAAATGTACTGAGGCTCTGTTCAATGCTTTGCTCATCACCGATATCAGCATAGACATTTTGGAAAATGGAAATTTTGGAACCAGATTGAACAGGGATAAAAAGACCAGATTGAGTCATTAAAACTAATAAGCCTAAAGTTTTCATGCTCACTGTTTTACCGCCTGTGTTTGGCCCTGTAATCAATAAAATGCGATATCCTTCGCCAAGTCTGATATCAATAGGAACGACGTTATCTTTATTGAGTAATGGGTGGCGAGCTTTAGCTAAATTGACAATACCTTCATCATTGATTTCTGGCATAGTAGCGTGCATTTTACGAGCTAATTTTGCCTTAGCAAAAGCAAAATCCAATTGGGCCATGATTTCACAGTTATGAAGTAAGCTATCAGCATTTCTAGCGATTTTTTCAGAAATTACTTTTAAGATACGTTCAATTTCACGTTTTTCATCAATAACTAATTGTTTGATATCATTGTTTAGGTCAACAATGGACATAGGTTCAATAAACAAAGTAGAACCACTAGAGGATTGGTCATGTACGACACCTGGGAATTGTTGACGATATTCTTGTTTGATAGGAATAACATAGCGTTCATCACGGATAGTAACGATATTATCCTGAAAATATTTTTGATAATCAGGATTTTTTAAGATACCGTCAAGATTTGTTTTGATGCGACGCTGAGAAGATTTAATTTCACGGCGAATACGCATAAGTTCAACGCTAGCACTATCACGCATAGAACCATGTTCATCAACAATATTATCTATTTCGCGTTCGAGTTGCCCCAAAATTTCAATAGATTTAGCCCATTCTTTGAATTGAGGGCTATCTATTTCTAATTCTTTGAAGAATTTTTTGAGATTACGCATTGCGTACATGGTATTTAAAATATCAAGTAATGAATTTATTTCAATTACTAGACCTAAAGATGTTTTCTTTAATAATGAACGAATATCATGAATACCGCCAAAAGGTGGTTCAGAGCTAATTAAAATGTTACTAGCTTCTTGTGTATGTGAAAGATTTTCAATTACTTCGTCAATATCGCTACTTGGTAATAGTTTTTCAGCAAGTTCTTTTCCCATACTAGAAGTAGCCATATTTTGTAGCATAGTGATAATTTTGGCATATTCTAAAGTTTTAAATACGGATTGATTCATTTGTTAAAAAGATACCTTCCTTAAATTATTCTACTCCACGGAAGTAATGACCACGAGTAATATTTTGTTCATATTTAGTGATATTTTCAGGCATTAAAGCAAGATGATTTTTGCCTTCAAGGATAATTTCTTTATAGAGTTTAGTGAATTTAGCTAATTTTTCTTTGGACATATATCTGCCATCTAAGCGAATGCGGTCAATATGAAGATTAGTAAATTCTGGAACATGAGCTAGCATATTTAACTCTTTAGCATTTAATAAATGCATATGACAATATTGGTCTGTTACGATAGGGAATTTTTCATTTTTGCGGTCGCAAAGCCAATAATTATTTTTTTCGCAAGGTTTTGTACAAGTACCTTTGTCTAAATTGCCTAAGAAACTGCCAAGCACACAATATTCAGATACCATAAGTTCCATATTGCCATGAACGATACATTCAAGAGGTAATGTAGAAGCTTCATTTAATGTTTTTATCTGTTTAAAGTTTAATTCAGGGGAAACAGTAGCTCCCTTAATGCCATAATTATTTAGGAAAGTTAAAGTTACATCATTATAGACATTGAAGGAGAAATCTGCCCAGATAGTGATATCTGTAAATTGTTTGATTAAGTACATTTGCGCTAAAGTATGTGCATAAATCATATCTGGAGCGATATCTTTTATTTTTGTAAGCCAATTTGTAAAAGCTGTTTGTTCATTATCGCGCATGATACGAGGTGTAGCAAAAGCAATTTTAATATTAGCTTCACGGCAAAGTCTTGTAGCTTCAGCATACATTTCAGCAGTGATGAATTGATGATTATAAGATTCACCGCCAAATAAAACAATATTTGCTTGATTATCAATAGCTGTCTGTACTTTAGCAATAGTATCAACAGCGACTACGAGTTGAGGTCTATTTGTCTGATTGAATGATTTGGAAGCTAAATCCTGTTGCCAAATAGTATTATCAATTTTATCAATCTGTGGACGATGATAAGCTTCAAGGCGCATGGACATTAATTTTTCAATTAATAAGCGACGAGTATCATTCATGACGCTCATAGGCACAATGACATTTTCATCAATAGTGCAAGATAAATTTTCTAATTGATAAATAGTATTGCCTAAACGTTCCATCTGTTTTTGTACTGTTGATTTATCCATAGCGCGTTTTAAAGCTGTTTCCACAATGAAATCGCTAGTTATTTGAGCACTATAGCCATCTTCATCAGTAGCTTTTAACATAAAAGGCTCATTGAGTTTAGCGATAGCTTCAATATTTAAATTTATTTTGCGTATTGGTGAAGCACTAGTATAATAACTGCGAGCTTTTTGCATGAGATTAGCATCAAAAACTTTAAATATACGGTCATGTGGGTGTACGCGATTTGGTACAGGAATGATGACTTCCATGCCAGCACTAGCAGAAGTTATTTCTTTATTTTTATAGATGATTTTAGATACATTAGTATTTACGCGACCGCCGACTTTTACCCAGAAATCAATAGTATCACCGATATTTACATCATCAGTGAGTTTCATGATAGCTTGACGTTTATTATCATCATAACGAATTACTCTACCTACGAGGCGACCACGATTGTTTGGTCGTTTATCGCTCATCATGAATTTACCTTGTTTTTTCTCTAAATAAGCAGTAGTGAAATCACGATTGAATATTTGAGAAAGATTTTTTTGAATATCTTCTTGAAGTTCTGTATGGCTATAATAAGAGTTGATTTTTTGGCGGTAAGCGTCAACAACGACAGCTACATATTCTGGTTTTTTCATGCGTCCTTCAAGTTTTAAAGAAACGACACCAGCTTCGATAAATTCAGGAATTAATTCAAGTGTATTCATGTCGCGAGGACTCAATAAATATTGTCCAGCATCTTTTAAAACATTGTTATTATTTTTATCAACTAAAGTATAAGGTAGACGACATGGTTGAGCACAGCGACCACGGTTACCACTTCTGCCACCAATCATACTACTCATTAAGCATTGACCGGAATAGCATACACATAAGGCACCATGAGCGAAAACTTCAATTTCTACATCGCTATTACGGCAGATATGAATAATATCTTTTAATGTTACTTCACGAGATAAAACGACACGTGAAAAACCAAGTTCTTGAAGAGCAAGAACACCAGCTAAATTATTCACTGTCATTTGTGTACTAGCGTGTAATGGTAAATCAGGAGCTACAAGTTGAGCCAAACGTGCAGCACCTAAATCTTGAACGAGTACAGCATCAGCACCTATTTCATAAAGAAAACGAAAATAATCTGCAAGTGCAGGTATTTCAGAATTGTCTACTAAAGTATTTACAGTTACATGGATTTTTACATTGCGTAAATGAGCAAATTCAATGGCTTCTTTTAAGCCTTGTTCATCAAAATTATTGGCATAAGCTCTTGCACCGAACATTTTGCCTGAAAGATAAATAGCATCAGCACCACTTTCTACAGCGGCTTTTAATGCTTCCATACTTCCAGCAGGGGCTAATAATTCTATCAAAATATTTTCCTCCAGTTATTTTCTTAGCTTATTATAATACACAGAGTATAAAAATAAATGGTAGTGCCATTAAAATGCCTACCATTAGTGTATGTCTTCATGTTATTTTTTAGCTTATTTATGTTTATTAGAGCGATTTTCATCAAGAATATCCCAAAATTCATTATAATCTTTTTTCTAAGCGAATTAATTGTTCAGCTATTTGAAGTGCCGTCAATACTGCTACTCTATCTGGTGGCAAATATTGGTTTTGTTTAGTCATAAGACGAATATTTTCATCTACTATTTTAGCAGCTTCTTGAATGTCATTGATATCACTATCTTTAGAATAGCGGAGAGGATATTTTACTCCCAAAATTTCTACAGTTACTTTGTTATTCATAAAATCACCTTAATATTTTAAAATAAGCCATGATATATTTAGTATATCAATATTATATACTAATACTATTTTTATAGCAAAGTATTTTACAAGATATTCATTTGACACTAATTTATATTATTTTTTAAAATGTAATAAATATCTATGGAGAAGTAAAAAATGAAATTTAAATCATATATAAAACAAAAATGGTTATTATCAATTATAGCAGTAACTTTAATGATTGTTTATTACTTGAATTTTATTCAACTACCTCCTGCTGTATCTGTGGAATTGCAACAAAACTATAAATATAAATTGATTTTGATACCGTTAGATACAAGACCGCCATGTCAAAAAATGGTGGTAGATGCAGGAAAGATGGCAGGCGTACAGATTATAACACCGCCGTCAGAGATAATGGATTATTATACTAAAGAAGGCGATACAAAAAAAATACAAAATGGTTGATGGATAATATTGATAAATCAGATGGGGTAATTGTGTCTATTGACCAATTATTGCATGGAGGTTTATTAGCTTCACGTGAATCAGGGACAAAACAAGATGAGTCGCAAATTTTATTAAATTTTATGCGTGATTTGAAAACAAAAGCGAAAGATAAACCAATTTATGCTTTTAATGTTTTGCCAAGGATAACACCACCGCCAACTTTAGAAAGTGATAGTAAAAAAATGATAAAGATATCTCGTCTTATTGATGAGATAAGTATTTTTGAAAATGAAGATGATATAAAATTATTGGCAGATTTAAAAGAAGATATAAAACAAGAAGACTTAGATATTTATTTAGATTTATTTAGACGCAATACAGCTTTAAATAAAGAATTAATAAATCTAGCTAAAGAAGGTATCATAACAAAATTAGTGATTGGTCAAGATGATGGTGAAGATTTTGGCATACCAAATATGGAGAAAAAAAGTCTTATAAATTATGTGCATTCTTTAGGTATTAGTAATGATGTTGTGATGATAACTAAAGGTGCAGATGAGGTGGCTTTATCACTATTAGCTAATTTTGTGCAGACGAAGGAAAATTATCAACCTAAAGTATATGTAGAGTATAATGATGAGAAAGCTATGCGCACAGTTATGCCGTTTATGGCAGGCTCAGTAGGTTCTACAGTAGAAGAAAAATTAGTGATGGCAAATGCTAAAAAAGTAAATTCACCACAAGAAGCTGGCTTGATTTTATATGTTTTTATTGGCAATGATGAAAATATGTCTACACAGAGACAATCTGCATTAAAGATAAAAAAATATTTAGAGCAAGGTAAAAAAGTCGCTTTAGTTGATTTAAGTAAGCATTTTTCAGCAAACGAAGTATTATTTCCTACATTATTAAAAGAAGATGTGCCGATTAATGAATTAACTTCTTATGCTGGTTGGAATACAGCTAGTAATTCCATTGGTACGGCACTGGCGAATGCTGTTATTTATAAGGCGATAAGACCAACATTTAATACAACAAATGATATGCTTACTGTAGAGTATAATCGTTTAAATATAAATTATGAAAGATTTCTAGAAGATTATTATTATCTAAAAGAAGTGATTGATGTAATGAATATTACCTTGAAAAATCATGGTTATGAAAATGTAAATGATTTGGATATGGAACATAATTATATTTGGATGAATAAATTACTACAATCTGATATGCAAAAGCGAGCAAATCAATTAAATAATAGTGAAGTTTTTTAAAATGCCTTTTTAAAGTGCAAACACCAGAGGGAGTATTTGACTTGACTATTCGCAATTTGCAGGTTGATGTATTTTTCCCATGGCCAAGGACTTTTGAAGTATATTTAGATGTAAGATTAAATTTATATAGATTAAATAATTAAATATACAAATTTAAGGAGTGACTTTTTTGGTAGAAACGTTGATTATGGTATTAGGTGTAATAGCAGGATTTAGCCTGTTAAAAGTGAAAGAACATAGGCGAATAGCTGTGGTAAATTTAAATAATAAGGTACAGTTAATAGCAGTAGCTTTGATTATTTTTATCATGGGAATAAATTTAGGTAGTATGGAAGATTTTGCACATAAGATGCTGACCATGGGATTACAAAGTTTGGTATTTGCTATAATTCCTACACTATTTTCCGTAATTATAGTATACATTTTTAGCAAATTATTTATTGTAAAAAATTAAATAGTAAAAGAAGGTTTGTAGATGGTTTATATTGCATTATGTGCATTAATTTTAGGAATTATTTTTGGTCAATTTGTACTTGATAGTACATGGCATGATTTATGCAGTGAATTAGCAGATTATGTCTTATATTTATTGATGTTTTCTGTGGGTATAAGCGTGGGTATGAATGAATCAATAATTGAGAAGATAAAAAAATTATAATTTGACAATATTATTGATTCCTATAGGTGTAATTATTGGGTCTGTTTTTGGCGGATTTATTTGCAGTTATATTTTTTGATATGAATTTGGTATATAGTTTATCTATTGGTGCATCTATGGGCTGGTATAGTTTATCAGGGGTAATGCTTGAA
>ENA-OQJT01000186-OQJT01000186.1-human-gut-metagenome-genome-assembly--contig:-NODE-186-length-15523-cov-0.717329_pt1 | contig 15523 bp, 27 predicted proteins | sample MGYA00242612_ERZ504779 | MGnify/ENA primary metagenome ERZ504779 (study PRJEB26092, sample SAMD00036366) | human gut metagenome | host: Homo sapiens | study: EMG produced TPA metagenomics assembly of...
AGTAAAAAAATCATGTAGAAGAGCTAGGAGTCCGATTAACTATTGAACAGGCAGTGAGAAAGTTACCGGAAGAAATTAGAGAAACGGCAGTTTTATATTTTTTTTCAGGAATTGAAGCAAAGAGAAATTGCAGAATTACTTCATATCAAACTTTCTCTTGTAAAATATCGAATCGGAAGAGCAAAAGAACCTTTAATGAAAGAGTTGGAGGTGAAAAAAGATGAAGAATTATAAGCAACAAATAAAGGAATATAAAGAGGAGATTGAAGAAAAGTATGTAAGGGCTGAAGCAGAGAACAAAACAGTAAAAGCATGTCAGAATATTTTGTCAGAGTCGGTTTTATCGAAACAATCGCATAGAACATCTTATTTTGAATTTTTGTATGAGCAGACAAAATTCATAAAAAAAAGATGGTGGATTTTACAAGGTTGTATTCTTATGTGTCTATGGATATGGTTGAGTAATTATACGTCAGACATAAAAGATATGATGAGGATTATGGGAATATCTGCCACAATATTTGTGGTTCTGATTATCCCGGAAATTTGGAAAAACAGAAGAAATGGTGCGATTGAGATTGAGCAGGCGTCTTATTACACACTGCGTCAGATTTGTACAGCAGAATGTTAATGTTTGGAGTAGTGGATCTGGTGATCGTTATGGTGTTTTTGGCAATTACATATCAAACAACAATACTCTCGTTAAGTGATTTGGTGGTTAATTTTTTGCTTCCGGTAAATGTTTCATGTTGTATATGTTTTCGTGTATTGTACAGCAGATGGGAAAAATCAGAATATATAGCAGTGCTTTCTTGTCTGGTATGGGTTGGTTTATGGATGATGATTGTTGCAAATGATGTTATTTATCAGAAAATTGTAACTCCGGTATGGGTGGCTATGCTGATATTGACTTTTGTATATTTTGTTTTTTGTGTTCAGAAGTCATTAGTATTTGATGAAAAAATTTTGGAGGATTACACGTATGAAATTAGAATTTAAAAATGTAACAAAACAATACGGAGAAGTAAATGCTGTTAATAAAGTGAATTGTGTTATGGAAAAAGGAATTTATGGACTGCTTGGAGTAAATGTTCCGAGATACATACTGAAAGTATGATCCACTACTTAGAGGATTATATGTACTGTACTAGAAAGCTGAGGCTTTATGTGCAGTTAGTAGCATAAATTATATAGGGGTTATCTAAATATATTTACCTCCTGTGATTAAGTTATATAAAGACTAAATCACAGGAGGTTTATTTTTTATGATAACAGTAGAAAAACTGGAAAAAGGTACTTATTTTGATGATGCTTTTAAAATCTCATTTAGATATGATCCCACTACTGTAGCTAAGGTAAAAGAGCTGGCAGAGCGGAGATACTTACCAGAGGATAGAGCGTGGGAGATCCCAGCACATGAGCTACCAGCTCTCATAGAGAAAGTAGGGCTTAGCAATATCAAAAGTGAGGAGGCTGTAGTACAAGCCCTCAATACTAAGGAGATCGAGGATAAAAGAGAGGCTACACAGGAGAGGCTAAAGGGTATTAAGCCTGTAAGAGATTTTGATTTTAAAACAGCTCCCCTCCCTCATCAGATCGAGGCTTTTAATTATGGCATGGAGAAAAACTCTTTACTTATCGGAGATGAGCAGGGCTTAGGCAAGACAAAGGAGAGTATTGATATTTGTGTAGCCAGAAAGAAAGAGCTTATTAAAACCCTTATTGTATGACGGAGTAAACTCTGTAAAATATAACTGGGAGAAAGAGATCCAGATCCACTCTAACGAGGGCTGTGTAATGGTAGACGGTAAGACAATGGATGTTAGAGTACAACAGCTAAATGACTGGTACAGAGGCTCCTCTTATTTTGGGGTTATCAATATTGAGAGCCTCAGAAATGAGAAAATACAGGATGCTCTCTATCTGGGAATTAAGGATGGATATATAGGGGCTATTATTGTGGATGAGATCCATAAGGCTAAAACGGAGGCTCTCAACAGGGAAAAGCTCTTAGATTTTTGAAAGCTCCAGTTAAGATAGGATTATCTGGTACTCCGATGAATAAAGCGGAGGATCTGTGGAATATCCTTACATGGCTAGGAGTAGAGAGGAGATCCTTTTATAGTTTTAGAAATGCCTATTGTACTATGGGAGGTTTCGGAGGCTATAAAGTAATCGGATATAAAAACTTAGATAGCCTCAATGCTGAGTTAAATACTGTAATGCTTAGAAGAAAGAAAGAGGAGGTACTAGATCTCCCTCCTAAGCTGTACAGTACTGAGTATGTAGAACTTACCACAGCTCAGAAAAAAACAGTACAGGGATATTAAAAATGGCATTGTAGCAGATATGGAAAATATCTTAGCCTCTGTTAATCCGCTTAACTGTACTCTCCGCCTCAGACAGCTTACCAGCGGTAATCCTAACTTAACAGATGATAGCCCTAAGCTGGATCGTATTAAGGAGATGCTGGAGGAGGAGATTATCCCTAACGGTCATAAGGCTATCATATTTTCTCAGTGGAGTACGATAGCTAAGGATCTGGGGATAGAGCTTAGTGAATATGATCCGATTGTAATTACAGGAGAGGTACCTCCAGAGCAGAGACAGAGATTAGTAGACAATTTCCAGACTAACCCACACTGTAAAGTAGCTATAGGAACTATCGGAGCTATGGGTACTGGATTAACTTCTAAATAAAGCCTCTTATGTTATTCTTTATGGATAAAGCATGGAATAGCGGAGATAATGCACAGGCTGAGGATAGAGCCCACAGAATAGGTACCGTAGGGGCTGTAAATGTAATCTCTATGGTGGCTAAGGGTACCATAGATGAGGCGGTAGAGGATTACTTGTTAGAAAATAAAGATCTCATTGATCGAGTAGTAGACGGTAAAGGATCTAAGCAGGATATTAAAACCATCCTTAACAAATTACTTAGCATTTAATATACAGGTGTGGTATAATAACTCAAAATGGAGGTACATAATGAGAGCGATAACAATAGATGCAGATACAGGAAAAAGAGTATATACAAGAAAAGAGGTAGCGGATCTGGTAGGAGCCTCTACTCAATCTATCCGCCTCTGGGAAGATGCTGGATCTATTCCAGCTAGTATAAGAGATGAGGGAGGCTATAGATACTGGTATGAGGAGGATCTGGAGGCTATAAAGGCTTATGCCTCATTACCGAGAAAAGCAAAACTTAAAAAGTAGCCCTAAGTGTGAGGAGAGTGTAAAGCTCTCCTCTTTTTTTTTGTCCTTAATTTTGAGGGCTATCTAAAAAATTACCGTTTGTGTGATTAGGTTAAGTATCAAAAGAAAAGGAGGTAAGCAGGATGCTTAAAATCAGTTTTACAAATGCTGAGGTATCGGATCACGGATACGGTTTAGAGGTAAATGGTAAATCCTTAGAGGATATTATCTCTACCGCCTTAGGAACCAAACTTAAAGGTAATGGCGGTTACGGATCTGGATTACCTAGCTTTAATTCTAATAGCTGTGATGTTACGGTTATTATCAATCCACATAATAGTATATGCGAGATTGAAACAGAGGATGAAGTATGGCACAGCGTAGCAGAAATGGAGGCAGAAAAGAGTGAGCAGTTTCAAAAGGAAAATGCAGAGGCAGATCCAAAAGAATAACGGTACCCTCCTCCACAAAAAGGTAGTAGCTAGAAAGATGGGCTGTAAATCCGTGGAGGAGTATAATCGTAGAATGGCACGCAGAGAAAAGAATTTAAAAGAGATGGAGGATAACAAAGATGGCAAATGATTTTACAGCAAGGGTAGCAGGTATCAGCGTAGAGCTGGGTATGAGTGTACAGAATAAGAGTGGTATCTGGTGTAAGCTACAGTCAATATGGAGATTAAGATTGATGGAGGTACAGATCCTACTCAGAGAGAGGCTATTATTAAACAGGCGTTTGATGAGGTGTGTGATAACATTGAGAAAGTTATCTCAGAGATGGAGGTGAATACTTACAGGGGGGGGGAGGAGTATCTCTCCTCTCTCCTTAACTGGAGGTAATTATGGCAAAACAGATAAAAAGTAAGAGAGGATAATTACTTTGCTGTACAGGGATGGATGGTAACAGAGCTAAAAAACTAAAGGGTAATGCTCTTATGCTCTATGCGATCATCTACGGATTTTCTCAGACTACTAACACAGCTTTTACAGGGAGTGTAGACTACCTCTGTGAGTGGCTGGGTGGTGTATCAAGACCTACAGTAATTAACACTTTAGATAACCTAGTTAAACAGGGGCTCCTCACTAAGAGCAGTACACTAAAGGGGCTCTCATTTACAACAGCTATACAGCTTTAAGACCGAGTAAAAAAATTTTATCCGATGAGGATCCAACGAGTAAAAAAACTTTACCCGATACGAGTAAAAATTTTTTACTCAATAAAGATAGTAAAGATAATATAGAAAAATCCATCTCTAAAGAGATGGAGGGCAAAGCCCCTAAAAAAGAAATCTTATAGTACTATCTTAGAGGATCCTGTTAATAAGTTTGTGAAAGAGGCTCTTAGTAAATTTATCCAGTATTGTAGGGGTAAAAACTATACTCCTAAAGTAACTACGGTAGAAAAGTTTGCTAGTACTCTTAGAGATAATGCTGGAGAGGATCCTGTAGTGGCTTTGGCTATTGTGGATCAGAGTATAGATAAGGGATGGAAAGATCTCTATCCACTTAAGAACTATGGTAGACAGGGAAAGCTACAGGCGATCAGTAAAAAATTCAGTGGTAATACCCTTAAAGATGCTGAGGGTAAAGATATTGTGTTTAAGTAATCTGGAGGAGGGTGTAAAAGCTCTCCTCTAAATTTTTACCTCTTTTGTGATTAGGATTACTCAAAAGGAGGTAAAAGCGGATGAAATGCTATGCAAGTGATTATTGCCAGAAAGATAAAAGCTCCTGTAGTGATGTATGCGGAGGCTACAGAGTACTTAGAGCTTTATACAATTTAAGCAGGATCCCAGAGAGATACCGTTATACTATCGCTCTTAAGCCAGAGAATGGAGAGGATCTGGAGGCGTTTACAAAGCTGGATAATTATAAAAATGATGTGCTCAGTATGGTAGATGAGGGCAGAGGTTTATATATCTGGGGAAAGAGTACAGGGAATGGTAAAACCTCATGGGCTTGTAAGATTATGAGTTACTTTTTCAGAAAGATAGCTTTTAATACAGGGCTGGAAAATGAGGGGCTATATATTTTTCTTCCCACTTTCTTAGAAGATCTCAGAGATAACTATGATAACAAAGATCCAGAGTTTGATGAGGTACTCAGAATGATAAAAACCTGTAGGCTCCTTATCATAGACGATATAGGAGCAGAGAGGGTAACAGATTGGGTAAGGGAGAGGATGGTAAGTATTATAAATACCAGAGTATCTAATAACCTCACTACGATCTATACCAGTAACCTCTCTCCAGAGGAGCTTAGGGGCGAGTTAGGGGATCGGATAGCCAGTAGAGTATTGGGATCCTCACAGGTAGTAGAAATTACAAGCGGAGATAGGAGGGGATTATAAATGGCTAATATGATTGAGCAGAGCTTACTCTGTAAAGTATTAGATGCTCCAGATCTGGAGATCCTCCACTCTAACGGAGTAATAGAGGAGATGTTTCTTACCTGTAAGGATGAGATCCATTTTATCATAGAGCATTACAACAGCTATAAGCAGATGCCAGATAAACTAACCTTTTTAGGCAGGTTCAAAGATTTTCAAATGCTGGAGGTTACAGAGAGTACAGATTACTTAGTATATAAGCTCAAAGAGGCTTACACATATACTAAGCTGGTGCCTCTGATTGAGGATACAGCAAAGGTAGTAAAAGAGGATAGTATTAAGGCTATCCAGTACCTCAAAGAGGAGATAGAAAAGCTGGAGAAATCCGTACCAGTGAGCAGGAATAAAGATGGCTATGATATTATCTCTAACGCTGGAGATCGCCTTACAGAGTATAAAAAGCGTTGTGAGGTAAAGGGGCTTATAGGTATTCCTACAGGTATCCCTAAGCTGGATGAGATTACTAATGGCTGGCTCTGGGGAGAGGATCTGGTAGTGCTCACAGGGCGTACTAACGTAGGTAAAACATGGATCGGAGAGTACTTTGCTACTATGGCGTGGAACATGGGTTATAAGATCCTTATGTACTCTGGAGAAATGAGTACCGCTATGGTTGGTTTTCGTTTTTGATACTCTCAATAAGCACTTTAGCAATATGGGGCTCCTTAACGGATCTGGTACTCTGGGAAAGAAACCAGATACAGACGGAGCAAAAGTACTTACAGGAGGATTATGAGAAGTACATAACACAGCTCCAGCAAAAGAGCGGATTTATCGTAGTTACTCCAGATGATTTTGAGGGGCGTAAGCTAATGTAGATGAGATTAAGAGTTTAGCTATTAAGCATGGGGCGGATATGATTGTAATAGATCAGCTCTCTCTTATGAGCGATAAGCGTAGGGCGGATATACCTAGAATAGCGTATAACAATATCTCAGAGGATCTCTTTTTGATGAGCAAGGAGCTTAAAAAGCCTGTACTCCTCATGGCACAGGCTAACCGTGAGGCAGTTAAGAACCGTAAAAAAGGAGAGAGCCCAGAGCTCCACGATCTGGCAGAGAGTGACGGTGTAGGACAGAACGCCACAAGAGTATTATCTCTATCTGTGATAGATGGCACTCTTAAGATCAGTGTTAAGAAAAACAGATATGGTATCAATAACAAAGAGGTACTTATGATCTGGGAAGTAAACACAGGATACCTTAAGCCTCTCCTTAGTGAAAATCCAGAGGAGAGTACAGAGGATAAAAAGGACAATAAACCAGATGGAGAAAAGGATAAAGGAGGAGAGAAAGATTATGGTTTCTAAAGGAGGAGTACCTAAGGGGCGGATCATCCCTGTATATCTTACAGATGAGGGAGATGTGTACCCTATTTATTTACATGAGATGGGAGAGTTAGAGATTATACAGAGGCTTGTAGCAGGTATCTTAGATAATAAAATTGTGGTAGATACTAATACCAGAATTAACTCAGAGAATGATAAAATCTCTATTTTTGATTTAAGTAAGAAAAAATAATAAAAATTTCTCTAAATGTTACCTCTTTTTCTGATTAGGTTAAGTAAATCGGAAAAGGAGGTACTTTTTATATGACGATTACAAGTAAAGAAGTAGCGGAGATGCTGGGAAAGAGGCACGATAACCTTTTAAGAGCGATCCGCAAATATATTACACAGTTAGGAGATGAGGCTCCTAAGTATTTCTCAGAGGATCCAGATAAGGGCGGTAGATTGTACCACATTACTAAGGCTGGCTGTGATCTTATGGCAGGGCGTATTATCGGAGCTCAGAGTGAGGCTTTTAAGACTAAGTATGCTCCAGTGTTTGGAGAGGAGGCTCCTGTAGAGGTGGTAGAGGAAAAGCAGGAGGAGCCACAGGAGAAAGCCTACACAGTAGAGGAGGTAGCCCAGATCTTAGGCTGTAGTGAGAGAAATGTATACAGAAATATCCAGAGCGGAAAGCTGGAGGCTGTAGAGCGTGAGGTAATGATCCCTACTCTTAAGAAGTTTGTAACAGAGGAGGCTCTGGAAAAATATAAAGCAGGGAGGGCTAGTTAATGAATTATTTTGAAATGAAATGGAGGCTCTCCGCTTGCAGAATACAAGCAGGATACTCACAGGCAGAGGTAGCAGAGATCTTAGGCTGTAGTGATAAGACTATTGTTAGCTGGGGAAACAGGTAAGACAGCTCCTAAGATGGAGAAAGCACGGGAGCTTAGTGATCTATACGGTATCCCTCTGGCTTATATGGATTTTTCAAAGGCTGGAAACTCTACACCTCTTAGAGAGCGTGAGAGTGAGCCACAGATCCCAGCTTTTTAACAGATATTACCAGTAGCTTTAGGAAAATACTGGTAGCAGAATAAAAAGAAAGAGCCAGCCTATATAAGACTGACTCCCCAGAGGATTACTCCTCTGTGTGTTGGAGTTTGTAGATCCTAAGAGCTACATCCCTCACTAAGAGCTTATCCTCAGTAGATAACTCAGAAAAAAATATCTGTGAGCTCTGTAAGTAGCGGATCTGGAGTAGAAGTGTTAGCGGTAAAATCGAAAAACTCACTAACAGGGGCTCCTAAGTATGTAGCTAGGTTTGGAGCTATCCATGTCTGGTAAGTGTTTACCATTACTCCAAGAGGAGAAAGTAGTAGGCGGTATCCCAATACCATCCGCTACCTCTTTCTTACTCTTTCCAGATAGTGCTAAGTAGTAACTCAGAGCTTTTACAAAGTTATCCGTGAGAGAGGAATTGTTAGCCATTGTATCACCTCCTCTCTTTGAGGGATGATTAAATAATACACCTAAACAGTAGAAAAGTAAAGCAAAACATACAAAAAACTACTGTTAAAACAGAATTTTTTTATTGACAAGTGGTAAATACTCCATTATACTACTAAACAGTAGGAGAAAGCTACTAAAGCTCATCTCCCTATATTTTTTTACCTATCCACTACTGTTTAACAGTAGTTTTAGGAATATATTTTTAATTTTTTAAAGGAGGTACAAGCTAATGAATTTAGCGGAGTTAAAGGAGGCTTATAAAGCCAGAAAGTTAGCCTTAGACAGTGCAAAGAAAGAGGAGGAGAAATACAAGGCACTCCTTAAGGATGCGATGTTAGAGGCTGGAGAAAGTGATTACACGGATGAGGCTGGATACCGCTTTGAGCGAATTGTGCAGGAGCGTAAGAGCATGGATGAGGAAAAGCTCTTAGCAGAACTCCATGAGAGAAATCTCACAGGCTGTATCAAGACGGTAGAGGCTGTGGATGAGGATGCAACTCTTAAGGCGGTAGAGGCTGGAGAGTTGCCACAGGAAGTATTAGCAGATGCCTTAAAGGTAACAGAGGTAGTAATGCTTAAGCTCACAGCTCCTAAAAAGGCAAAGGCTAAAAAAGTGATAACGATCTGGAAAACTCCAATAGTAGCCACAGTAGAGCAGGTACTTAAGGATCTTAAGCTCCAGCTCTACGGAGCAGGGCTACTTAAGGAGATTAAAAACACAGGATCGGATCTTATGTGTACTTGCCCTTTTCACGCAAACGGTAAGGAGCATAACCCATCTTGCGGAGTGCTCCTACAGCAAAAGGTAACAAAGGATAAGACCTATGAGGCTGGTACGGTGCATTGCTACACCTGTGGATACACAGCGGATCTACCTCAGTTTGTAGCGGATCTGTTAGGGCTGAGTAGCCCAGTAGAGGGCTTTAAGTGGTTGGTAAATCAGTACAACTACCAGACGGAGGAGAGAGAGCTCCCAGATCTGGATATGTACAGAGGCTCTACAGCTAAATCCTCAGTATTGGAGGAGAGCCTAGTTAAGCAGTACACACAGAACCTCCTACAGAGTGAGGAGGCGTGTAGGTACCTACATAAAAGGCGGATAGCTAACTGGGTGCTAGAGGCTTATGAGCTGGGGTTTGATCCAGAGGATAAAACAGTGCTTTTCCCTGTAAGGGGCATGGATGGGAAAGTGATCTTTTACAAGGGCAGGAGCATAGCTGGAAAGCATTTTTATAACGCAAAAGAGATAGATAAAACCTCCGTAGTGTTTGGGCTCTGGGAGATCCTAAACGGATCTTTTAGCTGGGGTACATCGGATCAGATAGAGGAGGTTTGGATTACAGAGAGTGAGATAGATGCTCTCAGCCTTATCTCTTATGGAGTACCAGCGGTAGCCATCATGGGATCACATATCTCAGAGGATCAGTGTAAAGAGCTGGAGCGTACACCTTTTAGACGGTTTGTACTTGCCACAGATAACGATGATGCAGGGAGAAAAGGAGCCTCCCAGATCAAGATGTTACTGATACCTAAAGGTTTTCGGTTTATCAACCTCAAATGGCATACGAGCCTAAAGGATATTAACGATCTTGTCAAAGAGTACGGAGATGGCTGGAAAGACCATCTCACAGGATATTAAAGGAGGAAAACAGGATGAGTAAAGGATTTATTACAGGAACAAATGAGGAACTTATTAAAGCGTACAAAGAGAGTAGAGATGAGAGCTATCTTAAAGAGCTCATAGAGGCTAACAAGGGGCTTATTAACCTTTTGGTATCTCCTTATTTAACCTCTATCCCTAATTCTGAGTTAGAGGATCTTACAAGTGAGAGCTATATACCGATGCTTAGAGCTATAGAGGATTACGATCCAGAGCAGGGAGTAGCTTTTTCAACTCTCCTTAAGGTTTATGTACGCCAGCACCTTAACCGTTTATACAACGAGGCTACACGCCAGAAAAGATTTACAGGTACCACTCCAGATAGCTTAGATCGGTTATCTGAAATCAATAAAGAGAGCGGTACAGAAACAGATAGCACCTTTGAGGTAGAGTGTAAGGATTTTAGCTCTGTAGAGTTTATGGATCTCTTAGATAGCTTACAGCTCAATGATAAGGAGCAGGTAGCGGTAAATATCCTCATGGCTGGAGGAGCTAAGGGAGAGATTGCTAAGGCTCTTAATATTACTAATGCTACCGTAAGCTGGCATATCAAGAACCTCAAAAAGAAATTTATTTTAGCTGGTTATCAATATGCTGTCTAAATAATCTGGGCGGATGTGATTAAGTTATTTATCACGAAAAGCAAGGAGGTAAGCGGTATGAGTAGTTTAAGAACCCTGTTAGCCATCTTAAAAGGAGAGGCTGTAGTGCTTACTAAAAAGAGTGAGCATAAGGCGGATGTGTTAGTAGGAAAAAATGTGGATAAGCGTTTTGCTATCAACAGCATGGTAGGAGCTGTAAAGGCTTTGATGCTGTAGTTATAGAAAAAAAAAAATAATCAAGGAAAAACAGGAGGATACAGAAATGGGATTACAGGATCTTATTAACAAGTATGACAATGGAGGATTTTCTAAAACAGGCTGGTTTCAGTTAAAGGATGATGGAGATACAGCTACAGTAAGATTACTCCACAAAGGAGAGGTAGGAGTAAAGGATGGAGAAACAGATTATGATTTTCCCATCTATGAGGTACACAAGTTAGATGTAGACGGTAGCGGTAGAGATCGTACTTGCCTCTGTAAAGGAGAGAGCTGTGAGTTTTGTAAGAGCGGTAATAAGCCTCAGCTTAGAATGTTCTTACAGATGATTAACAAGGATGAGAAAGATAAGGATAAGCAGGTACAGCTTTGGGAGAGAGGCTTAACAGACATTAAGAACCTTATCGGCTTAGCTGGAGAGTACGGAGATCTCACTAAGAGAGATATTAAGATTAAGAGATCTGGAGCAAAGGGTAGCCTTAAGACTACATACCAGTATTTCCCTAAGGATCCTAGTGAGATGGAGATCCCAGAGCCTCAGAACTTAGTAGGCTCACTTATCTTAGATCTGGATCGTGAGGATCAGATTAAGGCTATCGAGGGTAGATTACAGCTTAACAAGGGTAACAATAACGATAGCAACAATGACAGCGGAGCAGGAGCTACAAGAGTATTTTAAGTAAGTTGTAATCTCTTGGCAGACAAAACATAAAGGAGCGGATTGATAGGTATAAGTGTGAATGTGAGTGTTTACCACCTAAATATATCCTAACATACAGAAAATGGGCTCATTGAGAGAGAACCTCTATAAAGCTGGGAAATGAGGTAAGAGTGAGGGGTAAAATTAAGAGCCCCTCACGTTTTTTTTAACAGGAGGATACAGGATGGCAAGAGAGATAAAGGTAGATATGAGTAGAGAGAGCGTGGATCTGGAGGATCTTAGTAGCCGATTAGCTCATAAAAAAGTATGTAATATAAATTTGAAAAGAAACCAGAATACCTTACTTAAAGGGCTGGAGGTAATAAATGAGCTGGTAAAGAGCGGTAGGCTCCATGCTGAGGGAGAGTATGAAATTATCCGTACTCCAGAGAGGCTTAAGGAAGTAATGGAAACCTACTTAACTGGAGTAAGTGAGTATGTACTGGATGTGGAAACTACAGGGCTGGATGTGTATAACGATATTTTAGTAGGTATCTGTTATATAATCCAGATCTCCCTAGTTTCTATGTACCGTTTAATCACACGGATCTCCAGAATAAGAGAGTTGAGGGGCAAATGACAGAGGAGGAGTGTAAGGAGGTTATGCTCCCTTATCTGGCTAACGGATCCCTTAAGTGCATCAATCATAATATTAAGTTTGATGATAAAGTAGTTACTTTCCAGTGGGGGCAGAGGATCGCTAATGTATGGTGGGATACTAATATAGCTGGATGGGTACTCAATGAGAATGAGAAACACGGATTAAAACCGATGTATAACAAGTATATCCTCAATGGGGAGGGCTCAGATGAGGATTTTGGAGATCTTTTTGAGGGTATCCCATGTAACTATATTCCTATTGATATTTTCGCTATTTATGGTGCTAACGATGGTTTTAAAACATGGGCTCTGTATCAATTCCAGAAAAAGTATCTTAGAGAGGATCATCCGAGAGCAGACTACAGAAAGCTCTATCATGTGTTTAGAGATATTGAGATGCCTCTTATTGATGTTTGTATGGATATGGAGCTTAGAGGTGTAGAGATCCGTGAGGATTATGCTAAGGAGCTCTCTGTAAAATTTAATGCAGAGATGGCAGAGAAAGAAAAGCTCTGTGATGAGTATGTAGCTAAGTTTGATAAGTTTATAGAAGAAAATCCTACTCTTATGAGATTGACTAAGGGTACAAAGAAGATCAACTATAACAGCCCTCAGCAGGTGGCTTGTTTATTCTATGATATTTTCAAACTGAAAAGTGTATCCAGAAAAGAGCCGAGAGGCACAGGAGATAAGATAGTACAACAGCATAGAAATAAGGCTAAAAAGGCAGGTACTAAAAAGGGAGAGGAGTTTATCCAGTTTTTAGATAACTACCAGAGATATAAAGAGTGTGGAAAGCTCTTAGGAACTTATATAGATAAGATCCCAGAGGTTAAGTGTGTTAAGACTAATGCAGTACATACCACATATAACCAGTATGGAGCTAAAACAGGTAGATTTTCAAGTAGTGATACAGTTACTAAGATCAATCTCCAGAACATCCCTAGCCATGAGAAAAGCATCCGCAAGATCTTTAGAGCCAGAGATGGTTATAAGTTTGTAGGCGGAGATTTTAGCCAGATTGAGCCACGAGTACTCTCTTATGTATCTGGAGATGAGGCTATGCAGGAGGCATACAGAGAGGGTAAAGATCTATATGCTATCATGGGATCTAAGGTTTATGGAGTGCCTTATGAGGATTGTAGAGAGTTTTATCCAGATGGTACAGTAAACGCTGAGGGTAAACACAGGCGTACAACTATGAAAAGCGTACTTTTAGGTATCATGTATGAGCGTGGAGCTAAAGCCATCGGAGAGCAGTTTGATAGATCCGCAGAGTGGGCTCAGAAACTTATTGATGATTTTTATAAGAGTTTTCCTAAGATCCAACAGCTCCGCCTTAAGGTAGAGAAGATGGCGGAGGAGTACGGATATGTAACTACCATACAGGGCAGAAAGAGAAGATTACCAGAGATGCAGTTACCAGATCACGATGATTACCGCTATCAAGAGGCTCACAGGCAGAGCCTTAACGCTGTAATACAGGGATCCAGTGCGGATATTATGAAATTAGCTATGATCGCTATTTACAATGATCCTCAGTATAAGGCTCTGGATTGCCACATGGTAATAACCGTACATGATGAGTTAATTATGGAGGTACCAGAGGATCATATTAAGGAGGGAGCAGATCTCTTAGTAAATACTATGAAAAGAGTAGGACACAGCCTTATAGATCTCCCTATGAGCGTAGATGCTGAGGTAAATGATTACTGGTATGGAGAAAACTTAGCGGATGAGTATTTAGAGGAGGAGTAAGCCTATGGGATATTTTCCTTTACCAGAGCTAAAGGGTAAGCCTAACAGGATCTTTGTAGATGGTAAAACTCTAAATCAGATAGCTAAGGAGAGCGGTATAAGGCTTGATACCGTACAGCATAGATATAGCAGAGGTATAAGAGATTATGAGGGCTTAACAAAGCCTCTCATATCAGAGTAGAGCACGAAAAGACACAGAGGGAAAACCTACTCTATAATGAGTGCTGGAGAGAGAGTAATGGAGAGGATCTGGGAGCTGGATATACCTCTCCAGACTATCTCCGATAAAACAGGGATAAGTAGATCCACAATATACGCCTTTTTATATAACGGTACAGATCTTAGCAGTATGAGGCTTGCTAAGATCTGTAGCCTTTTTAGGATTATCAATGGATTATGTGATGGGATTAAAGGAGAAACCAGATGGCAAAATGTAAATTCTGTGGAGCTGAGGTAGCAATAGGGGCGAGATGTACATATTGTGGCAGTAAGGCGGAGAGCTGGTACTATTCTGGGGAAGAAAAGAAACAGGCTATTACTCTTAATGCTGAGTATGATGATCTGGGGGCAGGGCGTAAGTTTTATAGAGGTAAATATTACATAGTGCAAAAAGGAGATAATCTATGGCATATTGCAAAAAGGTTTTACGGAGCTGGAGCTGAGTATTACAGGATCGTGAGGAAAAACCATCTACAGGATCCTAACCATATAGAAGTAGGGCAGAAATTGTATCTTTAGGAGGCAAAAAGTGAGATATAAAGTATACGATGAGGAAGATAAGAAAGAGAGAACTCTGGAGGAGTGCGTAACTCCGTTAGAGGTAGGATCTGTAAGGAGAGTGCAGGTTAAAAAGGGAGATACAAGAGAGGTACACCACTTTAGAGTACTGGAGGAATTAAAAGAATGAGAGTGTATATAGCTGGAGCTATGACAGGAGTGTTTAAGTATAAAGAGAAATTTATTGAGGCTGAGGAGTATATAAGAGGGCTGGGGCATATAGTACTTAATCCCTCATTTTTACCAGAGGGGCTCTCAGATTATTACGAGATCAATAAAGCTATGATAGATCAGTGTGATGCTATTTATGTTCTTTTGGATTATGAAAACTCTAAGGGTACAAAGAAAGAGATTGAGTATGCAAAGAGCACAGGTAAGCGAGTAATTTACCAGAATAGTACAGAGGTAAGAGATCAGAATGGTAATTCGTGGAGCTGGGTAAATAGACCTTTAGGGTATCCTATAGGATATGGTAATTACTGGGAGTATCCGTGGAGAAGATGTTGGTAAAAATTTAATCTAAAGAAACCTCCTTTATGTGATTAGGATCGATCAAAACATAAAGGAGGTTTTTCTATTGAAAGTAGATATTTTAACACAGAAAACAAGTATAAGATAATCTATGCAGATCCAGCATGGCTGTATAGAGATAAGGCGGTAGCAGGAGGGAGAGGGCTGGATGCCATTATACAGTAACCAGATTAGAGGATATAAAGGCTCTCCCTGTAGAAAAGTTAGCAGATGATGATAGTGTGCTTTTTTATGTGGGTTACAATGCCATTTTAGAGGAGGCTTTTGATGTTGATGAGATCATGGGATTTGAGATAATAAACCTGTGGCTTTGACATTT
>ENA-OQJT01000187-OQJT01000187.1-human-gut-metagenome-genome-assembly--contig:-NODE-187-length-15434-cov-1.001633_pt1 | contig 15434 bp, 21 predicted proteins | sample MGYA00242612_ERZ504779 | MGnify/ENA primary metagenome ERZ504779 (study PRJEB26092, sample SAMD00036366) | human gut metagenome | host: Homo sapiens | study: EMG produced TPA metagenomics assembly of...
TACAGGGAGCTCCGGCAAATATCCTATCTCATCTCGGAGGCGCTTCATGCCTCCTACGAGCGCATGGGAACGCGTTTTCGCCTCATAGACGCTCAGGCCCGAGCCCCACTTGCCAATGAAGACGGTTTCAGTCCTCATTATTAGTATTGTGTGCTAAATACGGTATTATTTACCTACGACCGTTGATAGAAAAGAGGCGAGGCGCATGGCGGTGCAAAGAAGGAATACCAGGCAGCGAAAGCTGGTTCTTGACGCCGTGCGCCAAAGCTATAACCATCCCACCGCCGACGAAATCTACAACGCCGTGCGCGCGCAGGATGACAAAATCAGCCGCGGTACGGTCTACCGCAATCTCAATCTCTTGGCCGACGCCGGCGAGATCCTCTCCATCAAGACGCCGGGCGGCAGCCGCTTCGATCGCACGATCGAGCCGCATGCGCATATCATCTGCACCTCGTGCAGCCGCGTCATCGACGTACCGCTCCCCTTCGATGCCCAGCTCGACGCCAAAGCGTCCGAGCAAATCGGCTGGCACGTCACGTCGCACTACACCATCTTCGAGGGTCTCTGCCCCGACTGCCGGTAGATGTTCGGGACATGCCTTAAAATCCACCCTTTCCGCGCTTTGCAGCAAACAGTACATTTCTAGGCATGTCCCGAAAACCTACTCGGCGAGCAGGCGGTGCAGTTCTTCTTCGACCGTGTGCACGTAACGGACGCGATCGTTGATACCGCGCATGGTGGGGTTGCAGCTCTCCATCAGATAGGGATGGCCCACGACGTTGAGCATGTCGCGATCGTTCTCATTGTCGCCAAATGCCATCATCTCATCGGGCGAAATCCCCAGGACACGACCGTAATCGACAAGCGCGGAGCCCTTGCCCGAACCGAAACCGATAAGGTCCGTCCATGCGGTTCCTGACGTCATCACATCGACACGGTCGCCAAAGAGGCGCTCGAAATACTCCCGGGCCGCCGGATAATCCACCTCGGGCGTCTGGAAGCCAATCTTAATGACATCCTCGTCGATGTCCTCGGGACGGTCGACCACCGCCACATCGCAGTGGACCACATAGCGCAAATGGTCGACGAACGCATCGTTGCCGCTCATGGTGTAGATGTGCCCCTCACACGAAAGGGTCATGTCGGTATGGGGATACGCAACCACGGTATTCGCGATAACCATAGCAAGGCTACGCTCCATGGAACGCTTGACGACGGCACGCCCCTCGCTCATCACCAGGGTTCCGTTTTCGCATACATAGGCGAGCTCATCGGCCACCGGGGCAAACAGGTAGCGCAAGCTCGCATATTGACGGCCACTCGCCGGCATAAACACGATACCACGACGATGCAGCTCATCGATAAGCTCAAAGGCCTCGGAACGCAGCTCGCGCTCCCCCGGATGCAGCAACGTGCCGTCCAAATCGCATGCAATCAGTTTGATTCCCTCAAGACCCATATGCTTCCCCCAAAGCCTCATATCAACAGCAAGACGGACCTTGATCGGTCGCCCCTCAAAGCCCGTCTTGCGCATACGCGCGCTTAGCCGCGCGCCTTTTTTACGATGGTAAAGTCGGGAGCCATGCTCACGACGACCTCCGCCGCACTCGACGCAAAGCGCCGGTCCGCATCGAGTTCACGGGTAACCAGCGAGAGCCGAACACCCTCGACACCCCGGAGCATGCGGCCCAAAACAGGCTGCACCGGCGTATACATGCGCACAGTATGCTCGTCCGAGTCGCCCCGGAAGAGCGGCGCATGCATGTTGCCGATCTCCCAGCACGAATGCGCGAGCGCAATCGGGTCCATGCGGTCAAACTTCGACCAAATAAACCTCGGCGCTGCGCAAGCGCACGACAACCGCCACGGGCACCATACCCGAACGGTCAATGGCGAGCACGTCGCCGTCGGCAAGACGACCGCCGTCGGCAGTATCCAGCCGAACATCGACCGTGCGCCCCAGCTCCGTCACGCCCACAAACGCGTATACATCAGCCTGGTCCCAATCGAGCAGCAGATCGTCAACTTCAAAGACGCCGCCCAACTTCCGGCGAAGCAGGAGTTCATAGGACGGATCGTTGAGATTTCCCAAGCATGTCGTCGAAACCAAGCGTTCAGGCATACTCTAACCCTCGACCTCGACGAGCTCGATATCAAAGTTGAGGTCCTTACCGGCCAGCTCGTGGTTGGCGTCGAGCGTCACGGCCTCGGGCGTTACATCGATGACCACGGCGGGGACGGGCATACCGCTCGGCGTGGACAAGAAGAGCTTCATGCCCTTCTCAATCTGCTCGATGTTGGGAACCTGTTCGGCCGGGAAGGTCAGAACCATCTCGGGATTGTGCTCGCCGTAGGCATCGGCAGCAGGAATGTGCACGGTCTTCTTCTCACCCACCTGCATGTCGACAACAGCGGCGTCGAAGCCCTTGATCATCTGCCGGCGCCGCAGGTGAACTCCAGCGGCTCACCGCGATCGTAGGAGCTATCGAACTGCGTGCCGTCGTCGAGCGTGCCGCGATAATGAGTCTTGACCTTCTTGCCCTGGTTGGACATGGAAACCTCCGTGATAAGGGCGGCGCACAACACGGGCCGCCATGAACATATGGCGCTAACTATACCCTAGTCATACAATTTGAAGACAGTTTGCAAAGAAACGCTGCAACCGGAGGAACCATGGCATATCCCGTATTTGACCTACACTGCGACACCGCCGACCGAATCGGCTGGGCCACGCTCGATCTCGACCTGCGCTTTACCGCCGGCACCGACGGTTATTTCCCCGGCGACGAAACGCATCCGCAAGATTTCGACCTCATCGAGGGTAACGCCTGTGCCATCTCGCTCGCAAAGATCGGCAACACGCCGTGGGCACAGTGCTTCGCCACGTTTGTCCCCGACGAGATTCCCACCGCCCACGCCGCGCGCTTCCAGGCGCAGATCATGGCGCATATGAGCGGCCAGGCAATGCTCAACCACGACCGTATGGTCAACGTGCGCAGCGCCGCAGACATTCGCCCCGCGCTCAAGGACGGCAAGGTCGCTTGCATCCACACCATCGAAAACGCCACGTTCTTTGCCGAGGACCCCGCGCTGATCGAAGTGCTCAAGAGCTTGGGCGTGCTTATGTCGTCACTCAGCTGGATGCGCAGGGGCCGCTCGCGAGCGGCCACGACACCCACGCCGGCCTCACCGGGCGCCGGCATCGAGGCACTTACGCAGAGTAGGACACGCCGGCATGGTACTCGACGTCTCCCACCTCAACGATGAGTGCTTTGACGAGGTTGTCGCCCACGCCACGCGTCCCTTCGTCGCCAGCCACTCCAACTCCCGTGCGGTTTGCGGCGTCAAACGCAACCTTACCGACGACCAGTTCCGCACCATTCGCGACATGGGCGGTATCGTCGGCCTCAACTACTGCAGCGAGTTCCTTTCCAACGACGCAACCGACAAGACCGCCGCAGACGTCACCTTCGACCAGCTAGCGGCACATATCGAGCACTGGCTCGACCTGGGCGGCGAGGACGTCATCGCACTCGGCGGCGACTGGGACGGTGCCACGGTGCCCGCTTTCCTCTCCGATGCCAGCAAGATGCCCGAGTTCCAGAACATGCTTTCCAAGCATTTTTGGCAAGACCGTGATGCAAAAGCTCTGCAGCGACAACGCGCTTGCCTTCTTTGAGCGTTATTAATTTCACATCCCTTGAGCAGGTCGGCATGCCGAACGGTTGACATGCCGGCCCGTCCCCAATCTGAAGGACCGCTTTTGACGCAGCAGTTTACGATTTCCGTATCCCGACCGCATGGGACGCCCATCCCCGTCGTCGTTACCAAAAAGCGCGTCAAGAACTTCAACCTACGCGTCACATCGAGCGGTGAGGTCCACGCCAGCGCACCGCTCGGCGCCAGTCGCGAGCGCATCGAAGCGTTTGTGAAGCGCAACAGCGCCTGGATTATCAGCCGGCTTGCCCAGCGCGAGCAACGTCAGGCGACGGCACGAGAGCCGCTCAGCCCCTCGTCCATCATTGCGCTTTGGGGCAAGCCCATCACGGTACAGGACGCACTCGATCACAACTTTGCATCACCCGCACCGCGGCCCAAGCAGGCCACCTTCGCAAGTTTTATGGGTGCCGACGAGCCAGACGAACGTCCGCAGGCCAAGTGGAATGCGACCCTCGACGGCTTAACGCCCAGTGAGATCCAAGCCCATATTGACCAGCTCTATACGTCCGAAGTCACATCGGCGCTGCGTGATATGGTGCACGCATACGAAATCGCAATGGGTGTCGCCGTTTCCCGCGTTTCCGTGCGCAGCATGAAAACGCGCTGGGGATCATGCACGCCCAAAACCGGCGCCATTCGCATCGCACGAGAACTTGCCGCCTACCCCGTCGAGTGCCTTGACATGGTTGTCGCCCACGAGCTCGTCCACCTGCTCGAGCCGAGCCACAATCATCGGTTTCACGCGCTGCTCGACACGTACTGCCCCAACAACAGGGCTCTGTCGCAGCGGCTCAAGCAGCCACCCATAGAGACGTATTAGAACCGGTTAGCGCACACGCTCGATCTCGACGCCACAGCTTGCCAAGGGCAGGCCAACAGGCGCCCACGGCTTATCGAGCTTGATGCGCACACCAAGCAGCGAGGGATAACGGCGCAGCAGCATCTGGGCCGTACCTTCAGCTGCCGCCTCGATGAGCTTAAACGTATGCTCGCGCAGATAGCCATCGACATCGTGGCACACCGAGCCGTAGTCAATCGAGGCGTCCAAGTTATCGTGCTCTCCCGCTGCACGCAGGTCAGCATAGAGTACCAAGGACACGATGAATTTCTGGCCCAGCGCGTTCTCTTCGGGATACACGCCGTGGTTAGCAAAAACCTCAAGACCTTCAACGGTGATGCGGTCGGCATGGCGCAGATCGTCATAGTTCACGTGGGGCACCGCCGTTGCGGTGGATATTTCGCCCCTTCCACGGCGGGCGAGCTCGGCGCTTCAGTCTTGGTTGCATTCTCGGGCAGTTTCTTGTTGCTCATCGCGATCGTCTCCTTCGTTTAGAACCCCGACCGCGTAAACTAACTACACGCGAATCGACAGGTTCTTTTTTATCATCGCTCCAGTTGCAAGCATTGCGCGCGGGGCAAGCAAAGCAGGCGCGCGACGCTTTGTCGGCTGCATAGAGCAGGCGCTCGAGCGGTTGGCTGTTCACGCGCAGCTTTCGATGGCCCAGAATGGCCGTCTTAATGGCTGCGGCATCGGCCGGCTCAAACGCTACGTCATCGGGCATACCGCCGAGAATCGCATCAGCGACGCGTTCGCTTGCAACATCATGGGATATACCCGATTCATACTGTTCATCTTTGCCGATATCGTGAAGAAGTGCCGTGGCGTAGATGACCTCGCGGTCAAATTCGAGCTGTTCCTCGAGATTCTTGATCCACATAATGCGAGCGACATCCAGCAGGTGGTCAATACCGTGGCGGCAGAAGATGCGCCCCGATTCCAACTGTGCAATGCTGCCCAGGTGCCGCCGGAACAGACCGTTGGCACAGATGTAATCAATGCGAGGCATGGCACCAAAAGGCGCCAGGCCCGAAGCCATAAAACCGCGACGCGGCGTTCCCTCGTCAGTATTCGATGTAAAGTCGTTGACGACTCTCATAGTTAGCGTCCCAGCATCCTAAAGAATCGCTCCTCGAGCGCCGGATCGGCCTCAAAGACGCCGCGACGAGCGAGCGTCACGGTCTTGGTGCCAGGCTTTTGCACGCCGCGCATGGTCATGCACATATGCTCAGCTTCCATGAGCACAATCGCTCCCTGGGGAGCGAGATACTCCATGAGGCATCGGCAACTTGTGCGCACAACTGCTCCTGCAGCTGCAGACGACGGGCGTAGACCTCTACCGTGCGGGCAAGCTTAGAAAGCCCTGCGACACGGCCGTTGGGGATATAGCCAATGGCAGCCTTGCCGTAAAACGGCAGCAGATGATGCTCGCACAGCGAGTAAAACGTGATGTCGCGCTCGATAACCAAATCGTTCGAAGCGACGGCAAAGGTTTTGGACAGGTGCTCCTCGGCACTCTGGTCCATACCACCGGCGATCTCACCATACATACGGGCAACGCGCGCCGGGGTCTCCAGCAGGCCCTCACGAGTTGGGTCCTCGCCTATGCCCTCAAGCAACAGCTTAATGGCGGCCTCGACTTTTTCCTGATCGACCATCTGGCCTCACTTTTCCGATTTTGCGTTCGCGCTATGGTACCACGCCCTTTGGCATCGGCCACAAGCTACATAGTATGGGTCGAATAGACCGGATCGTCCCGCCAAAGCTCCACAGCGTCGCAAAGCGCAACGCCCTCGCGCACAGCACGGGCGCGCGTGGCGTTCATATCAATCACGCGCTGATTGCTCGAGCCCCTAAAACGCAATGAGATATCGTACAGATCCTGAACAAACGGGCCATCCACCAACATATCGAGGCAGGCAAGGATACGGTCCGTCGCCTCGGTATGGTGACGACCACCCGGCATAAGCTCCTCGAGCACGTCGCCGGTAAAGCACCAAATGGTCTTGCCCGACCCCGCGGGATAGGCCGCACGCACGCGTTCGATAAAGTCAACAAGCCCCGCCTGATTCTCGGGCTCCATAGGCTCGCCGCCCAGAATCGTCAGGCCATCGATAAAGGGATGGTCGAGGCTCTCGATAATCTTGTCCTCGACGGCACAATCGAACGGCTCACCCGCAGCAAAGTCCCACGCGACAGAGTTAAAGCAGTTCTTGCACCCACGACGGCACCCGCTCACAAACAGAGAAGTACGAACGCCTTCCCCATCAGCAATGTCGAAATACTTAATGTTCGCGTAATTCATAGGTAACTCTCCCGGGAGCCGGGACATATCATCCCGTCCTCAAACATTCTCGGCCTTCGGCCTGCGAAACTGCGGGCGGGACGATATGTCCCGGCCTCATGCAAAGGGTAACTCAATGAACGAAGCGAACATCGAGTATAGGGTTCGAGGTCCAATAAAAACCTTGTTGCAACTCAACCGCCATCGCAAGCAAAGCGTTGTTGCAAGTCAACTCATTTCCGCTTAGAACTTCGAGGAGTGAGCAGACCGCATGCCGTATCTCAGCTACGTCAACTTGGCTGAGCCGAGAGGGCCGCTTGGGCTTTTGCTCGATATGAGTTCCGCACGCAAAGAAGGCCACTTAATGTGGCCTTCGTCTTGCGCAGGACTGTCCGAAATAGCGAGCAAATGCCCAAGCGGCCCTCCCGGCTCAGCCCCGGAGCGGTATTAGAGATGCAGCACGCGGTCGCGGATCTCCTCGGTTCGGCCCTGGTTCCAGAACTGGGTACCGATGTAGCCGCACGTGCGACGGGCAACATTCATCTTCTCCTGATCGCGGTTGCCGCAGTTAGGGCACTCCCACACCAGCTTGCCGTCATCCTCGACAATCTTGATCTCACCGTCGTAGCCGCACACCTGGCAGTAGTCGCTCTTGGTGTTGAGCTCGGCGTACATGATGTTGTCGTAGATGTACTGCATCACGCGAATGACAGCCTTGAGGTTGTCCTGCATGTTGGGAACCTCGACGTAGGAGATGGCACCGCCCGGCGAAAGCTGCTGGAACATGCCCTCAAACTTAAGCTTATCGAAGGCGTCGATCTCCTCGGACACGTGGACGTGGTAGCTGTTGGTGATGTAGCCCTTGTCCGTCACGCCCGGGATGATGCCAAAACGACGCTGCAGGCACTTGGCGAACTTGTAGGTCGTCGACTCAAGCGGGGTACCGTACAGCGAGAAGTCAATATCGCTTTCGGCCTTCCACTCGGCGCACTTGTCGTTCATGCGCTGCATGACGGCCATGGCAAACGGCGTGCCCTCCTTCTCGGTGTGGCTGTGGCCCGTCATGTACTTGACGCACTCGTACAGGCCGGCATAACCCAGACTAATGGTGGAGTAACCGCCCACGAGCAGCTTGTCGATCGTCTCGCCCTTCTTCAGACGAGCGAGGGCGCCGTACTGCCACAGAATCGGTGCGGCGTCAGAAAGCGTACCCATCAGGCGCTCATGACGGCACAGCAGGGCACGGTGGCACAGCTCAAGGCGCTCGTCGAAGATCTTCCAGAACTTATCCATATCCTGATGCGAGCTCAGCGCGACATCGGGGCAGGTTGATGGTCACGACGCCCTGGTTAAAGCGACCATAGTACTTGGGCTTGTTCGGGTCGTAGTTTAGCGCGTTGGCAACGTTGTTAAAGCCGTTGCCCGAGCGGTCGGGCGTCAAGAAGCTGCGGCAGCCCATGCAGGTATAGCAGTCGCCGTTACCCGCGGTCTCGCCCTTCGACAGCTTGAGCTCGCGCATCTTTTTCTCGGAGATGTAATCGGGCACCATACGCTTGGCAGTGCACTTGGCAGCCAGCTGGGTCAGGTAGAAGTACGGGGAATCCTCGTGAACGTTATCGTCCTCGAGTACATAGATAAGCTTGGGGAATGCCGGGGTGATCCATACGCCGGCCTCGTTCTTAACGCCCTCGTAGCGCTGGCGAAGCGTCTCCTCCACGATCATGGCAAGGTCGTGCTTCTCCTGAGGCGTACGGGCCTCGTTAAGATACATAAAGACCGTCACGAACGGCGCCTGGCCGTTGGTGGTCATAAGGGTCACGACCTGATACTGAATCGTCTGAACGCCGCGACGGATCTCGTCACGCAGGCGATCCTCAACAACCTCGCGGACCTTTTCGGGAGATGCGGAAACGCCGAGCTCCTCGAGCTCGCGGGCGACCTCGACGCGAATCTTTTGACGGCTCACCTCGACGAACGGGGCAAGATGGGTCAGCGAAATCGACTGGCCACCATACTGGGAGGAAGCAACCTGGGCGATGATCTGCGTCGCGATGTTGCAGGCGGTCGAGAAGCTGTGCGGCTTCTCAATCAGCGTACCCGAGATAACAGTACCGTTCTGGAGCATATCCTCCAGGTTCACCAGGTCGCAGTTATGCATGTGCTGGGCAAAGTAGTCCGAATCATGGAAGTGGATCAGACCCTCATTGTGAGCATCCACAATCTCCTGGGGCAGCAGCACACGCTGGGTCAGGTCCTTGGAGATCTCGCCGGCCATGTAGTCACGCTGAACGGAATTGACGGTCGGGTTCTTGTTGGAGTTCTCCTGCTTGACCTCTTCGTTGTTGCACTCAATCAGCGACAGAATCTTGTCGTCGGTCGTGTTCTTCTGGCGCTTCAGGCTCTGAACATAGCGATAGATGATGTAATGGCGAGCGACCTCATAGCAGTCGAGACGCATGATCTCGTCCTCGACCAGATCCTGAATCTCCTCGACCGACACGGTGTGGCCCGCGTTCTCGCATGCCTCGGCGACGTTTTGTGCCGCGTAAACCACCTGGCGGTCGGTAAGACGAGAGCTCTCCTCGACCTCCAAGTTTGCGGCGCGGATGGCATTGACGATCTTATCGATGTCAAAGACAACCTCGGTGCCGCTGCGCTTGATGATCTTCATCCTCTTGCCTCTTTCGTATCGTAGCCTCATCGCGCTTCAGAGCCAAACGATACCTGGCAGGGCTTGCCCCTGTCTTGCGGCGCCGTCGCGCAATCTGTGTTCTCGATAAACCATAAGCCTCCATGCGGACATTCCCTGGAGCCGATCAAGCGGCTCAAGGACACGTTCAAAAGAGGCAGTTAAGGTCTTCGTTCTCTGTCCGCCATCTATCATACGACAAAGAGGCATCTATATCCTGTATTCTTTTTTTAGGTCAAACACAACATATAGTGTTTCAGCAGGTCAAAGCAATTAGTCATTTTGCAGACGCATTAAAAAATGAGGGGTTCTTGGCAAGTCGGTAAAACGCTACCAACACGGCTACCTGCATGGCAGTTATAAAACCCCCTTAGTCAAGCCGCTGACAAATCCTACCAAAATCAAGTCGCTCACGCCAAAAGAATCCAAAAGATTATGCTTGACCAACATGTTGCGGTCACGATCGGCCAGGACGTATGCAATCTGCCGGCACCTCTACGGGATGCGAAGACCATCGCGTACAGACCTTGGATCAATATTTGGTGGCTTATATTGGCGGCGTGCTTGGTGGACAAAACAAAACAGCCAGAGGATATAGCCTCTGAGCTGCGAACATTTGGTGGGCGTTAGAAGATTTGAACTTTCTGACCTCTTCCGTGTCAGGGAAGCGCTCTCCCCCTGAGCTAAACGCCCGATCAAGGGTGCGCAAGCGCGCAAGGGATAATATAACGGAGCCTGAACTCGGTGGCAAGAACATTTTTAAAAATCGCTTACATTGTGGAATTCGGGGGCTTTGTCATATCCATTTCAAAAGAGCCTGCTGCCGCGATTTGGCTGTCGCATAATGCAAGGCCATTGCGGTATCGAGCTATGGAAAGACGCCTGCGGAATTGTCCTACCGATAAGCGGACAAGCCTCCAGCTGGTGACTTCGCCGTGGTAAGGTAAGCCGAATTGTTTCCAGGCTGTTTCGGGGGAGTGGAATGAGCAAAGAGTGTGTCGAGCAGGTCGAAGGCGCAGGGGCTTCGGTGCCGATGACCGATATATCGAACATTGATGTGCCCGAGGCACCGACGAGCTCAGCCGCAACACCCGTCGCGCATGGCGCGACCGCCTGAACAGCGCTTCGACGCGCAAGATGATCACGGGCGTCTTGGCTACGCTGGTGGGCGGTTCGTTTTGGGGCTTCTCGGGCACCAGCGCGAGTTTTTTTGTTCGATACCTACCATGTCGATACGCTGTGGCTTATGAGCGTGCGTCAGATTCTCGCCGGCCTGCTCTTTATGGCTGTGGTTGTCACGCGCGACCGCGCACGCCTGGTCAAGCTTTGGACCACACCCGCCGATCGCAAGCAGCTGCTGCTCTTTACCGCCTTTGGCCTGCTGTTCAACCAGTTTTGCTATCTTTCGGCCGTGCGCCTGACGAACGCCGGAACCGCGACGGTGCTCCAGTGCCTGCAGCTCGTTATCATCATGGGCTACACCTGCGTGATCGATCGCCGCATGCCGCGTACTCGCGAAGTCATCGGCATTGGCCTGGCTCTGGGTGGAACCTTTTTAATCGCCACCGGCGGCGACCCCACCAGCCTGAATATCTCGCCGCTTGGCCTGGCAGCAGGTCTTATGTGTGCGGTCAGCGCCGCGTGTATGGCGGTAATTCCCGCCAAGATCCTGCCCGAATACGGCAGCCCCATCGTCACGGGCTCGGCAATGCTCACGGCGGGCGTGGTCTCGTGCGTCTTCGTGCAGCCCTGGGCGCATATGCCGGCGCTCGACGCTGCCGGCATCGAGGCGCTCGCGGTGTTCGTGGTTATCGGCTCGTTTTTTGCTTACATGCTTTATATGCAGGGCGTTAAGGACATCGGCTCGGTGCGCGCGAGCCTCATCGGAACTGTGGAGCCGGTTTCGGCGACCATCACCAGCGCCGTTATGCTGGGGACGGTGTTTTTGCCGACCGACCTTATCGGCTTTGTCATGATCATCGTGATGATGTTCCTCACGGTGTAGCTAGCGCCGCCGCCAAGACAGAAAAGGTGTTGTGCCGCATTTTCGCCAATTGATGTCCGTGTCTGGAGTTTAGCTGTCGATGCTCAAAATGCCATAAACTAGCAACGTTATGGACTTTTCATTGCGACTCAATTGCGAGGATTTCTTTATGGCTGGTAATCACTTTAAGGGCAGCGATAGCGGCCGTCCTGCAGTTCCGCCGCGTCCGAACGGGGCTGGTAAGGCCGGCACGCCGGGCGGCGCTGGACAGGGCGGTTCCGGTAAGCGCGTGTCCCCGGGCGAGACGGCGATGTTTACCGCTCTGTACGAGCAGTCTCAAAAGGCAAAAAAGACCGGCCGTGCAAAAGGGAATGTCTTTGCGGGCGGTGCAACCTCCGCGTCGCAGCCGAGCGGGGCTCCTTCGGTACCTGCGAACAACGCAGGTGCTGCCAATGCCGCGAATGGCGCCGGCAACGTTAATGCCGGCAAGGCCGACAACAATACTCCCTCTGCCGGTGGCGCGGGGCTTACGGGTAACCTCGGCACGATTTACACCGGCGCCTCCGAGACAGGCACGTTCGCCCGCCTGGATGATAGCGGTACCGAGTTTGCGGGCTCGGGTTCCAAGGAAGATTATTACGATTTTGGCTTGAACTACGGTAGCGATGCTTCGTCGAGTTCGACCTCTGACGGTCTGGTCCGTCATCGCCATCGCAAGGGCGAGCGCAAAAAGCGTCACACCGGCGCCATTATTGCCGCTGTAGTCGCGGTGCTTCTCGTTGCGCTTGGCGCAAGCGGCTTTATGCTGCTTAACTCGGCAAAGACCGTAAAGAGCGAAGCGAAGGAGGCTGTCGAGATCGTCGGTGGCCTTAAGGACAAGGTCACGTCGGGCGATTTTTCGACGCTGCCTGACGACGCGAAGAAGATCGATGAGCTCTGTAACAGCATGAAGGCGGAGACCTCGAGCCCGCTGTGGACGGCGGCTTCGTTTATCCCGGTGTATGGCAGCGATATCAATGCGGCCCGCACCATGATTGACGCCCTGTCCGATGTCTCGAGCAATGCGCTGGTTCCCATGGCCGATAACCTTTCGCAGGCTACGCCCGGCAAGCTGTTCCAGGACGGCATGATTAACGTGTCCGCGCTGCAGGCGGTCGCCGATTCGCTTTCCAGCAGCTCGAAGGTGTTCAAGAGCGCCAACGAGAAGGTCCAGGGCATTGGCGATACTCATATTTCCCAGGTGACCGAGCTGGTCGATAAGGCCAAGGACGGCTTTGCCACCCTCAACGGCGCGGTTGACGCGGCGGAGAAGGTCGCCCCCGTCCTTCCCCAGATGCTCGGCGCCAACGGCCAGACGCGTCATTACCTTGTGCTCGCGATGAGCAATGTCGAGATCCGCGCCTGCGGCGGTTTCCCCGGTTCTCGCGGCGTGATGTCGGTGACTGACGGTAAGCTCGAACTGGGCGATTTTGTCAAAGTCGACATGATGAAAGAGCCTTTGAGCCCGCTTCCCATCACCGATGAAGAGGCAAACTTGTTCACGACCGGATGGGGCCTGACCGGATTCAACACGCTCGGATACACGATGGGCGACGTTACGATGACGCCTGATTATCCGCGTGCGGCTCAGCTTGCCAGCGATATGCAGAAGGCCATTGTCGGAGATGACATCGACGGCGTATTTGCAGTCGATCCGGTATTTTTGCAGTATATGCTCGGCGTTGTAGGCGGCACACAGCTTCCTGACGGCACCGTCGTTGATGGAAGCAACGCCGCAAAGGTGCTGCTGCACGATATTTATTGGAATTACCCGGTAGAGGAACAGGACGCCATTTTTGCGGCGGTTGCCGGATCAGCTTTTAACAAGATCGTGGACGAACTGGGCTCCAGCGATATTACTAAGATTGCTGCCGCCATCGAAAAGGGCGCTTCCGAGGGTCGCATCCTCATGTATTCGAGAATGATGACGAGGAAAAGACCGCGAAGGCTCTTGGAATATCGGGCGCTCTCCAAACCGATACGTCGGAGGCTCCGATTTTGGGCGTCTATGTGAACAACTACAGCTATTCAAAGATGGATTGGTTCCTCGATAAGCGAGTCACCATCGATTCTTCGGTTGAAAATGCCGATGGCTCGACGACGTATCGAGTGACCACCTCGCTCAAAAACACGATGACCCCCCAGGAGAAGGCCGAGATGCCTGGTTATTTCCAGGGCCATAACGGCATTAGCCAGGATATTGATGATGAGGTGCTGAGGCTTTATCTCTATGCTCCTGCGGGAGGCAGCATTTCGGACATTAAGACTTCGGGCTCCGGTTCTATCGAGATGAACGAAGCGACGCACGATGGCTTGAAGGTTGCATGGGGCGGTGTCCACATGCTTCTTGGACAAGACATAAAGGTCGAGTACACGGTCACGACTTCGAAGGACTCTGGGCACAAAGAGCTTAAGGTTCGTACCACGCCAACCGCTCAAACGTTCGAATAGGATAAGTAAGATATGAAGTACTTTGGCACCGACGGCTTTCGCGGTGAGGCCAACGTTGGGCTGACGGTAGAGCATGCTTATAAGATTGGCCGTTTTGTGGGCTGGTATTACGGTGTCAACCGCGAGCGCAAGGCGCGCGTCATCGTGGGCAAGGACACGCGTCGCTCGAGCTATATGTTCGAGGCGGCGCTGGTGAGCGGCCTGGTCGCGAGCGGTGCAGACGCCTATATACTGCACGTGATCCCGACGCCGGGCGTGGCACATCAGACCGTGGAGGCTGCTTCGATTGCGGCATCATGATCAGTGCGAGCCACAACCCGTTTTGCGATAACGGCATTAAGCTCGTCAACAGCGACGGCTTTAAGATGGACGAGGACGTGCTGGAGCTCATCGAGGACTACATCGATGGCAAGAGCGAGGTACCGCTGGCAACGGGCAACCATATCGGCGCCACGGTCGATTACATGCAGGGCCGCAACCGCTATATTGCCTCGCTCATCGCCAGCGCGAACTTTTCGCTGCAGGGCGTCAAGATCGGTATCGACTGCGCCAACGGCTCGGCATCCTCGGTGGCCAAGCCGGTGTTCGACGCACTGGGCGCCGACGTGCGCGTGATCAACGCCGCGCCCGATGGCTTTAACATCAACGTCGACTGCGGCTCCACGCATATGGAGCGCCTGCAGCGCCATGTGGTGGAGCAGGGCCTGGACGTGGGCTTTGCCTATGACGGCGATGCCGATCGCTGCCTGGCCGTGGACGAGCGCGGTCGCGTGGTAGACGGCGATCAGATCCTGTACGTGTGCGGCGTGTATCTGAACAAGCACGGGCGACTCTCGGGCGGTACCGTGGTGCCGACGATTGCCAGCAACTTTGGCCTGGTCAAGTCGCTGGAGCTTGCCGGTCTGAGCGCCGTGACCAGCGGTGTGGGCGACCGTCACGTGTATGCCAAGATGCGCGAGGGCGGCTACAGCCTGGGTGGCGAGCAGACGGGCCATACGATCTTTGGCGATATCGAGCGCACGGGCGACGGCATTATGACCTCGCTGCGCGTGATGGAAGTGATTCGTGCCGAGCGTGAGACGCTCTCGCAGCTCACGGCTCCGTGCAAGCTGCTGCCGCAGGCGCAGGTGGCCGTGCACGTGGCGGACAAGGACGCCGCGCTCGAGAACATGGGCGTGCAGAACGCCATCGCCGAGGCCGAGGCGTCGCTGGCGGGCGAGGGCCGCGTGCTCGTACGCAAGAGCGGAACCGAGTCGGTTATCCGCGTGCTGGCCGAGGCGCCCGACCAAGCATCCGCCGATGCCGCCATGAAGCGCATCGCCAACGCGCTGGAAGCTCTGTAAGGTAGTCATTGGGGACGTTCTTAAACGACTAGGTGGAAAGGGGCGCCGCGGAGTTGGTTCCGCGGCGCCCCTTTGCGTTGGCG
>ENA-OQJT01000190-OQJT01000190.1-human-gut-metagenome-genome-assembly--contig:-NODE-190-length-15301-cov-1.828654_pt1 | contig 15301 bp, 15 predicted proteins | sample MGYA00242612_ERZ504779 | MGnify/ENA primary metagenome ERZ504779 (study PRJEB26092, sample SAMD00036366) | human gut metagenome | host: Homo sapiens | study: EMG produced TPA metagenomics assembly of...
CGTAAATGTCCTTGGCCGGTTTGTGATGTTCCAGCATGGCGAACATGGCTTTGATTTTCCGCTGCAAGGCCCCGATCACAAAGGGCTTTGTGATGTAGTCCACCGCGCCCACCTCATAGCCCCGTATCTGGTCACTCTCCTGATCGTTGGCGGTCAGGAAAATTACGATGGTGTCCGGGTACTGGGGCTTTATCAGCTTGCACAGCTCAAACCCATTCCCGTCCGGCAGGTTGATGTCCAGCAGCACCAGATCAAATTCCCGCTGGCGGATGGCGTCGGCTGCGGTTCTGGCATTTAGGGCAGAAGTCACGCCGTAGCCGTCTGCGGTCAGGTTATAGGCCAACATCTTATTCAAAAAAACTGTCGTCCTCGACAATTAAAATCTGCTTCATATCCTCACTTCCTTTTCTTTTTGCAAATAGTATAACAGGCAAATGTCCGAGAATTGTTACAAGGACAAATATATTTATCATTTTACAGCTTTTTTTCTGTGTACTGCAATTTTTATAAAAGAAAGGACAGCAGTATCAAATTGCTGTCCTTGCGGTTTATTATAGCTGGTAGTGTATAAGCGTGGGTTCATCATATTTGGTGTGGTATCTTTAACTATGGGAAACTCCCTTTTCCCATTTTGAAACTGTCTGCCGAACAACATTTAACTTTACTGCCATTTCTTCCTGGCTCATTCCCCTTGTTTTTCGGAAATGCTTTATATTCTCATTAATCATAATTTCATATCCCTTCTATTCGATATGTACATGTACATTATAATTATACGAATATGCTGTTTCCGATACAAGCAATGGAAATTAACATTGGCTATTTTTTCTTTGCACTTAAAAGTTAATTTGTGAATACCCGATAATTCTCTTCCTTATCGTAATCCTTGTGGATTCCATCATCCTCATACATCGTATAACTGCTGTTTTTATATCCGATAAGCTGCAGATGTTCGGTATCAATATCTTTCACACACTCTGCCACTTCTGCAACCGGGATGCATTTACCACTTCGAATGAAGAGCGGTACTTCATTTAGTTCCACATCTACATAATGAATACCTTTTGCGAGAACCTCTTCAGAAATGCTTCCGTCCGGCAGGAACTTGATAAATTTCATTTCTTCCGGCAGATAAACATAACGGCCTCTTGCGTTCTGCTCGTAGACCGGAGCGATCATGATCTCGTTTCCAAGCATCAGCTGATCCTCTATCCTGATTGCTCTCTTGTCATCCGGATAAACAAACCCAAGTGGTTTGAAATACATGTCATCATTCAGCACAGCTTCATGTACTCACTGTACAGATACGGCACAAGACGATATCTTGTATTAATGACAGCGCGGAAATCCTCGATTTTTTCAAATTGATAACATTCCTGCTCTCTTGTTCCCGTTGCTGAATGATTACGCATCAGTGGTGTGAATACACCAAGTGCAAGAAAACGAAGCAACAGTTCTCTTGTCGTATCACTGCCAAATCCTCCAAGGTCAGCACCTGTATACAGGAAACCGCACATATTCAGAGACGGCAGCATCTTCAGGTTAAGAAGGATATGCGACCACCAGGATTTATTATCGCCTGTCCAGATTCCGCCATAACGGTGCATTCCGATATAAGAAGATCTGGAAAACATCAGAAAACGTTTTTCCGGGTCAATGCGTTCAAAAGCTTCTCCTGCTGCTCTTGTCATATTGTAGCCAAAAAGATTATGTACTTTGTCATGACGGATCTTTTTGCCATCGACATTGTGATAAAATCTTTTGTAATCTTCCGGATTATTTGCAATACTGAGCATCTTGTCCTGCATTTCCCAGGGATGGGTCTTGCCTTCGGTATCCTTTGCAAACTTTCCGGCAAGTTCTCTTGCCTCTGCAAGGCCTTCGGAAGAATAAAAGATCGCAGGCTCATTCATATCATTCCAGAAACCTTCTATTCCCTGTTCAATCAGAAAACGATATTTGTCCCCGAACCATTTTCTGGCTTCCGGATTCAGCATATCCGGAAAATGGGTATCTCCCGGCCATACAGCTGCAACAAAATCACTTCCGTCTTCTCTCTTGCAGAAATAGTTGTTTTTGACACCTTCCTCGTAAATCTCATATCCCGGCTCAACCTTCACACCGGCATCAATGATCGGAATCAGGCGAATATCCTGGTCATCCATTTCCTGCACAAATTCTGGAAAATCCGGGAAATTTTCTTCATTCACTGTGAAATCTTTGAATGACTGCATATAGTCAATATCCATGTAAATCATGTCGATTGGGATATGATTCTCCCGATATCCTTTTGCAACAGTACGGAAATCTTCTTTCGTCGTATACCCCCAGCGGCTCTGTCCGAAACCAAAAGCAAACTTCGGCGGGATATAGCTGCGTCCAATTACGTGGCGGAACTGTTTTACGATATCATAAGCATTCTCACCTTCAAGCACATAGATATCCAGATCGGCATTTTCGCAGGATACCCTGAGTGTATCCTCTCTGTCATATCCGATATCAAAGGTCAGTTTCGACGGATAGTCAAAAAACAATCCAAACGTAGTCTTTCCACTCACAATAATAAAGTTGTGGGCTCCGTACAAAGAACGCTTGTCCTCTGTGTGTACCGGATCATCTGTGCAATTACTGATATAACAATACCCTCTCTTGTTGATTCCACGATTGGCTTCACCCAGACCATAGACAATGTCATCTTCATCCATGATATAAGTAAAAACAAATCCTTCCTCCTGACTGACCTCTCCATATGGGAGAACGCCCTCAGTTGTTTCAATTTTTTCAGTCAGTGCCTCCGTATTAAATGGAGTTCCATATCTATATTTTCTAATCATTTCTCTGTCACCTGGTGTTTATAATATAATACAAATGCTTCATATGGGTTCAGAATAATTTTTCCGTCGAATTCTTTTCTTCCAAGGTTTGTGATCAGACACTCTGCGCCTTTAAATTCTTCCGGCACTTCTACTTCTGCATTCTTGTCGCTAAAGTTGCAGACGGTCAGAAGTTTTTCCTGATCCCCTTTTCTTGTGTAAGCAAAAATCTGCTCGTCTTCACGATAAAGCGGTTCAAATTCGCCATAAACAATAATTTCTTTCTCCTTGCGCAAGCTGATCAGTTTCTGATAGTAATGGAAAACAGAATCCGGATCTTCAAGCTGCTGTGCTGCATTGATCTTTTTGTAGTTTTGGTTTACTTTGATCCACGGCTCACCATCTGTGAATCCAGCCTGTTTGCTGTCATCCCACTGCATCGGAGTTCTCGCATTGTCACGGCTTCTCAGCATCAGACATTTCATCATGTGTTCCGGAGTCATAAGACCTGATTCCGTAAACTCTTCAAAGTAATTAATACTTTCAATATCACGGTAATCTTCCAGTTTGTCAAAATAAACATTTGTCATACCAAGCTCTTCCCCCTGGTATACATATGGCGTTCCCTGCATCATGTGAATACAGGTAGCCAGCATTTTTGCGGATGTTTCTCTGTATACCGGATTGTCATTTCCAAAACGGCTGACGCTTCTCGGTTGATCATGATTACCTAAAAACAAACTGTTCCATGCTTTACCCTGGAGTTTCTCCTGCCATTTGATCATGATGTTTTTAAACTCTTTAAAATCATATTTTTGAGTTGTCCACTTTCCATAATCTCCGCATCCACTCTCCACATGCTCAAATTGGAATACCATATTCAGTTCATTTCTGTCTTCACCCGCATATTTCTGTGCTTCTTCAATTGTAACTCCAGCTGTTTCACCAACTGTCATGATATCATATTTTGAAAGGACTTCATGATTCATTTCCTGAAGAAATTCATGGACTCTTGGACCATGTACGCTATATGGTCCAAAATCGCCATAAAGTCCGTTATTCATTTCTCCATCCGGAAATCTCTGATCTTTGGAAATCATACTGATAACATCCATACGGAAACCATCAATTCCTTTTTCACACCAGAATTTCATCATATCGTAAACTTCCTGGCGTACTTTTTCATTTTCCCAATTGAGATCCGGCTGTTTTTTTGAAAACAGATGCAGATAATACATCTGTGTCTGCGGATCATATTCCCATGCAGAACCGCCGAATGCTCCTCCCCAGTTATTAGGTTCTTTTCCGTTTACCGGGTCTTTCCAGATATAATAATCACGATATGGATTATCTTTTGACTTGCGGCTTTCAATAAACCAGTTATGTTCATCCGATGTATGATTGACTACAAGATCCATCAGAATCCTGATGGATCTTTTGTGTGCTTCACACAACAATTCCTCATAATCCTCCATAGTTCCATATTCTTCATAAATTCTACGGTAATCAGAAATATCATAACCATTATCGTCCTGAGGTGATTCCAGCATCGGAGAAATCCATAACACATTTACCCCAAGTTCTTTAAGGTAATCGAGTTTCTGTATGATTCCTCTGATATCTCCCACGCCGTCACCGTTACTGTCTTTAAAACTCTTAGGATATATCTGATATACTACACTTTCTTTCCACCATTTTTTCTCCATGCCAAGTCTCCTCATTTCTAATTATTTGACCGCTCCTGCAACCACACCATTCATTATACTCACCTCATCCTTGCAGTATCAAGAGGTTTCTCGCAAAACCACAAAAGGTAACAAAGTTTATTTCCTGCTTTTATACAGTTTATACAAAGAAAAACAGGTTATTGCACCTGCTCGCATATATATGTAAAAAAAAGAATCCTGTCATTCTTTGACAGAATCCCTCTTTACCAGATAGACTGGGTTTTTTATATTTAATTCGTTCAGCGTCTCTCCCTGAATCAATTTCATCAGACGTTCCAACGCCACATGTGCTTTTTGTGGAATATCCTGATGAACTGTTGTCAGTTTCGGTCGAATCATGCTCGCGTAAACACTGTCATCATATCCTGTAACAGAAATCTGCTCCGGAACCATGATTCCTTCGTCAAAAAAGAAATTTATTGCTTCTATCGCATTATAATCTGAAGAAAAGGCCAGCGCTTTTGCTTCAAGAAAGCGTTGGAAGAAGTTCTCTGTAGTTTCCTGAGACGAAGATTTCTTTTACCCGGAATAACTATATATCTGGAACGACTGCAGAATCCCCCTTGTTTTTCCATCGCCTGTTTGAATCCCATCCACCGATAGTAATCGCTGTCCTGCTCTGTTTCTGCAACAAACAATGCTTTCTTATATCCACAGGAATACAGGTATTCTCCGATCTGATACCCGCCTGAATAATCATCTATACCAACATTCTGGAATGTATAAGTCCCCTTCGGATAAGCATCGATCAAAATCATTTTTTTGTTTAATCTGTGCGAAAGGTTATGATACTGCTCTTCATTGTATCCCAGGATAATCAATCCCTCTACATTCCATTTTGAGGCAATATCCACTACATTCTGAATGCTTTCACCGCCAATAAGCATAACATAATATCCATTTTCTTCCATTTCCATCTGAATCGTTCCAATCAGTTCTCCCACGAATGGATCCTGAAGTGACTGCATACCATGAGCGTAAGTAAATCCAAGTACTACGCCTATAATTCTGGAACCATGACCGGAAAGCATCATGGAACCCATATTCGGAACATAGTTCTGTTCTTTAAGAATAGCCGTGATTTTATCGATCGTTTTCTGGGAAACTCTTTTCGTATTGCCATTTATAACATTGGATACCGTGGTGCGGCTGACGCCTGCCATATCTGCAATATCCTGAAGCCGAATCATAAAACCTTCCTCCTGTATTCTTATTTCCTTACAATACTGTTTCCTGCTTATTTGTACTCAGATACTTTCGTTTCTGCAAAAGTCATTTTCGCTTATATCAAATTTATAATATCATAGGCAGTTAGGTTTGTCACATAAAGGTTTGCAATTTCAAACTGCAAGACCGCTGTAATTGCGACTGATAAAATTAACCATTGTCTCCATGAATATATTAGAGATATAATATAAATACTGGTATCTGATTTTTCTGAATACTAAGTATCTAAAAATGGGGAATGATAAATGAACAAACAAGAGAAACAGATTTTCACATCCGACAAGTTGAAAGAAACAGCCATCATGACGATAGCAGTGGGCATTATCGCCGCGGCCGTATATTTCTTTTTGATTCCGAGTATGACCTCGATCAGCAGTATATCCGCGCTGGCAATTGTTATGTCGCATTATATACCGTTGCATGTGTCAACGATCACAATGATATTGAACGTTGTCCTACTGCTGATAGGCTTTGTGACATGCGGAAAGGAGTTCGGAGCAAAGACGGTTTACACCAGCATCCTGCTGCCGTTGTATCTTGCAGTATTTGAACACATATTTCCGGATTTTACCTCGCTGACAAACAGCAGTGAACTGGATGTAATATGCTATATCCTGGTCGTAAGTATCGGCCTCAGTATTTTATTTAACATGAATGCATCTTCCGGCGGACTGGATATCGTAGCGAAGATCATGAATAAATATCTGCACATAGAATTAGGAAAAGCAATGTCCATCTCGGGCATGTGTGTGGCACTTTCTTCCGCTCTGATCTATGACAAGAAAGCTGTCGTTTTAGTGTGCTTGGAACTTATTTTAATGGTATTGTGCTGGATCATTTTATCTTTGGCCAGAATCTGAAACGGCGTGTATGTATTATTACAAAATACGAAGAAGAAGTCCGTCAGTTTATCTTGCATGAACTGCATAGCGGAGCAACATTCTACGAGGCGACAGGCGCATATAATATGCAGAAGCACAGAGAGATCATTACGATCGTGGACAAAAGTGAATATCAGAAACTGATGAATTATATTATCAAGAAGGATCCGGAAGCATTCGTGACAGTGTATACAGTGTCTGATATGAGATACCGTCCAAAGGTAAGATCCTTTTAGGCGGGAAGAAGCTCTACAGAACACTTTACGCAGCTGCTTGAATATCTGAACAGAAAAGAGTCGCAGCCTGTTCCATCAGGGAACAACTGTGACTCTTTTTATTTTGTCTTCCATTTTTGTGACATTACTTCACAATATCCAACTGCCCGACAATTCCGATATATCCATCTGTTTTTATTGATGACCATAATGTGTGCAGTTTCAGATCACACATCTGCCTTTCACCTCTTACTTTTAACATTACTTTTATTGAAACTTCTTTGTTTTTACTTGATACTGAATCCAGCGAATCTTTTACGCGCTGAATATCCTCTTCGCTTATATCATATACTCCATATGAATCAAATCCCGGAAGATCTCTCTGATACTCTTTCTGCGATTCTCCGTCTGTTAAAACCAGTTTTCCTGAAATCGCATTATACTCCATTGAAATCTTACCGCTATTCTCCTTAAAGAACTTTATTTTTTCCTGCATGATCTCTATAACACGCTGGGAATAATCCTTGCATGGCAATGCATTTTGCCTCAGTATTTCTTCTGAGATCCTCTGCGCTTCATAATACTCTCTGTTGTCATCCTTTTCTTTCTTAAATGTTCTGGACAACTGAGGACTGCTCTCTTTCAGGCATTCCAGAAGAAGCGGATTAAACTGTCCGCACTGACCTTCCAGAATCATCTGGATTGCCGTATCATGATCATATGCATTCTTATAGCACCGTACACTTGTAAGCGCATCATACACATCAGCAATTGACACGATCTGCGCAGAGATTGGTATTTCTTCCCCTTTTAGTCCATCCGGATATCCTCTTCCGTCCCATCGTTCATGGTGCCACCGGCAGATTTCCCATGCAGTGCGTACCAGTGGCTTGTCCTGTGGAAAATCCATATTCCGGATCATAGACGCTCCAATCTCACTGTGGCTTTTCATGATCTTGAATTCTTCATCTGTCAGTCTGCCTGGTTTATTGAGGATTTCTTCCGGAATGCTGACCTTTCCAATGTCATGAAGGGAAGATGCTGTTATGATCAGAGCAATCTCCGCTTCTGTCAGATGATACGCATCTGTTTTCCTGATCAATTCTCTCAACAGCATCTCCGTTGCGACACGGATGTGTAATATATGTTCGCTGCTTTCACTGTTATGAGAACCTAATACATTGCTCAGGATTCCAATCATAATCGTGTTGTTTTCTTCTTTCTGATAGACCTGATCTACAACCACATTGATCAGTCGTTTTTGGTTTGCATAAAGTCCCAATGTATTCTGGACTCTTTTCTTTACGATAACTGCATCAAACGGTCGGCTGATATAGTCTGTGATCCCCAGATCATACGCTTTTCGCATAATTTCGACAGATTCTTCTGATGAAATCATGACAACCGGGACTTCATCAATCCACTGTAACTCCCTCATATGTTCCAACACCTGGAATCCATTCATCTGCGGCATATTGATATCCAGAAGCATCAGGTCGATCTCCGGATGCACTTCCAGAATCTGGATCGCCTGAGTTCCATTTTCAGCTTCCATGTAGTCATATCTGCTTCCAAGAATCTCCTTTAATATATCTCTGTTAAGTTCTGAATCATCTACAATAAGTAGTTTTTGTTTCTCACTCATCCTTTATCCTCACGATTTTTATTTTTTCCTGCTAATTCAGCAATAATCTCCACTAATAGTTTCATATCGATCGGCATTCCCAGACCGGTACCGCCAAACTTAGATGCTCCGCCTTTCTGCTCCTGCGCAAATAGCTCAAACAGATGTTTTTGGAATTCCTCACTCATACCAATTCCTGTATCCTGACATGTGAACTCAAAAGTCACAATTCCATCCTGATCGGAAGGAATCTCTCTGGCACTCAAATAAATCTTCCCATAATCTTTATTATACTTTACGGCATTACTCAAGATATTCATCAGAAGACGCTTCAGATGGATTGGGCTGCCTATAAGATCTTTATGAATGATCTCTGGTGTTTTATGTTCCACCTTGATTTCTCTTTCATCAGGCTTTTTTGATACTTCTGTTCTTTTTCCTTTTCTATTATGAGAATGTTTTTCTGTGATTTTCTGTAAATCATCCAGATTAGTGCTACAACAATCAGATAAATGAACAGGCACATGATCACATTTTGCAGAAGTGTCTGAAATATGATCGAATCCGGAACGTAAGCATAGATGTAATGGTCTCTCTGCTTCAGCATAACACCGTGACACCGGACTCCATTGATCGTTAAGCCCATCATGTGCCTACTGTCTGCATGATTTTTTAGCTTTTGGATTACTTCATAATCGGTTGTGCTTTGTCCAATCAGCCCGGTATTGTTTGAAGCAATGATCACGCCTTCATCTGCTACGATAATTGTCCCATCCCGGTCCTTCCGATAGCCATTCAACAAACTCTGTATCGTAAGCGTATAATTCGTTGCATACTCTGCAGAAGTATAATAATAAGTCACTACAACTCCCGGTGCATCCTTTCTTGTGCAGGCAGCCATATCAATATAAGCCCCGTCATTATGATTGATTCTCTTGGCATACACTTTTTCATCGTAAATTGCTGTATCCAGTACGATTTCTTTCTCTGCACATTCTTTTATTTCCGGCAATAAACTTTCGTTCGTACTGTATTCACATACTATAGTTCCATCTGTATCCAGAACCACGATTCCCGTCAGCCATAACTGCTCTGCACTTTCTTTCAATAGCTGATCATCCAGTGTTTTTTCATTCTCTGTTTCTGCGGCTATATTTTTGCTGACCTGCCGGGTTCCCTCAATGGCACGAAGCAGACTTTTGGATTCTGATGATTCATTATAATGTGTATATGTGGAACATTGTACTTTTACATAATTTACCGTGTCTAAAAGATTAGCCTCTTTCTTTTCTTTGTCTGCATTGCTGAAAAAACATACAGACAGCACGACAAGACATATCCCAACAGCTATACTGATGATCCAGAATTTTTTTTTCTGTTGGGACAGATTTTTTATTCTTCTTCAAGCTGGTCCACCTCCAGATATTTTTCTGGGTCATCAAGATATTTTCCTATGATTTTTGCAGAAGTTCCGTCCTCTCTCATTTCATCCAGAGTCTGCTCCAGTTTCTCCGGCAGATCCCGAGTTTCATTTTTTGAGAAAGCGACTCCGATTCCGACTGTCATAAGTGGTTCATCCAGAATTCGGAATTTCGCATCATAATCTTTCATATACTGTATAACCGATTCCTCATGTGCACCTATTGCATCTGCATATCCCTTTCCAAGGAATGTATAGATCAGTTCCCTGTGTTCCAGGCTAATCAGATTACCAAGCTTTGGAATCCTGCTGTCTGTTCTTTTCAGAAAAATTCCTTCCGGTTTTGTTGTAGATTGTACGGCAAGTGTCTTTCCTTCCAGATCACTCAGGGTATAGATATCACTGTTCTCATTGACTGCAACCACCTGGTTACTGACCATATACGGACCGGCCCATTTATAATCATCCAATCGTCCTTTCATGGAGAAGCAGCCCATAATATTCACACGTTGTGCGACCAACAACGCATATTGCGCAACCATATTGACATTCCTTTCACAGGGTGTCATAATACTTGCGGAGATAGTATTTGGAATACTACAAAACTATACTCTGACTGAATCACAACAATTTCATATTGAACAGTTACCCCGCCAGGAAGTGGCGGAAAGCGAGCTTATATTTATTTAAGACATAAAATAAGACTCAGGGAATACGAAGAATAGCAAAAGCATTTGCAGGGATCAGTATACCTTGACGAATGCTTTTTTTTGTGAGGAGACCAATAAGAAATGACAGTTGAGATGTTAAAAGGAAAGATTCATCGTGCTACAGTAGTACAGGCCGAACTTGACTATGTTGGAAGTATTACTGTTGATGAAGACCTGCTGGAAGCGGCAGGAATTATGGAATATGAGAAAGTTCAGATCGTGGATGTAAATAACGGAAGCCGATTTGAAACTTATACGATCTGCGGCAAGCGCGGAAGCGGAATGATCTGCTTAAATGGTGCTGCGGCAAGATGCGTAAGTACTGGTGACAAGATTATTATCATGTGTTATGCACATTATGATTCTGAAGAAGCCAAAGAACATAAACCACAAGTTGTTTTTGTAGATGAGGAGAATAAGATCAGCCGTGTTACAAACTATGAGAAACACGGATTACTGAAAGATATGGCATAACTGCAAAAGTGATTGTAACTTATAAATGAAAATGAAATTTGTTGAATTCAGAACAAGAGGCTATCTCCTAATTTTGTTTTAAAAGGAGAACACCATGCAGGTAACAAAAACAGTAAAGGAAACAAGAGATTTAATTAAGAACTGGAAAAAAGAAGGGAAAACAATCGGTCTTGTACCGACAATGGGATTCCTGCACGAAGGACACGCAAGTCTGATCAAAAGATGCCGCGAAGAAAATGATATCGTTGTTGTATCTGATTTTGTAAACCCGACACAGTTTGGACCGACAGAAGATCTGGAAGCATATCCAAGAGATTTTAAACGTGACAGCGAACTCTGCGAGAGCCTTGGAGCTGATGTCATCTTTCATCCGGAACCGGAAGATATGTACCATGATCCGCATGCCTTTGTAAGTATTGATACTTTATCAGATACACTGTGCGGTAAGACAAGACCAATCCATTTTAAAGGTGTATGTACCGTTGTTTCTAAGTTATTTAACATTGTAACACCGGACAGGGCATATTTTGGTCAAAAAGATGCACAGCAGCTGGCAATCATCCGCAAAATGGTACAGGATCTGAATTTTGATATCCAGATCGTAGGATGCCCTATCATCCGTGAAGAAGACGGACTTGCGAAATCATCGAGAAATACATATTTAAGTGAAGAAGAAAGAAAAGCCGCACTTTGTCTTTCAAAAGCTGTAAAGGCAGGGCAGGAAACAATTTGTAAAGGAATCAAGGCAGAAGAAGTATTAACAAAGATGCGCAAGATCATTGAAGCTGAACCTCTTGCAAAGATTGATTATGTATCTATGGTAGATGCACTGGATATGCAGCCGGTAGAAATCGTAGAAAAAGACGTTCTGATCGCTATGGCAGTTTACATCGGAAAAACCAGACTGATCGACAACTTTAGCTACGAGGTATAACCTATGGAAAATGTGATGAAAAAAATAGGAAAAGCCAGTTCTTTTCTTACAAAATATATTGGAATTATTATCATCTGCTTCTCTGTGATCGCATTTTTCTGGCGCGATGGGTTCGCGTGGACAACCAATTATACATCCATCTTTTTAGGTGTTGCCATGTTTGGCATGGGACTTACAATCAAGATGGACGATTTTAAGAGAGTTTTTTCAAGACCAAAAGAAATCGTGATCGGATTTGTTGCACAATATACGATCATGCCTGTTGTGGCATGGGGATTATGCCAGCTGATGCATCTTCCGACAGACCTGCACTCGGCGTTATTCTGGTCGGATGTTGTCCCGGGGGAACAGCAAGTAATGTGATCACATATATTGCCGGAGGTGATGTGGCACTCTCTGTTGGAATGACGATCACTTCCACGCTTGCAGCCCCACTGATGACACCATTATTAGTGTATCTGCTTGCCGGTGCCTGGGTAGAAGTATCTTTCCTTGCAATGGTAATTTCTGTTGTGAAAGTTGTACTGATTCCAGTGCTTCTTGGTATTTTGATAAACTGGATCTTTGGAAAGCAGATTCAGAAAATATCAGAAGTACTTCCACTGATTTCTGTTGTATCCATCGTAATGATCATCAGTGGAATTGTATCTGTCAATGCGGAAAAAATCTTAAGCTGTGGTCTGCTCGTACTTGGAGTTGTGGCACTTCACAATCTCTGCGGAATGGGCATCGGGCTTGGCGCAGCAAAACTTTTACATATCGAATATGATAAAGCTACTGCGATTGCGATCGAAGTCGGAATGCAGAACAGCGGCCTTGCGATTTCTCTTGCAACAGCTAATTTTGCAGCTAATCCACTGGCAACGCTTCCGGGAGCGATCTTCAGTGTATGGCATAATATATCAGGCTCTTTATTCGCCGGAATCCGCCGTGGCGGAACTGGTACGAAAGAAGCTTGCCTGGAAGTAACTGAATAGATAGAAAGAAAAGCAAACGAGGATAGAAAACTACTTTCTCCATCCCCGTTTGCTTTTCTTTACTTTCCTAATACTACTGCTATTTTAATCTCTTTCTCTGTTTCACTAAGATCAAATGTTCCTCCATCCGCTACTGTAACATGTACTTCATACAAGGTATCTTCCGACAGTTTCTCTGGAATCGTTCCATCTTCTGTCTGAATCTTCCACAGATCTTCCGGAACCTCTGTCAGCTTACCGTCTTTTCCATAAGCATACAGCTTAAAGTCATCCGTTTTGCCTGCAAGCCCCTTCATTCGTATCGCCACAGTCGTACTTGGATGTACATTTTCTACTGTTATCTTATTCAGCCATCCTGCGACATTGCCCTTACCTCCGTCTTCCGTAAATTCTTCCTGCGTTAATATATTTCGCATTGCCTTGTCCAAATCTACTTTTCGGTAAGGCATTTCCGGAAGATATACGAACCGATCCTGCAGTCTGAGAAGTTCAAGATATCCGGTTGGACAGTACAATGCATTTCCACTGTTTCCCGCATACATACCGATTGCCATATTGTTATATCCTGGTTTGTCTGACACATCCATTGAAAATGCAGTCTCACCGGTCTCAAAATCTATCATAATAAACTGCCACATGCCACTGTCCAAGTCCTGAACATAACCGTAAATGTATCCTGTTGCGGTTGAAAGCTTCATCATCGATGTATCCCGGATATCATCTCTGCACCAGATACTCTTCATTTCATATCCGTCATCTGTCTTGATCGTATCAACACGCTCAACTCCCGGCATGACCATTTTATTTCCTTTCTGCAGCCAGTTCACATCATAGATATTTTCATATGTCTGTACAGATGAATCGTTATCTGCGTCCGCAAGCTTCGCACTTCCTGCTCCAAACCAGTTACATACGATTGTGCTGACTGTACCTTCACTGTTATCATATACGATTGCTGAATTTTCTACGGATACCTGCATTTCTTCCGGCAGCTCATCAATAACAGGCGTGCTTGCAACTTTTTCACCGGTCTTCATATCTAATGCCAGCAGATTCACCGGATTCTGATTATCTGTAAACATGACCAGATTGCTAGTTAGCGATGGCGAACATCCACTTCCCCACGCCAGACCGCCTCCGGTCGTTTCATCACCTTCTTTGCTGTCTTTTGCCCCTGCACTTTCATACGGAGTACACCATTCTACCTGTACACCGTTATCTGCTTTCAGTAGATAGCAGTTCTGATTTGTTAAGATGACTGCACCCTCTTTCGAAGAAGCTATTCCATTTTCTGCCCCTTCTCCAGGAGTTAATTCATATACAAATGTAGACGCTGTCAGATCAACCTCTTCTCCATTCAGAATTGCGTTGATCGCGTCTCTGGAAATGTATCCCATCGCACCTTGCTGCTGACGTTCCGGATAGATTCTGAATCCGCCGGTTGCAAACCAAAGATTTCCCTCATAGTCAAACACTACGGATAATAAATTCTGATCCAATGTCTTTCCGGTAATTGCCTCTGCTGCTGCTTTAATATCAATATCCAGCACTTTCTCAAATTCCGGCAGCACATTTCCTTCCTCGTCTGTTGCTTTCAACATAAGTACATGATTGTTGCTTGTCGGACACACCAGACGATTATTTTCATCAACAAAGGAATAGGAACTTTGTATCACATATCCTCCACCGTCATGCTGTTTTGGTGAGAAATATCCGATCGTCTGTGTTTCTTCTGCATTGATATCACGAATTGCAAGTCCTCCCAACAACGGAACAACTGAATGTCCATAATTGTCAAAAAATACCGCCGGAGACGCATTTGGATTCACCTTTTCATAAGAAACATTAATTTCTGGGTAAATACCAACAGGCAGTACCTCATCTGTTGAATCTGAATTATAACAATCATGGTGGATATTTGCATCATTTTTTGCCATATAAGGATTCTCATCAATTGCTTTTTTGGTAAGCGGTTTTATCGTTACTCCCGAGCTTACGCTTTCTGTTTTTGTCTGTTCCTGTTTCACCTCATCTGTCTTTGGTTCATTCGCTGAACAGCCTGATGTAACTGCAACTGCTGATATAATAAATGCTAAAAGAATTGTTCGCTTTTTCATATTATTCTGCCTCCTTTTTCTCGTAATCTGTAACTGTTCAGAGCCAAGCAGAATTTCATAAAACAGGTGTAAAAATGCTTGCATTTTTTAAGACTGTTTTTGAAAATTTTTATTTGGCGGATACGCCACACCGACGAAATGCGTAGCATTTTGGAGGTTGGCTCTGAACCGGTATATTTTTA
>ENA-OQJT01000192-OQJT01000192.1-human-gut-metagenome-genome-assembly--contig:-NODE-192-length-15271-cov-0.850964_pt1 | contig 15271 bp, 15 predicted proteins | sample MGYA00242612_ERZ504779 | MGnify/ENA primary metagenome ERZ504779 (study PRJEB26092, sample SAMD00036366) | human gut metagenome | host: Homo sapiens | study: EMG produced TPA metagenomics assembly of...
CTTCTCAAGGCATGCCTTCACATACTGTGCACGCTCCGGGCAGTTGCAGTGTGAAATTGCAAGAATCCTGTGCTCACAGTCCTTTGTGGCAGCCACAACATCCTCTACCATCTTGGCAAGTGCCCTCTTCATGCCTCTGGCCTGGCCAAGCTGCTGGATTGAGCCCTCATCGGTTGAGCCCATGACAGGCTTTATGTTTAAAGTGCTGGCCACAAAAGCCTTCAGGTTGCTTAATCGTCCTGCCTTTCTTAATGTATCAAGTGTCTCAAGCACAAAGAAGGTATTCATTGAAGCTATATACTCCTCTGTCTGCTTTACAACCTCATCAAACGAAAGTCCGCTCTCTTCCAACTCCTGCACCTTCATGCCGATTAGTGTCTCGCCTATAGATGCTGAGCGGGAATTGAATACATATATTTGCTTGCCACAGTCCTCATGCTCCTCGTTGTACAGATTGACTGCTAAAACAGCGCTGTTGTATGAGCCGCTGAGTTTGCCCGAAAGTGTGACAACATAGATATGATCAGCCTCCCCCTCAAATGCCTGCATGTAGTCCTCAGGAGACGGGCATGACGACTTTGGCCCCTTTACGCTCTCCTTTACTCTTCTTAAGAAATCATGCTGGTCAAAGCTCTCATCATCGCGGATTCTGTATCCGTCAACATCAAGCTCGAGTGCCACATTGCAAAAATGTCCATCCTTCTTAAGGCTGTCTGTGAGCTCACCACAGCTATCTATTATAATCTTATACATATCTATTCCTCCTGCACTATATGATAATAAAAGTTTAAATTACTTTTTTAAAAGTTATTTCATTCCGTAACAAGTAGTTTTCATTACTACGTCATATTAGCACGAAAACTAAACTTATGCAAGAGGTTTCTGTATTTATTTTCCCATAATGGTTATCTGCCCTTTAATGGTACCCGAAAAAGGCCGTCACACAGTCGCTTAAAGCTTTCATGTCGCGTACTCCCATAAGCTCACAGGCTGAGTGCATTGCAAGAATAGGTATACCTATATCCACAGTCTTTACCGGCAAAAGCGTACCTGCAATCGAGCCCAGCGTGCTGCCGCCACGGCTGTCCGAACGGTTCACAAAACGCTGGTAAGGTATGCCCTTTTCATCACACAGCTGACAGAGAATGGCGATAGCCTGTGCATCCGTAGCATACGACTGCGAACACGCCTGCTTGATACAAAAGCCTTTACCCATGACAGGCTTATTTGTGATATCCATCTTTTCCTTTTTATTAGGATGAAGCGCATGAGCCACATCAACAGACAAAAGCATGGCATCATATATGCTCTCATCTATTTCATTTTCTGAAAGGTCCATATTTCTTAAAATACGCCTGAGCATATCGTGAAGCATTATAGAGGCCGCGCCCTGCTTACTGCTGCTGCCAATCTCCTCATGGTCGAAAAGTGCTATGAGGTTTATTCCATCAGCTCTGTTTCCATCCTCTATGGCATCAAGAAGTGCCCTGCAGGATGACTGGTTGTCGATTCTCGGTGATGAAATCATGGTGTCATTCACACCGACAAAGCAAGGCTCCTCCATACAAAATGTATTGAGCTCAAAGTCTATGATATCGCTCTTTTCCACAGACAGCTCTCTAGCCAGAAAGCTAAGGAAATAATCCGTGGTCCTTTCATCCTCAGGTATTGAATCAAGCACCGGCATCAGATCCACCTGATTATTTATCCCGACACCCTTATTCACATCCCTGTTCATATGAATGGCAAGATTTGGAATAATCATGACAGGCTTTTTGGACCTATATAGCACCATACGCGGATTGAACACATCCTCACTCTTTATAGCCACGCGCCCTGCCACTCCGAGAGGTCTGTCAAACCATGTGTTTAAAATCGGTCCTCCATACACCTCTACATTAACCTGTGCATATGAGTTTGTCATAAAATCCGGATTTGGCTTTATGCGAAGATATGGATAATCTGTGTGAGCTGCCGCTATTCGCACCATATCCTTTTTGTTGTAGCCGCTTCCTACAGTAAACGCAAACATGGTCGTATCATGGTGATTTAAGACATACCTGCCACCGCGCACAAGCTTCCAGCCACCTGTATAATCTATCTCCTCAAATCCGTTTTCCAAAAGCTCCTGCTTTGCAGCCTTCACACACTCGCATGGTGAAACAGCCGCTTTTAGTAAATCAAATAATTTTTCCTGTTTCATGGATTGCCTCCTGTTTTCATTGCATAACGCATTTATTCTACCACGGACTTTACAATTATTCCAGTTGAACAGGCTTTATTTTTAAGGCTATTTTTATATCTATTTTTATGGCATAATCCGCGAATCTGATGTATGATATAATAATCGATAACTATTCAAAACCACTTAGAACAATCATTCGCTGTCACATACAATGTGGAAAATGAGGAGAAATTATGATATCAATTGAACTGACAGACACAAAGGACTTTATGAACAAGCTGCTTCGCACGGAAATCTTTGACAACTTCCTGCTCCAGGAGGCCGTCATCACAAAGGCAGCCTCATACGTCATAGATGGTCACCTGCAAAAGGGCTTTTACAGCTCCACAGAGCTTGAGGAAAATGGTATAGCGGGCTATAGCATACTCCCCTTTAGGATGCTTCGCACAAACTGCTTTGACCTGATAAAGGGCCGACAGACTCCATCGTCATTCAAGTTTGTCTTTCTGCTTTCACCTGAAAATATGGAGCACACCCTAAGCAGTCTGCACTCTGCTTTCACCGTGTCCGATATCAGTGGTTTTTTCATAAATATCAGGTATCAGAGCCAGCTTCTGACTCTGACAACCGGAATATCCTACAATATTTTTTCAGCGGATAAGACCTTAGACAGTGAATGGGATAAGCTTGTAATGAAATTTTTAGCAAATAATGACATAAACTTTAAAGAACTTTGACTTTATTGCTTTACATATTAAACCTGTTATGCTATTCTAACGTTAGTTGCGTAAGCAGCATTATTATTATTTGGAGGTACTTTCGATGAGCAAAGGTACAGTAAAATGGTTCAATAACCAAAAAGGTTACGGATTCATCACAGCCGAGGACGGAAAGGATGTATTCGTACATTTCTCAGGACTTAACATGGAGGGCTTCAAAACTCTCGAGGAAGGTGCAGCAGTAGAGTTCGATATCACTGATGGCGCTAAAGGTCCACAGGCAGTTAACGTTGAGGTAGTTAAATAATTTTGACCACTCAGGCAATCTAGTTTCTATGTACCTTTTTCTTTATTATATATTTAGGTAAAATTATAGTTACAAAAATGTTAATTGGGGAATAAGATATAAGAATCATGATTAAAAAAGAAGAGTTCATTTCGAACTCTTCTTTTTTGCGCTTTTTTATTTGAATGATTTTAGTTGTTTACACGATGATGAGACATCGGTGAGCTTGTGGTGAGTGGTAAAAATGTATAACCATTCGCCTGTCCCCACTGGATGATCTGCTCGACCGCATTGACACTGAAATCCTTTATGTCGTGCTGCAATACAACTGATACGTTGTGGCTCTGCACTCCTGAAATGACATTCTGCACTACCTGTTCCGTGCTGATTGGCTTGGGGTTTGCATCTCCGCTCGATACATTCCAGTCACAGTATAAAAGCCCTCTTGCTGTCACATCATTTACGAGCTGTGTCATAATGCCCGGACAATAATCCTTACTTACAGTATTTGATGAGCCACCCGGGAATCTGATGATTGACGCATCATTTCCTGTCTGTGCCTTTATGATACTGTTCATCTGCTCAAGGTCATCAAAAAATGCCTGCTCACTTGTATATATCTGGTTGTATTTGTGGCTGGCAGAGTGGATAGCCACTGTATGTCCTCTCTTTGCCTCCTCTGCTATCATGTTCTGATAGTCAGGATGTGTATTTGTAACAAAGAAGGTGGCCTTTACATTGTATTTATCAAGCACATCTAATAGCCCCTGTGTATACTTTCCGGGACCATCGTCAAAGGTCAGATAAATAATCTTGTTGCCCGGATTTACTGTGTCTGCCGTGGCAGCCGGATCATACACACTGACCACTCTTGTAGCTGTAGCCTTATTGCCTGATGAATCTGAGACCTCATATGTCACAGTATACTTTCCTGCCTTATCCTTATCTACCTTATCTCCTGATACCTTGACACTGTCTGTGATGTCTCCGTCACAATTGTCTGTTGCCGTGTATCCCGGATCACTGTACTTATCACCCTTTTTAACTGACATAAAATCATCACCCGAAAGCTTTATCTGCGGTGCAGTGCTATCTGTGACATGCACAGTCCTTTTGACCTCGCTCTCATTCTTTGACGAGTCAGCGACACTGTACTTTATCTCATAGTCTCCCGGCTTTGAAGTATCGACAGCTCCTGTGACAGATACCTTGTCTGTCAGATCCCCATCATAGTTGTCTGTTGCCGTATATCCCGGGTCACTGAACTCGCTGCCTGCCTCTACAGTCATCTCTGCATCGCCATTTAATGTAATCTCCGGAGCCTTCTTATCCCTCACCTCAACCTTGATTGTCTGTGTCGCAGTTTTTTTACCGTATTGAGCAGTTACCTTTATCTCGTATGAACCTGTCTTTGTCGCATCGACATTACTGTCTATAGTACATTTTATCTCTTTTCCCTTCCGATTTATAAGCCTGCCTCTGACATACGCCTTGATTTTTGGTGCCTCAAACTTTTTGCCATACTCAACAGTAATACCGTTTTTGAACTTGCTGCTGAACTCAATGTGTGAGTCAAAGCATGTGATATATACTATAAACGCCACCACCAGAACTATTGCAGCCGTAAGTATGCCGATAATCATCTTTTTATTTTTGTCCATTTTTCCAATCCTCTTTAGCATTTTATAATTATTCTCTCTATATTATTACTCAAACCTGATAATATTATTTCAAGCAATATCTATTATAGCGTTAAACAATCTTTTTTGCTACTGCAAATTCCTTGAGAATTTCTTAATGTTGGCTTCATATATTTCAGTTATGTTACAATTGTTTCTTTATCATGAATGCCTCCGGTGCAGTCTTAATAAGTAAGTAATTAATTTATTTAATATCTTTGTTACTATTCAGTTCTCAATATGACTGACCACATATCTTTTTGCACATATTCGCAATCACAAAAATCCCCCGAACAAGTCGGGGGATTTAAAAAGATTATGCTGTAACAATCATTTTATTACTGCTCCTTACGGTGCATCTCAAATGTCTCCATATGGTAGTTGGCGATGTTGTCACGAATCTTTCTGTCATCTGCTCTGCTTAAAAGATCATCACGGAACTTCTTGGTAGTCACCATGTCATTGTATGAGCTTGGTCCGCCTACGCAGCCGCCCTCACATGCCATTCCCTCGATGAAGTTCTCAGGAAGCTTGCCTGCCTTCATGAGGAGAAGTGCCTTCTTACACTCTGCTGCTCCGTTTGCCTTGCAAACCTTGCAATCAACATCCTCGCCTTTTTCCTTCATGCTCTCGATTACGGCTGCTGTAACTCCGCCTGAGTTTGCGAAACGCTTACCGTATACTGAACCCTCCTGGTATGAGGTATCATCAGCCTCAAGCTGTACACCCTTTGCCTTCATAATAGCACGAATCTCGCTGAAGGTAAGTACATAGTCTGCATTGCCCTCTATCTTCTGATCATGTACCTCTGACTTCTTGGCAACACATGGTCCGATGAATACTGTAACTGCATCAGGATCCTTTGCCTTGATCATTCTTGAAACTGCACACATAGGTGAAACAGTTGTAGAAATCTTGTCAGCAAGCTCAGGATAGTGCTTTCTAACCATATTTACAAATCCAGGACAGCATGATGTAACCTTCTTCTCTCCTGCCTCGTATGCCTCAAGCCACTCGTCAGCCTCGTATGCTGCTGTCATATCTCCTCCGAGCGCTACCTCAACAAAACCGTTGAAGCCAACTGCCTGCATAGCTTTCTTCCAGCTGTTCATAGTGATATTTGCGCCAAACTGTCCCTCTGCTGCAGGTGCAACCATAGCGTATACATGCTTGTTCTCTGACTTGATTGCATCGATTACATCTACGATGTATGTCTTTGATCCGATAGCTCCGAATGGACAGCTGTGGATACACTTACCACATCTGATACATTTGCTCTCATCAATCACTGAAATGCCGTACTCATTGTATGTAATGGCATTTACAGGGCATGAGAACTTACATGGTCTCTTTAAATGAGCGATAGCGTTGTAAGGACATGCCTGTGCACAGCGTCCACACTCCTTACACTTCTGTGGATCGATATGTGAGCGGAGACGTCCTGCCTCAATTGCTCCGAACTTACATGCATTGATACAAGCCTTGCCAAGACAGTTCTGACAGTTCTCAGTAACTGTGTAGCTCGAAATCGGACAATCCTCACATGCTGAGCTGATTACCTGGATGATATTGCCGTCATCGTTTGCGCTTGGTGCTTTACCCTCTGCAAGTCTGACACGTTGACGGATGATTTCTCTCTCCTTGTAGATACAGCAACGGAACTGAGGTGTCGGTCCCGGAATCAGTGTGAATGGGATGTCATCTCTGATCTCATCGAGGTTACCTGCAAATGCAGCCTTTGCGACCTCAAGCAAAACTGCATGTTTTGATTTTTGATTACGTTTTCGTCAGCGTACATATTATCTCCTTTTCCTTAAAATAATGTATATTTTGTTACCTAATTAATTACATACTTAGAAGAATCATTATACCATGTGACACTTCCCATATCACATGACCTGATTCCTCTAAAAAAAATGCTCCTAGTATTTATCTACTAGGAACATTCTACAAAATTTTTTAAACTTTTTCTACCCTTGTATTCATCAAAATACAAAGAATTGTTATTTTTTTCACAATAACGGCAATTTTAATAAAAATTACTCATGGCGCAGTGCATCAATAGGGTTCAGGTTCGCTGCCTTGTATGAAGGAAGCATACCGAATATGATTCCGATTGCCATGGAAAAAAGCACCGCAAGTATAGCTGCTGCCGGACTTATCGCTGTCGGCGTGCCGTTTAGCATTGAGATGACCTTAGAGAGTATCACTCCGACCAGCACTCCGACCAGACCTCCAAGGCTTGTGAGCACAACAGCCTCTGTGAGGAACTGACCGAGGATTGCTCCCTTTCCCGCTCCGATTGCCTTTTTAAGTCCTATTTCTGAGGTACGTTCTGTGACTGACACAAGCATGATATTCATGACACCGATACCACCGACTAGTAGTGATATTCCGGCTATCCATATGAGCATCATATTGGTTGACTGGCTGAGCTGCTGTATCTGCTTTGCCTGCTCCTGTAAATCCTGTGCCTTGTAGGTCACATCAGAGCCGTCTGTAACATTTAAATTGCTGTTAAGTATCTCCTCAGCAGCCTTTCCCACTGTAGCCATGGTATCCGTGCTGTCTGCCTTAAGCAAAAGGTTCTGCGGCTCATCATAACCAAATATAACCGGCCATGTTCCGCTTGGCACAAATACATTGCCCTGGCTGTCATCATAGGCATACATATAGTAATCATCCATTGAGTTTATTACCAGGTCATAGCTGTCCTTTTCCGTGACTACACCGACTACTGTAAACGGATATCCCTGTATCTCTACTGTCTTGCCAAGCGCGCTCTCTCCTGAAAACAGGCTGCTCTCCACGCTCTCATCGATGAGTGCCACCCTGCGGGCCTTTGCATAGTCATTCTTTGAGAAGCCTCTGCCCTTCATGACTACATAGCTTGCAGTATCGAAATATCCGTCATCGACACCTGTTATATTGCCGCCCGAAAGCGCCGTGTTCAGATAATAGACTGCATTGGAAGCCTGTCTTGTACGGTAAAGAGCTGCATTTTGCACATGGTCGAGCTCCTTTATGCTGTCAAGTGTGGCAGCCGATACCTCAGTCACTCCCGCCGGCGCCGTATCATATGATAGATCCATATCATAGCCATCCTTCTGCAGTGTGACCTTTACGTTATTACTTCCCGAACCTATGAGGTTCTTTTCTATCTGTTCGTTTGTGCCCTGAATTGTGGAAACAATCGCAATAATTGCTGCAATTCCGATGATGATTCCAAGCATGGTCAGAAACGAACGCATCTTATGTGACCAGATTCCCCTAAAGGACAATCTAATATTTTCAAGCATCTTTAATCCTCCCTGCTAAACTAATACATACCATCTTCCGACACCTTGGTTTTCTCACCATCCTGACTCCATACGGGAATGCGATATAGTCATCATTTGTCAGACCTGACTTTATCTCCACATATGAGCCCCATGAGCGACTTGCCTGTTTTTGACAGACTGCTTTTTGAGCTTTCCGTTGTCATCCTTGTATATATATGACTGTCCGTTCTCGGTTCTGACATATGACTTGTCGATATATAGTCCGCTGTCAGAGCCCTCCGATGATGTATCTATGGTCAACTCAAGTGAATCGCCCTTTTTGAGATTCTGCGGATTTTCAATGTATGCAGTGTACTCATAGAATGAGGAGTTTGGATTGCTGTCTCCATAATAGTTTACGCTGTCTGACGGCACATTGCTTATCTCGGATATCGTGCCCTCATAGGTATCACCTGTCATGTAGTTGACTGCTGATACGCTCTGTCCTACCTTTACCGTATCCAAATCCAGCTCGCCGATTGTTCCGCTGATATACAGTCCTGATGCTCCCGAAAGCTGCAGGAAAGGTGTACCGTCCTTCGGTGGATTGGCAGGATCACCGACTGTTGTCACAATTCCATCCTTCTTTGCATATACCACGCCATCCTCAAGCTCGCTCTGCAGTTCCTTTAAATCAGCCTGTGCAATTCTCTTTTGTAAATCAACATCGGCAACACTTCTGGTCTGCTCCTTTATGGCATCCTTAAGCTCATCTGCTGTGTATGTCTTTTCTTCTGCTGCGGTATCAGCTTCTGTCTGTGCGGCCTGTTCTGTGGCATTGTCTGCTGCGGCATCTGACGGCTCATTTACTGCTGTATCAGCAGAAGCATTTCCTGCTGTAATTGAACCTGCAAGGAAAAGCTTTATCTCATCGCTGTCATCATAGCTGCCAAGCTTATCTCCTCTTACGATAAGCTCCATATCAGGTGCGTTAGCATCTCCTATTACAAACCGGGCTACCGCACTCTTATCAGCAAGTGTATTCAAAAGCGATCCGGCTACATATGAAGCCTCTGTGCATGTAAATACATAGGGATCATGCTCTGTACCGCTTCCCTTAGCCTCTGACAAATCCGATATCACATCATGCTGTTCATCAGGCTTTTGCTCAGGTGCAGCCGGCTGTGTGTCAGGCTGTGGCTCAGGTGTAACAGGAGTCTCAGGCTGCTTTGCAACCGGCTTAGTATTCTTTAGCTTATCAAGCTTCTGCTTTTCCGATACAAGCTGGTTCTCAAGACTCTGTATCTCAAGCTGCTTCATCTCAACCGAGAGTGAAAGACTCGTCACATCATATGCAAGGAGCTTATCTCCGGCCTTTACCTGCTGATCCTTTGTGACATAAACCTCTGTCACCTTCTGTCCATCCTTTAAATTGATTGTCTGACATGCATCGTCACACACCATTCCCTCACTGGTCATGGATGTGCTGTCGTTTGTCGTGCTGATCATTGAAACACTCATGACGGAAGCAAGCCCCTTGGAGTTCCTGTAATAAACCACTCCTGTGATGCTTCCCACTACAACTGCAACTACAAGGACAGCTATTATAATGATCTTAATTCTCTTTTTCTTTTTCATTACCTGCTCCTGTCCTTCCTCTGTTATCTCGCCGTCTATGATGTGGACGATGCGCTTTGCCTGCTCGGCTACCTTTCTGTCATGTGTGATCATGACAACCGTCACACCGGACTCATTAAGGCTCTCAAAGAGCTCAAGCACCTGCCTGCCTGACTTTGAGTCAAGTGCTCCCGTAGGCTCATCCGCAAGCAGAAGCTTGGATGATTTACCATAGCTCTCGCTATCGCCACTCGCTGCTTCTGTCCTCCTGAAAGCTGTGTTGGCTTAAAATCAGCCCTGTCTGAAAGCCCTACGCGCTCCAATGCCTCCATACCCATCTGCCTTCTGTCCTTTTTGCTCACACCGGCATATATGAGTGGCAGGCATACATTGTCAAGTGCGCTCTCACGCGGCATGAGCTGGAAATTCTGGAATACAAATCCTATTGTATCCCGTCTGACTCTCGTAAGCTCCTTTTCCTTGAGCTCACTGACTTGTCTGCCGTCAAGTATATATGTGCCCGATGTTGGCAGATCAAGACATCCCACAATATTCATGAGAGTGGTCTTGCCAGAGCCCGACGGTCCCATGATTGCCACGTACTCTCCCTCCTCAATCTGGAGTGAAACATCCTTTAAAACCGGCACCACAAGCTTATCCTGGTCGTAGTTTTTGTAAATATGCTGGAGTTCTAGAATCATCTACTGTACCTCCGCGTCACCTGAACCGGTGGCATCTGCAGCACCTTCGTCCATTGTGCCATCATCAACCGGACCGCCCTCAGTGCCCTCAAGCATCTGGTCATCAAGAGCTTCTGTACCCATATTATCATAAACTGTGTCTTCACCGCCGCCATTTTCAATGTACTCTTCCCACGTCTGTGCCGGCTCACCCTCATAAAGGTCATCCGATGCCCACACTATGTAGTCATCCTTTGAAAGCCCTGATTTGATTTCATACATCATGAGATTCTCGTCATAGTCTCCAAGCTCAACCTTTGTCTTCTCAAGCTTATCCTTTTTATTAAGTGTCCAGACATATGCATCATCGCCATCCTTTACAACGTAGCTCTCATCAATCCATATGCCTTCCTTCATCTGTGTCTGTCCAAAATCCGGCTCCACATATACATGCTGTCCTAAAAGCATATCGCCTGTGCCTGTAAGCTGCACATAGAAGTTGTACTTTGAGGCCTTCTGCTCGCTGTTTCCATCATCATACATGCCTGAATTGCTGTTATCAGTCTGAGGATTCTCAGTGTCAACCTTGCTGATGGTACCCTGCCAGGTCTTTGACTCATCAACTCTTGAGCGCACGATAACTGCCTGCCCCTCTGCCAGTCCGCTGTTTAAAAAGCTCTGCTCATCGATTGTGCCCTTTACCCTGTAATCGCCGGTGGCAACAATTGTCATAAATGCAGAATCTGCTGTGTCTGCACTCTGATTCTCATTGATTTTCTTAACAACACCGACCATTGTGCTATTTACAGTGGCATTTTTTGATGCTCTCATCGTACTTTTCTATCTCTGCCTTCTTCGTGGCAACATCGTACTGTGTCTGCTTCTGCTGTGTCTGCACCTGCTGAATCTGCAGTGTATAGTCAAGCTGCTGATCCTTTGACGCTTCCTTCTTTTCCTTGTTGAGCTGCTCTATCTGGGGCATCATAGCCGGAAAGCGTATTGTTTAAGCTCTCAAGCTCAAGCGTGGCACTTTCCTTTTTCGCAGCAAGATCCTTTGTATCATAGGTAAAAAGAGGTGTACCCACCTGTACCTCATCACCCTCTGACACGAGAATATCCTTTACTTTTTTTCTCACTATCAGCCTTGATATCCATGCTATCGGCTGCTTCCACGACACCGCTGTACCTGTCAGTGCTTCCCGCCTGATACATGACATCAGAGACCTTGTTTGCATACACCCCCGATGACTTTTTTGCATTCTTTCCCTTTGTCATTGCAATGACAACAGCTGACACAATAACTGCTATAATCAGCACAACTGCAATCACTGAATGATAATCTTTTTCTTTTTACTCATTTCGACCTCCCGGTTTCTTATAATTAATTGATTGATTATGAATTAATCATACCAAATATATATTGCATCTGTCTTTTAAGATTTTTTTAATATTTTACTAATAAAAAATGGAGGTTAGTATGGAAATAGCATTTAGTGAGAAAATTTCTCCACAGCTGTCCGCCGCCCTGCTGTCCACCCCTTATGAGCTTGGTAAAGAGGGAGGGCTTTCAAGCGGCTATCTGCCGGAGAGTGACAGCTGGGAAGTGATAGTAAAATATGTCGGTGACATCGAAAAAATAAAAGAAAAATATCCTTCTGTACTCATCACAAAGCTGCTTGGAAACTATGCGGTGCTTGTAATTGAAAAATCCCTTGTAAATACCGTCGCCCTGTGCGATGAAATCATATATATGGAAAAGCCAAAGCAGTTTAACTACGATGTATACGAGGGCTCGCAGGCCTCATGCATCACTCCCGTACACACCAATCCATATAATCTGACCGGAAAAGGTGTGCTCGTAGGCATTATCGACTCCGGAATTTACTATGCCCATCCGGCTTTTATACAGGATGGTGTAAGCAGAATTGCCTATCTGTGGGACCAGACTGTATCTGATAACTCCTCACACAGTGACATAGTTCCTTTTGGCACCTTATATGACCGCGATACAATCACCAAAGCCATAAATGCAGAAAACAGCTTAGAAATGCAGCGCATCTGTCCAAGCATCGACCTATCAGGTCACGGCACTCATGTGGCAGGAATCGCTACCGGAAACGGAAATGGTAATGAACAAAAATACGAAATATCGTGGCGTTGCTTACGAGAGCACTCTTATAGTCGTAAAGCTTAAAACCTCAGGCGGTGCCAGCTTTCCCACAACCACGCAGATTATGCTGGCAGTAGACTTTTGCATAAGAAAATCCATCGATATGAATATGCCTATAGCCATAAACCTAAGCTTTGGCACAAGTAACGGCTCGCACAGCGGTACCTCACTGCTTGAAACATACCTGGACTATATAGCAGAAAATTACCGCTGCGCGGTCTCTGTCGGCTCAGGTAACGATGGAGCCGGCTTTGGTCATGCAAACGGCAAATCATACCCTGCCGATGCAGAGCTTGCGATAGGCTATCCTGAGCCATCTCTTTCCATAGATTTATGGAAGAAATACTGGGATGAGATACAACTGCAAATTACCGCCCCAAATAATGATATGCTGGAGATTCCAGATACAATTACCAATCAGGCAAAGGGCTTTACATACAGATACCGGCTCGATGGGACAGACATATATATAACAGGCGGCGGTCCCTCACCCTACTCTCCCTTTCAGGAAATATTCATTGAACTCATGGGAGCAGAATACATCTCACCCGGCATCTGGAAAATATCGCTTATGCCCATATCTGTAAAGGACGGTTCATGGGATATATGGCTGCCGTCAGGTGCTCTGCGCAATGCACAGACCTCATTTATCAATGCATCACCCGATATCACCCTGACCATCCCTCGACCTCACAAAATGTCATCTCTGTCGGAGCCTATGACAGCCGCACAAACCGCACAGCTGCCTTTTCCGGCCGAGGCTATACCTGGGCCTTTGACAGCATAAAGCCTGATATCATAGCGCCCGGTGTGGACATTATCTCCTGTTCAAACACCGGAGGCTACACTTCAAAAACAGGCACCTCCATGGCTGCTCCGTTCGTAACCGGTGCGGCAGCGCTCCTGATGGAATGGGGCATTGTGCGTGAAAATGACCTCTATATGTATGGCGACAAGCTTAAAGCTTCTCTCATAAAAGGTGCAGGTGAAAATGTATTCACAGCTTTCTCAAGGGCTGTCTCTGAAAATACTTCCAAAAACACAAAATACCCCAACCCTGTGACGGGCTGGGGTACATTGTGCTTACTGGATAGTATTCCTTAACGGATGCTGCTATTCGTATACGTGCTTCTGATGCTTCTTTGCATCTGCCTTATTCTTTTTCTTCAATGGATGCTTTGGGTTTTTATCCATTATAATCGCTTCCTTCCGTTCGTTCTGACTACGTTATACACCTGCAATCAGCACTTGTCAAGTTGGAGTGCTATTTTTAATTAATTGTTTATATTTAGCGTGAAATCACAATCATTTTGATGTTAAAACGCTGATTTGTATGCACAATTATTGACAGTTTGCTATATTTAATTTTTTATCTCTTCATCCCACTCTTTTTTTGACACAGTCATCGCAATTGCGAAAACACATCATTACATAGCTGCCAGATATACAAAATATGCCGCATAGCAAAGCAGCATCACCACTCCGCATGGCTTTCTAAGCTCTTTATGTCTTATCGTACCGCCCCACAGGAGCACACCGCACAGTATTGCCACAACTGTATCAATCACAAACCTGCTCTCAAACGGTACCGGACAAATGAGAGCTACTGTACCAATTACAAAGAGTATATTAAAAAATATTGCTGCCGACTATATTTCCTATTGCAATTCCTGCATTTCCCTTGCGTGCTGCTGAAACAGATGTCACAAGCTCCGGCAGTGATGTACCGAATGCCACGATTGTCAGTCCGATAAAGCGCTCACTCATGCCGCAGGCTCTCGCTATAGTTGTGGCACCGTTTACGACAATCTGGCTTCCAATTACGACGCACACACCGCCAAGCACAATAAAGAGCAGGCATTTCCATACCGGATATAGCTTTACTGGCTGCTCATCGCCACTATCATTGCCCTTTTTTGCCAGAAAATACAGGTAAAGCAGATATGCAATAAATAAAACCCACAGTATAACTCCCTCAATGAATGTAATTTCATTACCTGTCATTCCCATCACGAGAAGCACTGCTGTGATAAGAAGCATATACGGTATCTCGTATTTGAAGGTAGTTTTTTGTATGGCTACATTTGTGATGAGTGCCGTCACTCCCAGGATTATAAGGATATTTAGTATATTGCTGCCGACTATATTACCTACAGTGATACCCGCATTACCCTTTATTCCTGCAGTGATGCTGACTGCCGCCTCCGGCAGCGACGTCCCCATCGCCACAATCGTCAGTCCAATCACAAGCTGCGGAATACCAAATTTCCCGGCGAGCGCCGCAGCTCCATCCACAAATACATCCGCGCCCTTCACCAGTGCTACAAAGCCTGCTACAAGCAGTAAAATTGCTACAAAAATCATAATTTTCCTCCCTCTGCCGTCCTTTTTAAGGATGCCTGATTAATTGATAGTTACAGCTATGTCCTATCAGCAGAAGGCTTTTATATACAAAAAAAGGCGACACTTCTGCTGTATAAAACAACAAAAGTCTCGCCATTTAATCACTCTCCGGATTGCTGTCATATATGTATGATATGTATGAGCAATCGTACTGACGGATAAGTAAGCACTCTCGTGCCGGCTACTCCCTTTCACTTATATACTATGATATGTCAACGACAAGGGGATTCGTCAAGAGAAAGTTTTTCTTGCCTTTATCATCGCTAACGTGG
>ENA-OQJT01000194-OQJT01000194.1-human-gut-metagenome-genome-assembly--contig:-NODE-194-length-15083-cov-0.715699_pt1 | contig 15083 bp, 17 predicted proteins | sample MGYA00242612_ERZ504779 | MGnify/ENA primary metagenome ERZ504779 (study PRJEB26092, sample SAMD00036366) | human gut metagenome | host: Homo sapiens | study: EMG produced TPA metagenomics assembly of...
TAGATTATACACCTGTATTTGGAGATGCAATCGACCTTGCAAGGTTTGGTGAGATTGGAAAGAAGGGCGTGCTCGCGCTTATGTGCGACAGTACCAATGCAGAAAGACCGGGCTCACACAGTCTGAGAAGTCTGTCGGAAAGGTATTGGACGGCATCTTTGAGGATCACAGGAAAAACAGAATTATCATTGCTACATTTGCATCAAATGTAGACCGTGTGCAGCAGATTATCAACTGTGCGGAGAAGTATGGCAGAAAGGTAGCCATCGAGGGACGAAGCATGGTAAATATCATTTCGATAGCCTCAGAGCTTGGCTATCTGTCGCTGCCTGACAATATTCTTATAGATGTAGAACAGCTTAGAAGCTATCCTGATGAGCAGACTGTCATCATCACGACAGGAAGCCAGGGAGAGTCAATGGCAGCTCTTTCACGTATGGCAAACGGTACCCACAGAAAGGTATCCATAAAGCCAAACGATACCATTGTATTCAGCTCAAACCCTATACCGGGAAATGAGAAGTCGGTTACAGGTATCATCAATGAGCTCATGATGAAGGGTGCAGACGTTATATTCCAGGATGTCCATGTTTCCGGTCATGCCTGCCAGGAGGATATAAAGCTTATTTATTCTCTTGTCAATCCAAAGTACGCAATCCCTGTTCATGGAGAGTACAAGCATCTTGTGGCACAGGCCAAAATAGCCGAGCAGCTCGGATATGATACAGACCACATCAAGATTCTTTCATCAGGAGATGTGCTTGAAATCAATGAGGACGGTGCCAAGGTGACAGGCAGAGTGCATGTGGGCAATGTCATGGTCGATGGACTTGGTGTAGGAGATGTAGGAAATATCGTGCTCCGTGACAGACAGCGTCTGGCTGAGGACGGAATCATCATCGTTGTGATGACACTTGAGGCAGGCTCAGGACAGCTGCTTGCAGGTCCTGATATTGTATCGAGAGGATTTGTGATATGTGCGCAATTCAGAGAGCCTGATGGTGAGGCAAAATGCGTGCTGGATGACACAATGGGAGCGTCTGACAGACAACAATGTGACAGACTGGGGCAAGATAAAGACAGAGGTAAAGGATGCATTGGGAGACTTTGTTTGGAAGGAAACAAAGAGAAGACCGATGATTATACCTATAATTATGGAAGTGTAGGAACAGCTTATGGATTTTAACAAGGCTTTATTGGTTTTTTTATAAGGGTTGCTTTTTTCAATAATGATTGCTCTTTTAGTGCTGTTTGCGGGCATAAAAATCTGCAGCATCTGCTATGATTTTGGCTACAGAGTTTTTACTGAGCCTGCCATGACAAATGGCGATGGTCAGGATGTACTCGTCCAGGTGGAAAAGGGCATCTCCGCAGAGGAGCTTGGACAGCTTTTAGAGGACAAGGGCCTTGTAAGGGATCACAATTTATTTTATCTCCAGCTTAAGCTGTCTGCTTACTCAGGACATATAAAGCCAGGGATATACACACTCAACACTTCAATGACGGCAAAGGATATGATGGTAATCATGTCCTCCGACAAGAGCGATGAAGAACAGACACAGACTACGGAGCCTTCGGATACACAGTAATTATCCGTTAAGCGCATTTGTGTCAATAATTAGATTAGGAAATACAAGAATGATAGTTGATGAGAGACTTGTCACATATATCAATTCCTTGGACAGAGGCAACACGCCTGTATTAGATGAGATAGAGAAGGAAGCCTTAAGAGACTTCGTTCCGATTATCAGAAAAGAGATGCAGAGCTTTTTAAAGCTGCTTCTTGCAATGCAAAAACCAATGCGTATTCTCGAGGTGGGAACAGCGGTTGGTTTTTCTGCCGTTTTGATGGCAGAGTATGCACCGAAGGGTTGTCAGATAGTGACGATTGAAAATTACGAAAAAAGAATACCTATCGCAAAGGCCAACTTTGAAAGAGCCGGGAAGCAGGAGCAGATTACACTCTTAGAGGGGCGATGCAACGGAGATACTTCCACAGCTTGAAGGACAGTTTGACATGATATTTATGGATGCGGCAAAGGGACAGTATATCAACTTTTATGCCGCAGGTGCTTCGCCTTTTAAAGACAGGCGGGGTGCTGGTGTCCGACAATGTGCTGCAGGATGGCGATATTATAGAATCGCACTATATCGTTGAGCGCAGAAACCGTACCATCTACAAGCGTATGAGGGAGTATCTCTACGAGCTTACACACTCCGATGAGCTGGTGACGGCAGTGATGCCTATAGGTGATGGAATTACGGTGTCAACAAAGCTATAGTAACCGGTGTAGAATATATTGGATGAATACAAAACTGTATGGGAGAAAAAATGAGAAAAATAGAATTACTTTGTCCGGCGAGCAGCTGGAGGTACTTAAGATAGCAGTTATATATGGAGCTGATGCAGTTTACATCGGTGGAGAGGCATTTGGACTAAGGGCCAAGGCTAAGAATTTCTCAATGGAGGAGATGGCAGAGGGAGTTGCCTTTGCGCATGCTCATGGTGTGAGAGTGTATGTTACAGCCAATATTTTGGCTCACAACTATGACCTTGACGGAGTGCGCGAATACTTTACAGAGCTTCACAATATGAAGCCGGACAGACCTGATGCACTGATCATTGCAGATCCGGCAGTTTTCATGATTGCAAAGGAGGTCTGCCCGGAGATAGAAAGACATGTCAGCACACAGGCCAACAACACGAACTACGGCACATATCAGTTCTGGTGGAATCTCGGAGCCAGCCGCGTGGTGACAGCCAGAGAGCTTTCGCTTAAGGAGATAAAGGAGATAAGAGGGCATATAGATGACAGGATGGAGATAGAGACCTTCGTGCACGGAGCAATGTGTATTTCATATTCCGGCCGATGCCTGCTTTCCAACTATTTCACAGGCCGTGATGCGAATAAAGGCGCGTGCACACATCCGTGCCGCTGGAAATACTCTGTTGTGGAGGAAAAGCGCCCGGGTGAGTATCTGCCGGTATACGAGAATGAGCGTGGCACATATATCTTCAACTCAAAGGATCTGTGCATGATAGAGCATATCCCGGATCTGATTGATGCAGGAATAGACAGCTACAAGATAGAGGGACGTATGAAGACCGCTCTCTATGTGGCAACAGTAGCAAGAACCTACCGCAAGGCGATAGATGATTATCTTGAGTCACCTGAGAAATACGAGGCAAATATGCCATGGTACTTAGAGCAGATAAAGAGCTGTACCTACAGACAGTTTACCACTGGCTTTTTCTACGGAAAGCCTTCGGAGGAGACTCAGATATACGATAACAATACTTATGAGAAGGGCTACACATACCTTGGTATCGTAGGTGCTCCAAATGAAAAAGGCCTCTACCGCATGGAGCAGAGAAACAAGTTCTCAGTTGGCGAGCAGATTGAAATCATGAAGCCAAACGGTGACAATGTGCTTGCAACAGTGCTTGCGCTCGTTGATGAGGACGGCAATGAGATGGAATCCTGCCCACATCCACAGCAGGTATTCTATGTAAAGCTGTCAGAGACACCTGATGAGTTTGATATTTTAAGACGTCAGGAAAATGAGGCTATCGCTTTAGATTAAAATAATTGTTTTTTAGGAATGAATCCGCTATACTAAATTATGGTTATTGCGGATTTTTTCGTAAAAAATATATACATTATATAGTTTATATATAAATTATTTTACTGAAAAAATACGCAGTTTATTGAATTATCACAATTTATTTCATTAGTATATATGAGGATCAAGTTAAATGATAGAACAAATAGCCAATAAAATTAGTGACAATAATGAAGAAAAAGAAATAGTATATTTTGGGCTTAAGAGACTAAAGGTAATTTTGATTGCCGGTATATTGGTTATAATTACAGGAATGTTATTACAAGAAATAAATCAAACCATTTTGTATATAGCTTGCCTTTTACCATTACGTCAGAATGCAGGGGGCTATCATATGCAAAAGATATGGAAATGCTCTGTTTTCTCATATATCATTTTAGTATTAATGATTTTTTATTTAAAATATATTGAGCTGAATGTTGGAGTAAGTGCGATTCTATTGATTTGTTCTATATTAATTATATCTTTACTCTCACCAGTTTGTAATAAGAATCATTATTTGGATAATATGGAGAAAAAAGTATATGGATGGCGAGCAAGGCTTGTTTGCTATATTGAAGGTATAATATTTATAATTTTTATTTGTTTTAAAAAAAATTGGTATAAGATAGTTTTAAATGGCAGAAGTAACTACTGCTGTATTATTAATAATAGGAAAAATACAAGAAAAAATAATAGAAAGGAAAGCTATCAATGATTTATAAAGTGGCAATATGTGATGACGAGATTAATCAGTGCGCTGTACTCGAAAAAATAATTATTGAATATTTTAATAATAGAGCTGAAAAATGCGAGGTTGAAGTATGGTATGATTCTATGTCATTATGCAGAGACATAAAAGAATTCAATCCGCAGATACTTTTTCTGGATATTGAGTTACCGGGTGATAATGGGGTTTGTGCAGGAAAATATATAAGAGAAACGCTTCATAATGACAGGATGAATATTGTGTTTATTTCTCATAAAACAAGCTATGCTATGGAGCTTTTTCAAATTCATCCATATGATTTTCTTATAAAACCGATAGATGATAATGTTTTGTATGATACCATGACTAAAATACTACAACTTGAAGATGTACAGAAAAAAGAATTCAGATATACATATAATAAGACAGGATATTCTATTCCATATGGTGAAATTATGTTGTTTTCCAGCAGAAATAAAACTATTACTATATGTAAAACCGATGGTGAAAGTGTATCTTATTATGGAAAACTTAGTGATATTGTATCAAATCTTCCGTTTCAGTTTGTCTGCATAAGCAAGTCATATATAGTCAATATAAAATGTATTAAATCATGGAAAAGTGATGCTGTTTTACTGAAAAATGGTATGGAAATAAGTATAGCACAGTCTAAAAGGGCTTCATTTAAGCAAGCAATTTTTAACTATGGAAGGAGTAAGGACGTGATATGACTTTTGAAAGAGCAATGGTTATTTTGTTTACAAAGGCAGCTCAGACTGTTATTGCAGAAAGATTTACTCATACTTTTTTTTGATAATGATGGAAACAGAGCGCGAAAGATATTTGCATATTTATTTAGTGTTTTTATAGCGATATTTGTAAACTTGTTTTTTTATAAACCGATATTTAATTTCCTTAGTATTTTATTAGGGCTGTCAGCGATTGCTTTATCATACAATGGGACCATAAAAAGAAAATGCATGTTTGTTTTTTATATTTTGGCAGTAAGCTGTCTCATAGATTTAGTAGTAAGTGCATTTTTGATAAAACCCTTTGGATATGATGGATATTCAGCTTTTGTAAGTATATTTGCTCTTTTATTATTGCATGCTGCGCAGTTGGTTACAGAAAGATTTTTTGGAAATGATTTAGGCATAGAACTGAATAATCGTTATTGGTTGTTTATTATTGCGTCGTTATTAGTATGTATTGTAACATCAATAGTAATATTTATGGATAAAAACCGTGTCATCATTTTCTCTTTCGTTAGTCTGCGGAGCATTTCTGCTTGTGAATATTATTATTTCATATCTGATGGATGATCTTGTTAAGTCTTCTCAGAAGGCTTTGGAAAATCAGGCACTTAGAGATCAGGTTAGTTCTTATGAAAGAGAGATTATGCTTCAGAATGAAAATATGGAGGCATTAAGATCGTTTCGCCATGATATGAAACGTCATTTTGCAGAGATTTCGGTGCTTGCTTCAACAGGCGAAATAGGACAGATAAAAAATTATGTGTCAGCTATGGAGAATAATCTTGTAGAATCAAGGCGGCTGGTTGATTCGGGAAATACGGGACTTGATACAGTTTTAAATTATATGCTTCAGCGTGCTTTAGATAAGAAAATTCAGGTGAATGTAAAAGTTGTGGTTCCGAGTGATTTAAAATTATCGGCATATGATATGAATATTATTTTTGGAAACCTTTTGGAGAATGCGATAGAGGCACAAAAAGATGTAAAAAATCCAAGCATAGATTTGGAAATTAATTATTTAATGGATTCACTTGTTGTTGAGATTAGTAACAGGTGTTTACAAAAAGTGATATTTAAAGGGGGATTGCCGGTTACGACAAAACAATCTGTAATAGAACATGGTTATGGATTAAAGAATGTAAAGAAAGTGCTTGATAAATATATAAGCACACTGGATTTTGAGTGTTCAGATGAACGGTTCACCGTGAAAATATTGATGAAAATTTAGTAAATTCACCTTGAAAAGTACTAATTTCGCCTTTTGTATTCGGAGTAATTTGTTTTATGTATAATATTATCAAAAAGGGAGGGGCACTATGAAGAAAAAACGCATATTAATCGCATCAATCATCTTCATACTTATCATCTGTATTGTGGCTGCGGTTTTTATAGTAAAGAATAGAAACCGCAGTACCTCCAATACAATGTACACATATTCCAATGTAAATCCGGAATATAACTACTCTGAGGATAATGTATTCTATTTTGATGACTCGGGAATATTGCATCTTATTGATACAGCATCCGCTAAGGACATGGTCTATTGTGACAAGCCAAACTGCACACATGAAGGATACTCACGCACAAATCAGAATCCTTCATGCCCTGCAGCTTTTTATGGATCGTCAAAAGCTGGAGCGGTAATTTACAATGATCATCTCTATTTTATAGGAAATATGTCAGATGAAGACATGACAATACAGTATCTGTATGTGATGGATTCTAATGGTGAGAATCGAAAAAAAACAGCTAATTAGAGAATGTTCAACATGTTAAGGCTGTTTTGTACAGGGATAATTATGTTATAGGAGCTTACAGCAACAGTGTGGAGCTTAATGATGAAGGACAGATTATAAATGATGATAAGCCTGAAGCCGGTATTTTTGTTATAGATCTTGATAATTACAAGGTGTATATGAGTGATAAGATAACAAGCGAACAGGCAAATATTATGGGCATATATTATGAAGACGGTGCAGTGTACTATTCGACTGTGCGGTTTGGAGATGATGTTACAGAGCTGATGATAGAGGAGGGGGCGACAGCTGATGCAGAGTCTTTTGCCTACGATAATATGCTTAATGGAATATATCAATATGATATAGCAGATGAAAAGACAACATGTCTGACGGAAATAGACCATATTAACAATCTTAGGCTGTTAGATGGCGATGGTTATTATTCGTCAAAGGATGGATATTTTGTGTTTGACACCGAAAGCAGACAGACAAGACAGCTTCCGATAGATGCGGATGGAAAAACACAATATGGACCATTAAAAAAGAGCGGAGATTTTCTATATTATGCCCTTTCTGAAGAAAACAGTGATGATGTGACATATTACCGCTTGAAGGATGATAAGAGTGAAGAACTGATGAAGCTGTCTACTGAAAAGGCATTTGGTATTGAAAACATATGCGGTCAGTCGGTATATGTCAACTATACTGATGATGAAGGCGAATTTTCACTTGGAGTTATAAGTCTTGATAATCTGAATAAAGGCAATTTTAATCCGAGAAAATTGAGGTGCTATAATGAAGAATAAGAAAAAGGGTGTTTTAATAGCAGTTGTAGTGATTGCCCTGATCGTGGCGGCAGTAGCAGCGGTATGTATTAATAAAAAAGCAGGCGATTCAGGAAAACTTAAAGAGGGACAGACCGAGACAACAGTCAAAAAGTCGGATACAAAGGTCATAACATTTGCTGTACCCGATATTTGCAGGATTGATGAGAATAACCTTAAGCAGTTTAATGCTGCACTTATGAGTGATGGCTACAACTATGAGCTGAATATAAAATATCTGGAGTATGATGAATACAGCCAGAAGCTTGAAAGTGCCTTTGCTGCCGGGGAAACAGATGTTGCATTTTTAGGTTTAGGCGATGAGAATGGAAATAATCCGGTATATGACCTTATAAGTTCGGATCTTGTCTTAAATCTCGATGATGTTTTGTCGAAAGATCAGGGAAAGACACTTTATGATGCTTTCCCAAAGAATCTTTGGGAGATGGCAAAATGTGACGGACATATTTATTCCATACCATCGGCACTTGCAGATGATAATGGAGTTTATGCTGCATTTAACAGGGATTATATCTCAGATGATGTCATAAATTCGTGGGATGGAAGCATAGATGGAATTTATCAGATACTCAAGGCTTCTGAGTGGGATAACAGCAAAGCTCCGGGATTTCAATATCTCATAAACGAATATGTATTTGGAGATATGATCGGCTGTGAGATAAGAAACGGACTTTGCTTCGATTATGATACGATGTCAGTCGAAAATCCACTGGAATCGCAAAAGTTTACGGAATATCTTAAGGGGCTCGATAAGATGAAAAAAGACGGATACCTGAAGGACGATGAGACCGGTGAGATAACATACCTTAATAATATCGGATTAAATAATGAGGAAATATTACAAAATGTTAAGTCCGGCAATTTTGTTGTAGCTTTGTGTTCCGGAGAGATAGACGAGAATTTCCAAAAAGATAATATAGCGGTAAAAACAGTAGAGCATTATCTGACATCAAGGGTAAACGCATCCATTGGTATAGCGAAAAACACTAAGGATGTCGATGCTGTGGTAGAGTTTTTAGGTCTGTTATATGGAAACGGAAAGTACGCAGATATTCTCCTGTATGGACAGGAAGGCACGGATTACAAGGTCGTAGACGGTGTTGCATGCAATACGGATGGTACTGATCTGGAGGATGACTATTTAAGTAAGCTCTGTCTGGATCTGTTTATAAATGTATATCCGGTAACAGGTGAAAGATACATGGAAAATCGAAAAGATGAGTTTTTTGCCCTTTATGACAATGCCGGAGTATCTCCGTTTATCGGTTTTGAGCCTGATACGGAGAATTTGAACAATATCTCAAATGATCTTTCGGATTTCATGAATGGCTTAAATGGTAAGTCGGTTGAGGAGAGTATAGAAGGTGCAAAGGAAAAGCTTACAGCAGATGGAATGGACAGCTATCTTGACAGTGTAAGAAACCAGTGGGAGGAATATAAGCAATGACACTTGAATTGGAGGGGCTTACAAAAGTTTATAAGGATAAAACTGCGCTGGATGATGTGTCTTTTTCATTTACACCCGGCATATATGGGCTTTTTGGGACCTAATGGAGCCGGTAAATCAACTATGATGAATCTCATTTCTGACAATCTGACTCCATCAAAAGGCCGTGTGCTGCTTGACGGAAGGGGCATAGACGAGCTTGGAAGTGAATACAGGAAGCTTCTCGGATATATGCCGCAGCAGCAGAATATATATCCGGAGCTTAGTCTTAGGCGCTTTCTTTACTTTATGGCATCCCTGAAAGGGTTAAAAAAGAGTGAAGCCGGGGAAGCTATAGATCACTATGTGCGCATGGTAAAGCTTGATGATGTCCTTGGAAAAAAGCTTGGCGCTTTTTCGGGTGGAATGAAGCAGAGAGCACTGATAGCACAGGCACTCATAGGCAATCCCGGCATCCTTATACTGGATGAGCCAACGGCAGGGCTTGACCCGAAGGAGAGAATCAGAATCCGCAATCTGATATCAGAGGTTGCAAAGGACAAGATTGTTATTATTGCGACTCATGTGGTTACGGATGTTGAGTTTATCGCCAAAGAGATAGTTATGTTAAGCAACGGTAAAATAATAAGGAGTGGTTCTCCGTCAAAGCTGCTTCAGGAGCTGGATGGAAAGGTATGGAATATCTTTTTATCGGATAATGAGATAGATGAGGTGAACACCGGATATAAGGTGAGCAATATTTCAAGGGATGCAGACGGTGTCATAGCCCGCATTATTGCCGATTCGTATGATGGCAGATGGCAGAAGGAGGCTGTGCGGCCAAATCTTGAGGACTTGTATTTGTATCTTAATGGGGACTGAAAATGGATATAGTAAAAAAACGAAATATGTAAACTATTGACTAAAAGAACAGTGCTTATTCTTTTGTTTTTGCTTGTTCTTAATCCGGTTCTTGGACTGTATACCATGAATACCATAAATGATGATGGGTATACAGGTAAGGACTACAGCGCGCTGTATGGCGAAATAAGCAATTACAGCCGTGAGGAGGTTTTGCCGGAAATTGAACAGAGGCAGATGACGGCAGAAGCTTACGGCAGGATTAGTCTGTGCAGCAGGGTATACAAGGAAGTAGGAGCATGTCTGTCTTATGATGAGTATCTCGACTCTGTAAATGAAAAGGCTGACGAGATTTCGATTATGAATAAGTTTTCCGGCAATGGAGGCTTCGCAGAGAAAAAATGCTGCTAAAACGAGCAGAGTCTACGGTAAGCTTAAAGGTACAGTGCCTGAGGTTATTGATGCATCGGGACTTTTGAATATTACAGACAATGAGCTTACCGACTATGTGGCTGTGATTATGCTTTTTATCATTGCGCTCAACCTTGTTTTTTATGAAAAAAGCGAGAACCAGCTTGCATTGCTTAGAACAACTGCAAGGGGCAGAAGGCAGCTTATGGCGTCAAAGTCATTTGTGATGATTATGGCGGTCGTGCTTATCACCTTGCTGTTGTATGGCATCAATGCAGTCATAAGCATGTGCTTTTACAATCCGATAAATCTGAAAAGTCCGCTTCAAAGTGTTTATCTGTACTATGGCAGTCCGTTTAAGCTTAGTATAGGACAATTTCTGGCATGCTATTTTCCTGTGAAAATAATAAGCTTTATATTGCTTGGCATGTTTTTTATGCTGATATGCGCAGCGCTTGACAATATTATATTTGTGTTCGTTGCTTCTGCAGTGACCGTGGTTATTGAGGCTATCTGCTACACAACGATTTCAGGAACCAGCTTCCTAGCCTTCCTTAAGTACATAAATATCATGTATGGAGTCAGGACAGGCAGACTTTTTTCTGATTATGTCAATATCAATCTGTTTGGATATCCGCTTAATACCGGGGTATTGTATGGCTTATTCTGGCTTGTGTGTATAGCTGTATGTATTTTTGCGGTTACAAATTATCTCAATTCGGTGCATGAAAAGAAGCTGCTTTTACTGCCCGGCTTTGCCTGCGGCAAAAATACAGGCTGTCATACATCTTTATTTTTGCACGAATGCTATAAGGCACTTGTTCCGGGAAAAGTGTTACTTATATTGATTGTAGCAGCTATTTTTGTGGTATGGTGGAATCCGGCAGAGAAGCTTTCCTATGACTCGGTTGATGAGGTGTATTACAAGGAATATATGGACAAATATTATGGACCTTTAACTGCCAAAACCAATGAGCTTCTGGATGAAGAAAGAGCAATATACGACCGACTGTCAGATAACATTGCTTACGATATGGAGCAGGGGAAGAGTGAAAGCTATATCAATATAAAGTACAAGGATGAACTGAGCAGACAGGAGGCATTCAACAAGCTTACAGCACATGTGGATTATCTTAAGACGTTAAATGAGGGCTGGCTGTTTTTTGAAAAGGGCTATGATATCCTCACCGACAGAACAGACTTCAAAAACCGTGATACAGCACAGGCATTTGTGTATGTTATTCTCCTAATAGCAATAGCCTGCGGTATATGTGGAGCGGATTATGCAAACCATGAAATCCGTCTTTTAAGGACTACCCGCCGTGGCAGGAAACAGCATATGGGAATCAAATGCATACTTGGCTTTTTGGGCACTGTCACAGCATTTGCACTTGTATATATTGTGCGGCTGTGCAATGTGCTTTCGGCATATGGCACGCAGGGGCTTAATGCTCCGGCGGCAAGTATGGAGCATCTGTGGCGTGTTTCGCAGATATATCGGTAGGGCAGTATATACTTATCATAATGCTGATGCGCTTTATAGGGGGATTACTGGTCAGCCTGTTTGTTTTTGCAATGTTTAAATACTTAAGAAGCGGCATGTCTGTGATTATATCATGCGTCCTTTTTATTGTGCTGCCACTGGCGCTTGTGGCTTTTGGGGTGACGAATGCGCAGTATTTTCTGTTTAATCCGCTGCTTCTTGGAAATATATTCTAAAATATATTTTGAATTCACTAGGAAAAACATTACAGATTGTTCCAATGAAATAGATAAAAAGCATCTGTCCGTAAAAACCGGATAGATGCTTTTTAATATAGGACAAAGTTATAATTTTTTATAAAAATCTGTGATGCGGTCCATGCGTGCCCCCATATTCATAAGCAGTGCATCCGCAATAGTAATTGCAGCCATAGCTTCAACAACAACAACAGCACGTGGCACGATAATCGGGTCATGACGTCCTTTGATAGAAATCTCTATATCTTCACCGGATTTATTTACGGTGTGCTGTGTAGCTGCGATTGAAGGAGTAGGCTTTATGGCAGCTCTGAAAATAAGCGGTGAGCCGTCTGTCATGCCGCCGAGAGTACCACCGGAGTGATTTGTCTCTTTTGAAACAGCACCATCCATCATAATAAAGGCATCATTGTTTGTAAGTCCGGTTGCCTTTGCTGCATCAAAGCCATCGCCGATTTCGAAGCCCTTTACAGCTCCGATAGACATAATAGCTTTTGCCAGATTGGCATCAATTTTCTCGAATACAGGATCACCGAGCCCGACAGGAAGACCTGTGATGACACATTCACACACACCGCCTGAGGAATTGAGTGATTTAAGGCATTCCTCCAGATATTCAGAAGCCTTTAGTGCTGCATCGGCATCAGGCATATAAAGCGAATTGTTGTAAATTTCATGGGCATCAAAATTAACCTCATTAATTGTAACAGGACCTATTGATCTGGTGTATGTAAGAAATTTTATGCCAAGGCCCGAGAGCATCTTTACAGCGATAGCACCCGCTGCAACACGGCCTATTGTCTCGCGTCCCGAAGAACGACCTCCGCCTCTGTAGTCTCTGAAGCCGTATTTCTCATCAAAGCAAAAGTCAGCATGCCCAGGACGATAGTACGAAGCAATCTCACTGTAATCCTTTGATTTCTGATTTTTATTCCACTACAACCATAGAAACAGGTGTACCTGTAGTCTTTCCCTCAAACACACCGGAGAGAATCTCAACCGCATCATCCTCCTTGCGCGGAGTAGTGAACTTGGACTGTCCCGGCTTTCTTCTGTTTAAGAATATCTGAATATCCTCCTCACACAGCTCAAGCCCTGCAGGAACGCCGTCCACAACGACCCCTAAGCCCTTTCCGTGTGATTCTCCCCATGTTGTTACCCTAAAAATATTTCCGTATGATGAACCTGCCATGATGGTCTCCTTTTTATAATAATAGGTATATTATAAGTAATACCAAGTTGAATAGTCAAGAAAACTATGATATTATTTTATTTAGATAACTTTCGAACTATGTTTGTGTATAATTATGTGATTAAAGGGTCAAAAGGTATCATCGATGCATGCTTGCATGCCTGTATATGCAAAGCGCAAATTAGGCGAAGCATAATTTAAGCAAGTATAATTAAGCAGCATCATTTGTAGCAATTTTGCCACAACGTAAGGCACGTAAGCCGCGGCTACCGCGAGCGCACACGTGCTGCCCTGAGAGCGAATAGCGGAGCTGTTTAGAGTCTGTAGAATTATGCTTCGATACACAGAAATGCACCGGCAGGGACGCCGGGGCAAGGAGCTATCGAGCCATGGAGGGCGAGTAGCGACGGTTTCGTCAGCCGGAGAAAATCTATAAGCATAATTCGTACAGAATCTTAACAGCGCAGCGTAGCGAACAGGGCAGCGCGTGGACGCTCACGGTGACCGCGACTTACGTGCCGTCCTTAGCGCCACAATGATAAACAACTACAATAAGACAGCAAAAGAGGGAGAAAACATGGAATTTAACGGGGTATTTCATCAGGCATACGACAACTACTGCTATCCTTTAAATGAGGATGAATTAATCATAAATATAAAGACCGGTTATGATGTGAAGGAAGTAAATATCATACTCGGTGACCCGTTCGCAGCCGGTATCTTAGGCGGTGGTGAGATCTGGAATGGCGATAAGCAGCCGATAATATTTAAAAAGAAATTAAAGCACCAGATATGGTGGACAACCACGGTAAAGCCACCATTCAAGAGACTTAAATATTATTTTGAGCTCATCACAGAGGATGAGAGATGGTTCTACTTTGAGGATGGCTTCGTGAGTGCAGAGCAGATGGCACTTGAGGGCAGAAGCCGCCAGTGCTTTGTATTCCCGTGGATGAATCCGTGTGATATTCCGGTCACACCGAAGTGGGTAAATGACACTATATGGTATCAGATATTTCCGGATAGATTCTGCAATGGAGACCACTCGATAGATCCTGATTATGTTGTTCCGTGGAGAAACAGGGGAAAGGTCAAAAATGAGGAGTGCTTCGGCGGAGACCTCGCAGGAATCATTCAAAAGCTTGATTATTTAAAGGAGCTTGGAATAAAACGGAATCTACCTGACACCGATAAATGAGTCGCCGAGCAATCATAAGTATGATACAACGGATTATGCAAAGATTGACCCGCGCTTTGGAGATGAAGAGACCTTTAAGAGGCTTGTGCTAGAAGCCCATAAGCGTGATATGAGAATAATGCTTGACGGAGTGTTCAACCACTGTGGCTATTATTTTGCACCGTGGCAGGATGTTTTAGCAAATGGAGCGGATTCAGAATATTATGACTGGTTTATGATCAATGAATGGCCTCTTGACTTTAAGCATGGAGCGGCTAAAAAGGGTCAGTTTTATACGTTTGGATTTTTGACAATAGCCAAAGCTCAATACAAATAATCCGGCGGTGCGAAAATACTTTATCGATATCTGCGCCAACTGGGTAGAAAATTATCATATAGACGGACTGCGCCTTGATGTGGCAAATGAGGTGTCACACCGCTTCTGCAAGGAGCTTAGGGCAAGGCTTAAGGAAATTAATCCGGATATTTACATTTTGGGAGAAATATGGCATAATGCTCTTCCGTGGTTGCGTGGAGATGAGTTCGATGCGGTTATGAACTATCCGCTTGGAGAGAGCATCAAGGATTTCTGGATAGATAAGAGCCAGACGAATCAGGATTTTGA
>ENA-OQJT01000197-OQJT01000197.1-human-gut-metagenome-genome-assembly--contig:-NODE-197-length-15053-cov-1.108602_pt1 | contig 15053 bp, 17 predicted proteins | sample MGYA00242612_ERZ504779 | MGnify/ENA primary metagenome ERZ504779 (study PRJEB26092, sample SAMD00036366) | human gut metagenome | host: Homo sapiens | study: EMG produced TPA metagenomics assembly of...
CAAATAATCATGTAACGTTTTCACCATGATATCCACATTTATATCTTTATCAGTCCATAAATGAAGTGCTGCTACTCCTTGTTCAGCTAACATTCTTTCACCGTTTAATATTTTATGCCCATATTCTTTGGCTTCTTGTAAAAATTTTGTTTCGGCAGGGATATATACAATATCATAAACAAACGCAGATTTTTTTACACTTTCCCAATCAACAGGTGGTTTACTATCAATATTGCCTTCCATTCCTAACGGAGTAGTATTTACTAATAAATCAGCTTGAGCTAAATATTGTTTAAATTCTTCACTATGCCAATCGCACACTTTTATATCAACTAAATCATTAAAATCATTTGCTAATAATTGTGCTTTTGCTAGATTTCTAACGGCTAAGATGATATTTTTTATCCCTTGTTTAATCAAGCCACAAACAACTGCTCTACAAGCTCCACCAGCTCCTAAAATCACAGCTGTTTTATCTTTTATTTCCACATTTTCCTTTAGTAATGGATTGATAAAACCAATAGCATCTGTATTATATCCATATAATTTACCATCTTTTATATGTACAGTATTTACAGCTCCTATTAATTTTGCCATCTCATCTATTTCATCTAAATACTGCATGATATTTACTTTATGCGGAATAGTTACATTAAATCCAGTAAAATTTAATGCTTTTAACCCTATTACTGCTTTTTCTAAATCCTCTGGAGCTATCGGCATAGCAATATATGCATAATCAATACCTGCTTCTTGTATAGCTGTATTTTGAATAACTGGCGATAATGAATGTTTTTATAGGATAACCGATTACTCCTAAATTTTTTGTTTTTCCTGTAAATACCATAATTTCGCTTCCTTTACTTTAATTTTAAATTTTTTCTTGTTAAATTAAAGTTATTACGATATTGAACGGCTTCTGCTATATGTTTATCTTCTATATATTCACTATTATCTAAATCAGCTATAGTCTGTGCCACTTTAATAATCCTATCGTAAGCTCTAGCACTCAATCTCATCTGTTCAAAAACAAGACCTAACATATCTTGTGCCTTAGCTGTTAATTTACAATATGATTTTATCATAGCATGTGACATTTGAGCATTACAAACTATTTTGGCTTGAGCAAATCTTTTTAATTGTATCTGCCTTGCTTGTTCAACGCGTTGGCGTATCTGCTCTGAAGACTCTGCTTTTTTATCTGTTACAAAGTCTTTATATTCCACTCGTGGCACTTGAATTTGTATATCAATTCTATCAAGCAGTGGCCCTGATATTTTCTTTGTATAGCGTTTTATTTCATAATCACTACAAGTACAATTGCGTGTATTATCATATTTATAACCACAAGGGCAAGGATTCATAGAAGCTACTAAAATCATTCGTGAAGGAAATTTTAAAGAAGCATTTACCCTTGTTATCATGACTTCTCCATCCTCTAATGGTTGTCTTAATGCTTCCAAACTAGATTTACTAAATTCTGGTAATTCATCTAAAAACAAAACACCATTATGACTTAAAGTTACTTCTCCAGGTTTTGGTATAGTACCGCCACCAATGATACCAGCACTAGAAATTGTATGATGTGGACTGCGAAAAGGTCTTTTCGTTACCAATCCACTATCTCTTGATAACAATCCAGCTATACTATAAATTTTAGTTACTTCCAAAGCCTCTTGATATGTCATTTGCGGTAAAATTGTCGCCAAGCGTTTGGCAAGCATTGTCTTCCCTGTTCCTGGTGCTCCCACCATCAATACATTATGACCACCTGCTGCCGCTATTTCCAAAGCTTTTTTCGCTAAAAATTGCCCTTGCACATCAGCAAAATCTTCTTTGAATTGCATATCTTGAGATAATCTCTTTTGTCTTTTTGCTGGTTTTAACTTTATCTTTCCTTGTAAAAAATCTATTAGTTCTGACAATGTCGCTATAGCATATACTTCAATACCTTCTACCAACAAAGCCTCTTGTTCATTACCTTTAGCTACAAAAAATTTTTTAAACTTAAGCTCTTTACATAAAATAGCCATGGACAAAATTCCTATTATTGTTTTTACTTGACCATCTAAAGATAATTCAGCAGCTAATAAACTATCACTACAACAATCCTTAGGTAAAAATCCATATGCTTCCAAAAGTGCTATAGCTATCGGTAAATCTAAAGATGAACCATTTTTGCGCAAATCGGCAGGAGCTAAATTTATCGTTACTTTCTTAGGCACTAAATTGACATTTGTATTTCTAATAGCAGGTCGAACTCTTTCTTTAGCTTCTTTTACTGCAACATCTGCTAAACCTACTATTTCAAATTTTGGCAATCCATTTGCTACATCAGCTTCAACTTCTATGAGTACACCATCTATACCTAGTGTTGTTGCCCCATAAGTTTTTGCAAACATAAAATCACCCCATAATATTTTGGGGTGATTTATCAATATCCTTTATATGCAATTTGTTATTAATAAATTATCCCAAATAAAATTTAAACTTCACTTGGTCCTGTCCAACGTTCAAATAAATCATTATCTACATTTAAAGTATCACATATTTTACCTACCAACATATCAACTAATTCTTCAATAGTTTGTGGTCGATGATAAAAACCTGGACATGCTGGCACTATCCTTGCACCTGCATGTGATAATTTCAACATATTTTCTAAATGAATAGCATGTACTGGTGTTTCTCTTGTTACTAAAACGAGCTTACGACCTTCTTTTAAAGTTACGTCAGCTGCTCTAGTGAGTAAGTTTCCAGCAATGCCATTTGCTAAAGACCCTAAAGTCTTCATGGAACACGGTACAATAACCATTGATTCACAAGGAAAAGAACCACTTGCTATTGCACTATCAATTCGATTTACATCATAAATCTTATGAACCATTTGTGTCAATTGAACCATAGTTAAACCACATTCATACTCTAATACTTCAAGCCCTGCTTTTGAAGCCACAAAATGTACTTCAATTCCACTATCAGCAAGGATTTGTATCAATCTATAAGCATAAGTCGCACCACTTGCCCCTGATACACCAACAATAATACGTCTTTTTCGCTCAAAACCCTTTGTTTTCAAAGTTCAAACGCTCCTTTCAAATGATTAAAATTCACCTTATTATCATCATAGTGAAATACCTCTATTATATCAAATCTATAATCAAATTCTGCATTAAAATTATCATTTATATATAATTGAGCCGTTTTCATGATTTTTTGTTGTTTTTGATAATCCACAAATTCAGCAGGAAATCCAAATGCAGTATTTTTTCTAGTCTTTACTTCAACAAAAATAATTGTATTTTGCTTTCTTGCTATAATATCTATTTCACCAAATCTACTATGATAATTTCTCGCCAATATTGTATAATTTTTTGCCTTTAAAAACTCTACAGCCTTATTTTCTCCCCATAAGCCCATATTTTTCATACAAATACCTTATTTCTGCATCACCATTGATTTTATTGGCTCAAATGATTTTCGATGAATTTCACATGGTCCATACTTTCTTAAAGCTTCTAAATGTTCACTTGTTCCATACCCTTTATTTTTAGCAAAACCATATTGTGGATAAATCTTATCAAATTCATTCATCATTCTATCTCTTTCCACTTTAGCGACAATGGAAGCTGCTGCAATCGAAGCAGATTTTGCATCACCTTTAATTATTGATTGATGATAGATATCCAAACTTTCTAAAGGCATAGCGTCAATTAATACTGCATCAGGTTTAGGATTTAATCCATAAATAGCCTCATACATACCATTCATTGCAGCTTGATAAATATTTACTCTATCTATAGTTTTTTCATCGATAATCGCTCTATTTACAGCTATCGCATTTTTCATGATGATATCATAAATTTTTCACGTGTTGCCTCGGATAATTTCTTGGAATCATTTATTTTCTCAATAAAAAAATTCTCCGGCAAAATAACACTAGCTACTACTACAGGCCCAGCGAGCGGTCCTCTACCCACTTCATCTACGCCAGCAATTAATTTATAACCATTAGCTCTACATCCATTTTCAAAGTATATAAATTAGCCACTCGCTGACGTTCTTTCATTTCTCGTTGATAACTTTTATATATACTTTGTACACCTTTACGGGCATCATTTTTTATCGCTGTCAATAATTCGTCATTACACTCTTTAACCATTAAATCTTTTATCTGTTTTATAGACAATTTTTCAATATTCATATGCTCACCTACTTAAATAAAAATTATATTTATTTTAAAATTATATCATAACGGATTTAACTATAAATGCCGAAATTTATTATAAAAAATATTTATAGATTGCAAGAATTGTCTGAATTAAATAATTTCAGATTTTGATATACAAATAAACAAATTTTATGCTATAATAGTCTTGAAATTTAAATTTTGTCTATGGAGGTTTTTTAATGCCATTAGTAACAACAAAAGAAATGTTTAAAAAAAGCGTATGAAGGCCATTATGCTATTGGTGCATTCAACGTAAATAATATGGAAATCGTTCAGGGTATCACTGAAGCTGCTAAAGAATTAAACGCTCCTTTAATTCTTCAGTGCTCCGCTGGTGCTAGAAAATATGCTAAACATCAATACCTTGTACATCTTGTACAGGCTGCTATTGAAGACACTGGTCTTCCAATCGCTTTACACCTCGACCATGGTGCAGATTTCGAAACTTGCAAATCTTGTATTGATGGCGGTTTCACTTCCGTTATGTTCGACGGTTCCCACTACAGCTTCAAAGAAAATATTGAAAAAACAAAAGAAGTTGTTGAATATGCTCACGCTCATGGCGTAGTAGTAGAAGCAGAACTTGGTCAGTTAGCTGGTATCGAAGATGATGTTAAAGTAGCTGCTCATGAAGCTCATTACACTGATCCTAACGAAGTTGAAGAATTCGTTAAAGAAACAGGTGTTGACTCCTTAGCTATCGCTATCGGAACTAGCCATGGTGCTTACAAATTCACTCCTGACCAATGCACAAGAAATGAACAAGGCATTTTAGTACCACCTCCACTTCGTTTCGACATTCTTGAAGAGGTTGCTAAACGTCTTCCTAACTTCCCAATCGTTTTACATGGTGCTTCTTCCGTTCCTCAAGATTTCGTTAAAATTATCAACGAAAATGGCGGTCATATGCCAGATGCTGTTGGTGTTCCTGAAGACCAACTTCGCAAAGCTGCTTCCATGGCTGTTTGCAAAATCAACATCGACTCCGACCTTCGTCTTGCAATGACTGCAGGTATTCGTAAACACTTCAACGATCATCCTGATCATTTTGACCCACGTCAATATGTTGCTGACGGTAGAACTAACATCAAAGCAATCGTTTCTCACAAAATTAAAGAAGTTCTTGGTTGCGACGGTAAAGCTTAATTTTAAATTAAATTTCGCTTAATAAATAGCAACAAATATAAAAGCTCTCTTTACAGAAAAACTACTGTATAGTAAACTATTTTTGTAAAGAGAGCGTTTTTTATTATTAGGAGGTAAAAAATTGAGCACAATTCATGAAATGGTTCTTGTTATTGACTTTGGCGGTCAATATAACCAATTAATTGCACGTCGTGTTAGAGAATGCGGTGTTTACTGTGAAATTGTTCCTTATGATTATACAGTAGAAAAAATTAAAGCTAAAAATCCACAAGCTATTATTTTCACTGGTGGTCCTAGCAGTGTTTACGCTGACAATACACCACAGGCTGATCCAAAAATCTTTGAACTTGGTATCCCTGTACTTGGTATTTGCTATGGTCATCAGTTCACAGCTCATAATCTCGGTGGTAGCGTAGCTCATGCTGAAGCTGGCGAATATGGTAAAATGGACATCACTCTTGATACTACTAGCGTTTTATTCGATGGTATCAATGCTGATGAAATTTGCTGGATGAGCCATCGCGACTATGTAGAAAAAGTTCCAGAAGGTTTCAAAGCTATTGCTCATACTAAGCATACTCCTGTTGCTGCTATGTGCGATGACAGTCGTAAATTATATGGTGTACAATTCCACCCAGAAGTTGAACATACTCCATTTGGTCAGCAGATGATGAAAAACTTCTTATTCAAAATCTGTGGCTTAAAAGGCGATTGGACTATGAGTTCTTTTGCTCAAAGCAAAATTGCAGAAATCAAACAAATCGTTGGCGACAAAAAAGTATTATGCGCTTTAAGTGGCGGTGTTGATTCTTCTGTTGCTGCTGTTTTAGTTCACAAAGCTGTAGGCAAACAATTAACTTGCGTATTCGTTGACCACGGTTTACTCCGTAAAGATGAAGGTGATCAAGTAGAAACTATCTTCCGTAAACAATTCGATATGAACCTTATCCGTGTTGATGCTAAAGACCGTTTCTTAGGTAAATTAGCTGGCGTTTCTGATCCTGAAAGAAAACGTAAAATCATCGGTGAAGAATTCATTCGTGTATTTGAAGCTGAAGCTAATAAACTTGGCAAAATTGATTTCCTTGTTCAAGGTACAATCTATCCAGATATTGTTGAAAGTGGTACAAAAACTTCTGCAACAATTAAGAGCCATCACAACGTTGGCGGTCTTCCTGAAGATATTCAATTCGATCTTATCGAACCACTTCGCGAACTCTTCAAAGATGAAGTTCGTGCAGTAGGTGAAGAACTCGGCATTCCTCATAACCTCGTATGGCGTCAACCATTCCCAGGTCCTGGTCTTGCTATCCGCGTTCTCGGCGAAGTAACTGAAGAAAAACTTGCTGTTGTTCGTGAAGCAGATGCTATCTTCCGTGAAGAAGTAGCTAAAGCTGGTCTTTCCGAAAAAATTTGGCAGTATTTCGCTTGTCTTCCAAACATCCGCTCTGTAGGTGTTATGGGTGATAGCCGTACTTATTGCCACACTGTAGCACTTCGTGCTGTTACAAGTAGCGATGCTATGACTTCTGAATGGGCAAGAATTCCATATGAAGTATTAGACACAGTTTCTCGTAGAATTGTAAACGAAGTACCTGGTGTAAACAGAATAGTTTATGATATAACTTCTAAACCACCAGCTACAATTGAATGGGAATAAGATAAAAATATAGCTAAGTCCTTATTTGAGGACTTAGCTTTTTTATTGAATAAAATATTATTTTATTTAAAATAGTGTTTCTTTAAAATTTCATCTGCTACTTGTACACAATCTTCACAAGATAAAATTTTATTCTTCTCCATATTTTTCAAATCTCTACAATATATTGAACCACATTTTTCTTTAAATAATTTTGCTACTTCCTGAAATTTATTATATGTATCAAATTTACTTTTCAATGGTAAATGTTTATCACCTGCACTATTAGCTAGACTTATTACTAAAAACATGCCTGTAACAGCTCCACAAGTATCTCTTAATCCTCCCATGCCAGAATCAAATCCTTCTGTTAATTTAAATGCTACATATTCTGACAAGCCTAATTCTTCACAATAAGCACAAACAATAGCTTGACAACAATTATAATTATTATCTATAAAATTTTCCATTACTTTATTTTTCACAAAAAGTCATCACCATTCTTAAAAATATGTATTTATTATACTTATTTGTATTTATATTTTATAGATAAAATAATGCACAATATTTGTTAAAAAATGCTTTTTTTCTTTTCAATACTCACCTTTATAGGTTATAATTATATACATTATGCTTAGAAAGGTTTTTATCATTATGAAAAATTTCTTTATTGAGTTTAAAAAATTTGCTTTTAAAAGGTAATATGCTTGATTTAGCAGTTGGTATGATTATTGGTACTGCTTTTACAGGGCTTGTAAATTCCATTGTAAAAAATTTAATCATGCCTATAATCAGTATTTTTACTGGCGGTATTGATTTCAACAATATGTATCTGCCACTTAGTAAGGCGACTTTCATACTTGCTGAAAAAGGTGCTGACCTTGAAACAGCTAAAAAAGCTGGTGCAGTTTTTGCTTATGGTGCCTTTTTAACAGATTTTCTCCAATTTTTAATTTTGGCTTTCGTAGTCTTTTGTTTAATTAGACAGCTAAACAAATTAATTCCTATTCCTAAAGAACCGCCAAAAAACAAAAATCTGCCCATTTTGTAAATCTGAAATTCCTCATGAAGCCACTAAATGCGCTCATTGTACCTCTGACTTACCAACAACTTAAATATACAAAAAGAAAGCATAGTCTAATCAAAACGATTAAACTATGCTTTTTTTATTATTTCTGCCACTGATAAATTACAGCTTCATATGGTCTTAAATGACCTTTTGTCAAATCTGTTATCGTATCTTCATAATTACTGATTAAAATTTTTCCTGTGCCTTCTAAGTTAAAATCAAACTTCTTTATCATAAAAATTACATATTATAAGCCAAGTTTTATCTTCATATTTTCTTGTATAAGCAAAAATATTTTTATCTTCGGCTAATAATAAATCATATTCACCATAAATCATAATAGGATTTTCTTTACGCATCTTAATCAATTTTTGATAACAATAAAAAATTGAATTCTTATCGGCTAAAGCTTTTTCTACATTTATATCTACGTAATTGCGATTTACTCTATACCATGGTTTAACCTTGCTAAAGCCAGCATATACATCACTATTCCACTGCATAGGAGTTCTTGCATTATCTCTAGCTTTAGCACGCAAAGATTTTAATATTTCTTCTTTAGGTATATTATTAGCCATTCTTTCTTTATATGCATTCACAGATTCAATATCGGCAAAATCAGCTAAATCATTAAACTCAATATTAGTCATGCCGATTTCTTCGCCTTGATAAATATATGGTGTTCCCTGCATACCATGAAGTAATATCGCCAACATTTTTGCAGACTGCGCGCGATATTCTTTGTCATTACCCCAACGAGATACAATTCTTGGTAAATCATGATTATTCCAAAATAAACTATTCCAACCTTTGCCATTTAATTCTTTTGCCACTTAGTAAATACTTTTTCAACTCAATTAAATCAAGCTTTTTCAAGTTCCATTTATCCGAGCCTTCTTGGTCAAGCATAATATGTTCAAATTGAAATACCATACTTAATTCATGTCTATCTGGACTGGAAAATAACTGTGCTATCTGCGGATTTGCTCCCCAACATTCACCCACTGTCAATAAATCTTTGCCTTGCAAAGTTTCTTTATGCATTTCTTGAATATATTCATGCAATTTAGGCCCATTTTCTTTGATTTTTAAATCTGGAACTTTACCAATCATATCAATAACGTCCATTCTAAAACCACCAACACCTAAATCGATCCAAAAATTCATCATCTGCCAAATATCTTTACGCATATCTTTATTTTCCCAATTTAAATCTGGCTGTCTCTTACTAAAAAAATGCAGATAATATTCTTGAGATGTTTCATCATATGCCCATGCTGAGCCACCAAAACAGGACAATAAATCATTTGGTGGATTGTTGTTCTCACCTTTTCGCCAAATATAATAATCACGGTATTTGCTATTTTTATTTATCTTTGCTTCTATAAACCATTTATGTTCATCTGAAGTATGATTTACCACTAAATCCATGATTATTTTTATATGATGTGCTTTAGCTTCTTTTAATAAAGCTTTCATTTCATCTAATGTCCCAAACTCTGGGGAAATATCATAATAATCAGAGATATCATAGCCATTATCATCATTAGGTGAACAATATACAGGGCTTAGCCAAATTACTTCTATACCTAATTTTTCCAAATAATCCAATTTAGAGCGAATACCATTGATATCACCAATACCATCATTATTGCTATCACAAAAACTACGAGGATAAATTTGATAAACAACAGATTTTTGCCACCATTTTGTTTCCATAAAAATCACCTTTTATTATTTATTTGTTTTATTATATTATAATATTATAAGACTAAATTAAATTTGAGGTTAATTATTATGGAAAATTCTCATGTACTCCAAATAACAGAACGCCATTTTTCTGATTTATACTTATGTTTTTGTGGCTTAGCTAAATGTGAGCCTAATCACAGCTTTGGCCTGGTATCCGCGATAATTATATCATTCACTATATAACTAAAGGCAAAGGAAAATATTATGTAAATAACGCTTGCTATGAATTATCTCAAGGTCAAGGATTTTTAGTTGAACCTCATTTGCAAGTATTTTATCAAGCTGATAAAGATGACCCATGGCAATATCTTCGGATTGGTTTTAATGGTACTAAAGCTATTCAATATTTAAATAATATCGGTCTTAGTTCCAATCATCTAACATTTCAATGTAATTATAGTGAAGAATTAAAACAAATTGTGCATAATATGTTAAAAAATAATAACTTTGCCACAAGCAATCAATTTTTGCTAGAAAGTCTATTATATTCTTTCTTCTCTATCTTAAGTAAAGATATAAAAACTATATTGCCGACTAATGACAACAATAATCTATATGTAAAAAAAGCCATTGAATTTATCGAAAATAACTACACTAATAATTTAAAAATCACTGATATTGCTAAATATGTTTGCATCACTAGAAATTACCTCTATTTATTATTTCGCAAACATTTAAATATTTCTCCCCAAGAATATTTAGCTAATTATCGCATAACTCGTGCTGAACAATTATTAAATACAACTACACTATCCATTGAAACTATATCTAATTCTTGTGGCTATCAAGACCCTTTAGTATTTGCTAAAGCCTTTAAAGCCAAAAAAGGTTTTACGCCTTCACAGTATCGCAAAAGTTTTTCTCCTAAAATATCTTTTAATAAACCTGTAAATAGAATGAAATAAAAACTATAAGTATTGCTCTTATAGTTTTTATTTAACATTTAAACTGATTTACTTAACAACACCATCTTTATTTTCATAAAATTCTCATATATAATAATTTATAGATATTAATTACGAAAAGCCATAAATTCATATATTTATAAAGGAGCGTTTTTTAAGATGAAAATTTTATTTAATGAACAAAGCCGTACTTTTCATTTAACTAATGATAAAATTAGTTACATTATGACTGTACTTCCTAATGGTCATCTAAGCCAAGTATATTTTGGTAAAAAAGTACATGACAAAGCAGATTTTTCCTATTTAATTCAATCTTGTGCTCGTCCAACAACTTCCTATATTTCTGAAGAATTCCATAATATTATATCTTTGAGCCATATTCGTCAAGAATATCCTGTTTATGGTACTTCTGATTATCGTCAGCCTGCTATTGAAATTTGCCAGACAAACGGTAGTAAAATTTCTGACTTCCATTATCAAAGTCATTCTATCAGCAAAGGCAAACCAAAACTTGAAAATTTACCTGCTACTTACACAGAAAATGATGATGAAGCTCTCACTTTAACTATTCATTTACAAGACCCTGTAACTTTAGTTGAAATAGATTTACTCTATACTATTTTTTGCTCAAAATGGCATTATCGCTCGCAGTGCTAAAATCTACAATCAGGGTAAAGATGATGTTCATTTAACAACAGCTATGAGCCTTTGTCTTGATTTACCTGATTGCGATTATGAATGGCTTCAATTCTCTGGTACATGGTCTAGAGAACGTCATTTAAAAGTACGTAAATTAGAACAAGGCATCACTGCTATTAATTCCACTCGTGGTCATTCTTCCCATGAACACAATCCATTTATCATTTTAAAACGACCTACTACAGATGAAAATAAAGGGGAAGCTATTGGTTTTAGCTTAATCTATAGCGGTAACTTCTTAGCTCAAGCAGAAGTTGATACTCATGATGTTACACGCGTTTTAATGGGTATTAATCCAACTACATTTGATTGGAAATTAGAACCAAATACATCTTTTCAAACTCCAGAAGCTGTAATGATTTATACTGATAACGGCTTAAATAATTTAAGTCAATCTTTCCATAAATTATTCCAAAAACGCCTTGCTCGTGGCTATTGGAGAGATAAAGCTAGACCTATTTTAATCAATAACTGGGAAGCTACTTATTTCGATTTCAATGAAGATAAACTCGTAACTATCGCTAGCAAAGCTAAAGAATGTGGCGTAGAATTATTCGTATTAGATGATGGCTGGTTTGGCAAACGCACTTCCGATTATGCAGGTCTTGGCGATTGGTATCCAAATACTGACCGCTTACCAAATGGCATCAAAGGTCTTGCAGAAAGAATTGAAAATCTCGGCATGAAATTTGGTCTTTGGATTGAACCAGAAATGACTAATATGGATTCTGACCTCTATCGCAATCATCCTGATTGGATTTTACATGTACCAAATAGAAATTCTTGTGAATGTCGTCATCAATATGTATTAGATTATTCACGTAAAGAAGTTGTAGATTATATTTACAATATGCTTGCTAAAATCTTACGTGAAGCAAAAGTTTCTTATATAAAATGGGATATGAACCGCAGTATTACAGAATGTTATTCTGTCGCACTTCCTGCTGATAGACAAGGAGAAGTATTCCATCGTTATATCTTAGGTGTATATGATTTATATGAACGCTTAACTTCTGAATTTCCTCATATTCTCTTTGAATCTTGTGCTAGTGGTGGTGCTAGATTTGACCCAGGTCTTTTATATTATGCTCCACAAGGCTGGGCAAGTGATGACTCTGATGCTATTGAACGTTTAAAAATCCAATATGGTACATCTTTTGCTTATCCTATCAGCTCCATCGGCAGTCATGTTTCTGTTACTCCTAACCATCAAGTATATCGTTTAACACCTCTTCATACTAGAGCAAACGTTGCTTACTTTGGTACTTTTGGTTATGAGCTTGATTTAAATAAATTAACTCCAGCTGAACAAGAAGAAGTAAAAGAACAAATTAAATTCATGAAAGAATATCGTGAAGTTTTCCAATTTGGCACATTCTATCGTTTGAGCAGTCCTTTTGAAAATAATGTAACTGCTTGGATGGTAGTAAGCGAAGATAAAGAAACTGCTATTGTTGGTTGGTATCGTGTATTAAATGGTATCAATTTACCATATAGCAGAATTTATCTCCAAGGCTTAAATCCTGATTTTTGCTATAAACAAAATATTGATGGCAATTGTTATTATGGTGATGAACTCATGAATATCGGTCTTGTAATTGATGATCCTAGCGCAGGTCAAGTATCTAGTGATATGCCTACAAGCTGTGATTTCGACTCTAAAGTTTATGTATTAAAAGCAACAAATAAATAAAATTTTAAGGCTTAGCTTTTCTTTTGATTAGCTAAGCCTTTTATTTATATTATCTTTTTTTATTTATCATTTAAGTATTCCTTTATAAGTTTATTTTTTTTTATAATAATAATAAATTATATATTTTTAGGAGGGTATACTTATGTCTTTTAACAAACAATTAAATTGGGCTGTTCTAGGTACTGGTGTAATCGCCAATGAAATGGCTCAAGCGCTACAAAACATGGGCAAAAAATTATATGCTGTTGGCAATCGTACACATAGTAAAGCCATCGATTTTGCTAAAAAATATGGCATCGAAAAAGTTTATGATGATTTTCAAGATATCTTCACTGACCCTGATGTAGATATTATTTATTTGACAACTCCACATAATACACATTATCCATTCATGAAAAAAGCTTTAGAAAATCACAAACATTTATTTGTAGAAAAGTCTATTACTTTAAATAGTCGTGAATTAAATGAATGTGTTAAACTCGCTCAAGAAAATAATTTAATTTTAGCTGAAGCTATGACTATTTGGCATATGCCTATTTATAAACAATTATGGGAAATGATACATAATAATGAATTTGGTAAAGTACAGATGATTACTGTAAACTTTGGTAGTTTCAAAGATTATGATATGACTAATAGATTTTTCAATAAAAATTTAGCTGGTGGTGCTTTGCTTGATATCGGTGTATATGCGCTTAGTCTCACACGCAGTTTTATGCAAAGTAAACCGACAAAAATTTTAAGTCAAATGCTTCCTGCACCTACTGGCGTTGATGAGCAAGCTACTATTTTATTGATGAATGAAGATAATCAGATGGCAACAATCGCTTTATCACTTCATTCTAAACAACCAAAACGAGCTATGATTAGCTGTGAAAAAGCTTATATTGAAATCATGGAATTTCCTCGTGCTAATAAAGCAGTAATTACAGATGCTGTTACAGGTGAAAAACAAGAAATCATCGTAGGTGATACGAAGAAAGCACTTCAATATGAAATGGAAGATATGGAAAAAGCCATTTTAGAAGAAGAAACTGATCTTTTACAATTTACTTATACTCAAGATGTTATGGATATCATGACTAAATTACGCCGTGAATGGAATTTAGTTTATCCAGAAGAAATATAATATTTCATCAAAATAAATCTACAAAATAAAAGAGGTTCTATGTCTACATTTGCTAGTGATACATCAAAACGCAGTTTAAAAAACTGGATTATTGCACTTAGTATTTTATTACTTGGTTTAATCATTGCCCATTTAGGGATTTCTTTATTTTTATTATCCGAGCTTGGTACTGATACCTTCACTGTATTTATTCAAGGGCTAGCTCGAACATTTAATCTATCTGTTGGTACTTTTCACGTCATTGTCTTATGTATCTTATTGGTCGTTATGCTTCTAACTACTAAAGGATATGTAAAACCTGGTACTATTTTATGCGCTTTTTGTGGTGGCCCTATCATTGATTTTTTCACATGGCTTTTAGGCGATTTTATCAATGCTGATTCCACCTTACCATGGCGTATTTTAGGTATGATTTTAGGGTGCGTTATCTTATCTATCGGCATGTCCATAGTCATCAAAAGCAACGCTGGTACTGGCCTAATGATTTAATAGCCATTATCTTAACTGATAAATTACAAAAATTTCAATTCCGCTGGGTACGTATGACTTGTGATTTATTTTTGTCATTTTAGGCTATATCTTAGGTGGTACTGTTGGTATAGGTACAGTCATAGCTGCTTTTTTAACTGGCCCACTTGTGCAGTTTTGTCTTCCTAAAAGCGAATTTTTAATTAAACAAGTTCTAAAAGAATAAATTTAAAGTCTATAGCTTTTGCTATAGACTTTATTTGGCTAAAATTCTTTTATCATATTCATAATCTCTAATTAAATCTATCATTACTTCATCGAA
>ENA-OQJT01000198-OQJT01000198.1-human-gut-metagenome-genome-assembly--contig:-NODE-198-length-15026-cov-0.696154_pt1 | contig 15026 bp, 21 predicted proteins | sample MGYA00242612_ERZ504779 | MGnify/ENA primary metagenome ERZ504779 (study PRJEB26092, sample SAMD00036366) | human gut metagenome | host: Homo sapiens | study: EMG produced TPA metagenomics assembly of...
ATAAAATAAATCCCGCAGAAAAAGTTTTCATTTCTTTTTTCTGCGGGATTTTTATGTTTTGACAAATATTTAAAGCAGTATACGCTTAACTATTGTCTTAACGTACAAAAATTATTGTTTTTTCCCATTTTTTTCACCTGTGTAAGGATCCACTGGATCAGTAAGGCAACAAAAATCGCTGCTAATAAATACAGAATTTTTGTCTGTTCTACGTCCTTCGGCATATAATACCACCAAATATCACTTTTACATCTTGACCAGTCAAACTTCAAAAACAGCTTTGTGCCATTCGCAATTGTTCCGAAAGCAACTTTTACAAGTAAAAAACCCAAAAACTGATTTTCCATAATCGAAAATGTGTTGTCTGAAAGAAGATTAATCCACTTTTTTCTTCCAAATACTGGTTCCATTATCGTTGCAATCCGCATCCAAAGTGCAATTCCCAAAAAACCAATAATAATTGGCATGACCGGTCCTTGATTAAAGTCATTGCACCACGCTGGCGTATAAGCCAACCTAGTTTTATAATGAAGAAAAATCATAAGTTTTGCAGCAAACACAATCGCAAAATACACTACAGATGGAATCCTGTCCACATATTTCTCCAGTATCTTTTTATAAAAAATACCCATTGCATAAAACGGAGCAAAATACAGAATTCTGACCACTGTCAGCCACCAGCTGGTGCGATATTCCATAATCGCCAAAAAAATTGCCGCCCATTCCAATAAGTACTGCCCCTGCAAAAAATATCCATTCCGGTATCTGCCATCCTTTTCGCTTAAAAAAATGCCCGAATCATACAATTTAATATTTCTACCATAAACAAGGGCACAATATACCAGCCGGCCATATTAAGGACAAACTGATGCCCATCGTTTAAAGGTGAAATCAGAATATTGTGCAAATTAAATTTTCCACCGATTTGAAAGCCCCACCGATGTAATAACCTGACAAGCAGCCCATACGCAATCGTATACCCATACATTGGAAGTATCAGGGTACGAAGCTTTTTACAGACATATCTCCCCGGTCGTTTCAGTGCTGCATCTTTAAAAAAATATCCTGAACAAAAAGTAAACAGCGCCAGATGGATTCCCTCATACGGAAACCATTGCGCAAAGTCCAAAGAAATTCCACCACCATCACAATGTCCCGCAACAACCATCAGAATCGCCACAGCATATAATATCTTAAAACGATAATCTATTTTTTTCTTATTCATAATCAAAAGCCGTTCGTTTGTTGTACGCAGACCCCCTATTTCAAAGGACAAGGACTGCTTAGCTGATATCGCTTTCTTTCCATCATCGGAACGTTTTACGGCAATGTATACACCAGTACCCCCAGGATAATAATCAGATTCCCAATCAGCTTTCCTTTTGATACCTTTTCTTTCAAAACGCCAAAGGAAAGCAGCAGGACAAAGACGTACGTAAAGGTATCCAACACCGGACCGTATTTCAAATCTACCTGTGTGTAGGCATACGTATTTAAAAGAAGTACACTGCCAAAAATCAGATACGCCACAATCACGCGCCAGTTCAGATACTCGCGAAGTGCAGATGCATGCTCCTCGTTGGCGCTTTGTTTCAGCAGAATCTGTGATACTGCTGAAAACATTGTACAGATCAGCATTAAAATCATATATTTATTCATATCGCTGCACCACCATAACTCCCACCAGCACAATCAGAAGGCCGATGATATTTTTTACCGTCAGATTTTCATGAAAAAATGAGCACGGCCCAGATCTGGGACCAGATCAGATAGACGCTGCGGTTTGCATATGCGGTTGACAAAGAGAATTTTTTGATTACCTTCTGCCATGCAATAGCGTAAATGCCACAGTTTGCAACCATCAGAAATAAAAATACATATAATGAGTTAGGATTTTGATTCCTCCCCGGTTCAGCTGACCGATGCTGCTTTTGAGAACACACTCGTCAGAGAAAACAGCAGGATATTCAGGTGCAGCTGAATATAATTTTTGCCTTATTCAAAAACAAGTCCTCCTTCTTACTTTTCTTCCACGCGGAAAATGATATGCCCTTCTACTTCTCTTACCGGGATGCACCCCGCTGTTTCCACATAGGATACTGCCGCTGAACTGCTCGAAAGTACAATATACTCTGCATTCATTTCCCTAAGACTTCTGTAAAATTCTTTCTGATCCAGCGACAGATCCATCTGTGTGATAATCTGAAGGATCTTTGTTTCGTCTTCAATTTCCTGCTCGGTCAGTGCATCGGTTGATACCGTATTGGAGCCCTGATAGGTCAGAACCATATCGCGGTCCAGAACCAGTTCAAACGAAGCATCATACTGCCGCACGATCAGGTTGAAATCCGGTTCAAAGACAACTCTTACGGTTCCCTCTCCCGCTTCTTCGTGCAGCACCGTACAGACGGCCAGAAGATCATCTGGCATCTTGTACTGGTTATCCGGCAGCTTCGGCAGTCCGCCAGCCAGTACGGAATTTCCGCCAAAACAGATGACCGCTGCCAGCGCAGCCGCGGTCAGATACCGTCTCCAGCCTTTTTTTTCTGCCCGCCCACAACTTTCGTGCAGGCATATCCGATGGTCAGTACCATCGGCAGAATCCAGAAAAACCGGTAATAGACATTGACCATTCCAAGTTTTCCCAGGATATATTTCACCGCAAATGGATTGTATACCGTAAAGGCCAGAAAAACAGCGGTTGTTACGAACACATACCGCTCTTCCTTTTTTCCTTTTAAAGCGAGATACAGCACCGACAGCAGAAACAGCGTCAGTACGGTTGTGTTTCCTCCAAACGTCACAAAGACCTGTCTCACAAAATCGAGGCCGCTCTCATTCAGATTTATTCCGCCCACATTTTCTCCTTTCTACCGCACAACCGGAATCTGCAGGATACCGCGCACACCAAGGAGATAGACCCCAAGCACCAGCACACACGGCAGCACAGCAAGCAGATAGAGCCTGCTCTGTCCCCAGCGTTTTTTCCGCACAAGATTCGGCAGAATCACAGCACTCATGGCCACCGGTACAGTCATCATGGATGACATCGTAAGGTCAATCGCAGCGACGCCTGTCATGAAAAACAGCAGCCAGACTCTCTTTCCGTTTTTCTCCTGATACATGCGCAGACCAAGATAAAACAGAAACGGGAGGATGATATTGCACAATACGGCCTTTCCCTCGTATCCCCTCGTCAGCAGGAACGACGCATTTGAAAAGATCGTATGAAAATTCAGATTCACAACACTAATAAAGCACAGGAGCACCCATACCATCTGTTTTTCTTTTAACAGCGCCTTTCCGATCTGTGCATAGACGAGATAACTTAAAACTACCGTCATCATACAGAGAATCACCTTCGTCACTACGAGCGGATGAAGGCCCGTTAAACGGCACAGTACTGCATTTGCTGCCGGATACATGCTGAACACATAACGGATGTTAAAAAAATCCAGTGCTTTTCCTGTATATGGGTCAAAGCTGCTGATGGAATCTGTCGCAAGGTTCGTTGTCACACTTCCCACATAATACGCTGCATCCGCACTGCCGTTTTCCTGCAGTGCAGCAACAAAATACAGCTGGATTCCAATCAGCACCAGCATCACATAAAAAGCCGCCGTCTTTCCTCTCCAGAAACCGCCGCTTCTTTTTCCCCACTCTCTCCACATTCCCAGATGAAGACAGATGGAAGCAATTACAAGGACAGCCACAACAGCAGCCCATACCCATGCGAGCAGATGCAGCTTTGCACCGAGCACCATCATCGGCACAGAAATCAGTTCAAATAAGAAGTAATATGCAATAAAGCCAAACAGCACAGTTTCACCCAGATGTCCGCTCTCATACCTGTTTTCTCTGATAAAAAAAGAACCCAGGCAGCAGAACAACTGCGAGCATTCCCAGAAACAGTGCCGGCATTTTTAATAAGGTAATCATGTTTGGTTCCTTTCTTTTCCTTACATTCCCAATCCCACTCATTCTAACATGATGCCCTGTCTGCGTCAAGTAATCGAAATTCTAATAAACATTGACTTTTCCCTGAAATTTTGTATAATTGTGATGTTGAGCGCTTATTTTCCACCCGGCTGTTTTACTTTTTGTTTTAATGATATATGTTACGAAAGGAGCCATTGATATGCCTTTTTCCCGGCATACCCGCAGATCCGTGTTTTCCATCGGCGCGGCATCCTTGCCGCTGCTTTTCTTTTTCTCACCCCGGAAAACACACATGCGGCTGATACTACAGCAAAAATTCACATTCTGACACTCGGCAGCGGCTCCAATGCCATCGTTCTGGAAAGTGTAGACGATAATGGCCAGAAAATTTTCGGCATGGTAGACTCCGGCGAGGACTGGGATTACCCTGACGGATCTGATCCGCGTTATCCGCTGCGCAGCGGCGATCACAACGTCGACCGGCTACGACGATGAGGTACTCTCCTACCTGGACTCCCTCGGTGTCACCTCCGATAATCTGCAGTTTATGTTGCAACACATCCGCACAGCGACCATATTGGAACCGGCGATACCACTCGTGCGGCTGTATTCCCCCGACCGGGTTTATCTGCTCCCGTATGATGACAGTTATATCTATAATACTGCGCGTCTCTGGGACAATCTTTATGTCTACGACCAGCTTCTTACTGCTGCAGAAGAGACTGAAGGCGTGACCCTGATCCAGCATCTGAATCCCGGTGCCGCCTCCGCAGAAGAAGGATCTCCTGATTTTGCTTTTGGAAATTTCCAGATCCAGATTGTCAACTACGAAGAAGATTATCTCACAAGTCCAAAAGAGGACGCCAACCAGTTCTGTCTTGGTGTAATTGCCTCCGCAAACGACCACCGCGCTTTTCTGACGAGCGATATCGACGACGTCGAGGGAGATGCCAGCCGGATTGTTTCGAACTACGGGCTGTACAGCATTGATCTGATGACTTCCAATCATCACGGATATCCGAATGCTGTCGATGCAGACTATCTTGCTGCCGTCAACCCGGAATATTTTATCCAGACCGGTGACTTCCGTATTATGGATAACGATACCGTCGAGACCCTGACCTCTCTGGGGCTGCGCGTATTTTCCACGACAGAATATTCCGGCGATCTTCCGGCAGTCATTGCTGACTTTTCCGGTTCCGCGGTCACTTCCAACGTGGATGATACCTATGAAATTTACCGCGGCCGTTCTTCCAAGCTCGTTGCTTATCATGACGGCATCCCGTACAGCGGATTTTTCACCCGCGGCGGACAGAAATATTATGCAGACAGCAGCCATCTTCTCGTATGCTCCACTTCCTGGCGCGACACAGAAACGGGCATCGAATATACCTCCGATGAAAACGGCGTGATCACAAACGAACGCCACGTCATCGGCTGGGTAAAACGGGATGGAAAATGGTATTACTACAACGATGATGAAACACCGTATACCGGCTGGCTCACCCTCGACCACAAAACGTATTACCTCGGCGCGGACGGCGTTATGGCAACAGGCTGGCTTCTGCTTGATGGAGATTACTATTATTTTTCCGGCAGCGGTGAGATGCAGACCGGATGGCAGTTTATCAGCAACAACTGGTACTATCTCGCCAAGGATACCGGTATTATGTATTCGTCCGGATGGCACGCTGATCCGGAGACCAAAACGATGTACTATTTTTACACATGGGGAGGTGCCGCACGCAATACGACACTTACCTTAAACGGTTACCGCGTCAAATTTCTTTCCTGGGGCGGTATTTCCGGCAGCACCTGGCTGTACCATGACGGTGCCTGGTATTATGTACAGAAATATTCCTGCGTAACCAATGGCTGGTATCAGATCGATGGCGCCTGGTATTTTATGAATGCGGACGGTTCCCTAAAGCAGAACGAAAGTTTCCTGTATGACAACAATCTCTACTTTGTAAATAAGAGCGGAAAAATGTATCAGAACCAGTGGCTGAAATGGGATGGAAACTATTATTATCTCAGAAGCTGGGGCGGTGCCGTACAAAAAGGCTGGCTGCTGCTTCAGAATAAATACTATTATATTAATGAGGACTGTACACGGAAAACGGATGAAGCCTTTACGTATGATAGCAATCTTTATTTTGTTGATGAAAACGGCGTCATGCCGGCAAACCAATGGGTGATCCGGGACGGTGTCTGGTACTTTACCTACAGCTGGGGCGGTGCGAGAAAATCGCAGTGGTTCTATTATAAAAACAACTGGTATTACTTCAACGATGATGCTTCCATGCAGACCGGCTGGGCAGAAATTGACGGAAAAACATATTATTTCCAGAGCTGGGGCGGATGCGTCACCGGGACGAAAAAAATTGACGGAACAACGTATGTGTTTGATAAAAACGGTGTTCTGCTTTCCGAAAAAGAAAGCTAGAAAAATCCATATAAAAATGCGGCAGAAACGAAAATCTCATTCGTTTCTGCCGCATTTTTTATAAATTTCTTTTCCGGAACAGTGCACGAACGCACTGCCGGTAAATTCCGGTTCCCAGAAACAGGGTCAGATAGGCGATTTTCCGCCCATTCGTGAAGTGATCGCCTTCCAGTACCAGAAGCGGATGCTTTTTAAGCTCTTTTGCCAGCCTCTTCGCAAGCGCCTTTTTCTCCGCGTCCATGGTTTCCAACAGCATCAGCTTGTCCAGCACGAAAAACCGCGCCCAGCAGCAGCGCACACCTGCTTCTTTTTTCAGCGCCGGGTGGCGTTCTTCCACGACATTCTGATTATGATCCCATACTTCCACCGAACCCAGATCTGACCAGCGAAAACCGCTTGTCGTGAGGCTTTCGCGCCGGTGCACATAATAGTATTTCTGTGCTGTGGAAAAGGCCACCTTCCGGCAGTGCTCCATTAACGGAACGATGACGTATGCATCCTCGGCGATTGTTTTCTCCGGATAGACAACGCCCTCGAAAAATCTCTCTCCGATACAGCTTGCCCCACGGCATCACGCCGAACACGCGCGCCTTCATCACCTGGCGCAGTCCCTCCTCGCTGTCGGTCACAGATTCGATTCCCTCCTGTTTCAGATCCGGCACCGGCCTTCCTTCATAGAGATCGTATCCGCGGCAGATACTCATTTCGGCATCATATTTTTCCGCCAGACGATACAGTGTTTCCAGAAGATCCTCCGCTGCGAAATCGTCGCTGTCCACAAACGTGATATAACGCCCCTCTGCAAGCGCAACGCCCGCATTCCGCGCCGAACTGACGCCGCCGTTCTCTTTTTGGTGATAACGGATCCGCGCATCCTGTTCTGCGTATGTCCGGCAGATTTCACTGCTCTTGTCGGTGCTTCCATCATCTACAAGAAGCAGCTCCCAGTCCGTAAAAGACTGGGAGAGAATGGAATCCACACATTTTTTTAAAAATTTTTCTGCCTGATACACCGGGGTAATGATTGAAATTTCCGGCATTGTTTTATCCTCTTTCTTTATTTCTTACAGCAGTAGTGTATCCCCTTATACTGCTCATACGGATGATCGAGATCCAGAAACGCCGCATCGTGGTGGCCTTTCTGCTGTTCTTTCGGCGGCAGTTTCATATAATCGCCGAACGCCATGCGCAGATATGTGTCATATCCGACCGGAATCGGCAGGCGCTCATTCTCGAACGGAACCTCCATCGCCGATGCAAAAATCTTTTTCGGATATTTCCGGAGAATCGCCTGCGGTGCGCACATCTCGGTGATGCCGTCCACCCGTGGGCCTGTCGATATCAAATTTTGTAATATAGTTCTCTGCCTGCTTCCAGATCCGGTACCGCATCTTCTGCGTCGGAGCCAGCGCCAGCAGAATCGTTCCCAGGTAATGCATAAACGCGCCGTGGCGTTCTTTGGTCGGAATAACCTGCGTGCAGAAGAGCTGGAAAATCTTTCCCTCGATCACCTGCCATTTCCGCGCAAGGTTTCCCGGTGCATAGCCTCGATCGGGAGAATATCAAGCGCAACGCCGTGGCAGAGATCCATATCGACCTGCTCCTTTTTCACCTGCGTGGTGCGGCTGTCGCGGATGTTCGCAAACGTATGCGCATTGCAGAAGCCCTCTTTCGGGTACTCGAGCTTGTAGATTTTACTCTCCTCCTGCGTATCCCAGATTTTCAGGAACTTCTCGTAATCTTTCCGCGGCATGAAAAAGTCGAGATCATCGTCCCACGGAATAAAGCCGCCGTGGCGGATTGCACCGATACAGCCGCCGCCGCAGAGATAACAGGTCAGATGATTTCTCTGGCACCAGTGGTAAAACATAACGGCCATTTCCAGATTTTTTCCTGCAGCCGGCGCAGAATTTCGTCCTCGGTATTAAACATCTTTTTTCTCCTCTTCCTTTGCGTTCAGGCTGATCGTCTGTCCTTCCTCGAGCCCTTCTGTGCTCTCCTTTGTGAAGACAATCTTAAAGGTTGCAAGAATCAGCTTCAGATCCTCTAAAATCGAATAGCTCTCTATGTACATCAGATCCAGCTTCAACTTGTCGTATGCGGTCGTGTTGTACTTTCCGTAAATCTGGCGTAGCCGGTAAGGCCTGCCTTTACTTTCAGACGGTAAGCAAACTCCGGATCGATTCCTCATATTCCTTTCGTCAATCTCCGGCCGCTCCGGGCGCGGTCCGACGACGCTCATATCGCCCTTGAAAATGTTCAGAAGCTGCGGCAGCTCATCAATTCTCGTCGCGCGGATCACCTTTCCGACCGGCGTAATGCGGCTGTCGTTCTTCGTTGCCAGGCGGGCTACGCCGTCTTTTTCGGCATCCACGATCATGCTTCGGAATTTGTAGACATAGAATTCTTTTCCGCCGATCGTGAGACGTTTCTGTTTAAAGAACACTGGGCCATGGTCATACAGCTTGATGCAGAGCGCTGCGATCAGCATAATCGGTGACGTGATCACAAGAAGAATCGTCGATACGAGCAGATCCAGCAGGCGCTTGCAGAATCTCTGATCAAACGAAAAGACCACTGTTTCGCGCGAGCAGAAGCGGTGTATCGAAAATATGGAGCGCTTCCGCTTTCCGTACCATAATATCCGACAGCTTCGGCGTCAGATAGACACGGATTTCTTTCGCATAGCAATATTTCAGCAGACGGTTGCGCAGCTCCGAATGAAGATCGCCAAGGATCACGCCCTCCTGACCGTATGCGTCAATCTGGCGGCAGAGCTCTTTCTCTCCCACTTCCACGCTCACCTTATGTGCTACAATATACTTGTCCGGCCGCTGGTTCATCTTCAGCTCCAGGCTTTCCATCGGGTATTCACCGTAAATCAGAAGCACCTCTCTTGGCGGAAAGAGACGCGCAAACGTCTTCTCAAAAAAGCCAGGATACAATGCCTGCCAGCGCAAAGTCCACGAGTGTCATGCCGACCATCGGCAGAATGTACGGCAGGTGGCGCCACAGCAGGATAATCTGCAGATACATCAGCGCATTGGCACAGAATGCCGTCATCATCTGGGAATAGATGATGCTGCTTCCCTTCATGTAGCCGATCTTCATGCCGCCGTAAATGTACATGAAAACCAGAAGAAAAATACCGTAGATCACGACGATAATCTGATTTCCCTTATCCCAGAACGGCTCCAGCCACAGGTGGCTCGCATAGTATCTGTCCCAGAACACAGAAAAAACAGCGCATTCCAGAAGCACAATCGCCGCGACCGCCAGGACACGCATCAGATGTTTGTACTGTTCCCTGTTTTTATAGTTCATCAATCTCTTCCTCTCTTTTTGCCCTTACCGTAATACTTCCGCACACCGTTTACGGCATAGCACGCAAAACAGTACAGGGAGCGGAACGTTCCCATTCCCAGCTCGCGGTAAACACGGTAAGTCATTCCTGCAGAATGCAGTTTATTCCCCGATTTTCCTGTGCTGGACAGCCGGTATTTCAGCAAAGGCTCATCCACACCGCAGGCTGTCCCGTATTTTTTCAGGATCCGCAGCCAGTCCAGATAATCCTCGTGGCACTCGTCCTTTTCCATCGGGAATTCCAGCAGAACGCTTCTGTTGGCCAGTACCGACGAGCAGCCGATCACGTTGCCGCGCAACAGCATTTTGTAGGTGATCCGCTCCGGGACAGAAAAAATCTTCTGCTTTTCCGGTTCCTGATCGTAAATCAGCTCCCGACCCGTACAGCAGAGCACATCACCGGTCTTTGCAAGGGCTTTTTCCTGCTTTTCCAGTTTTTCGGGATCCCAGTAATCATCCGCGTCCAGAAAGGCAATGTAATCGCCCTTTGCGAGCTGTACACCGCGGTTTCTGGATGCGGACGCTCCTTTGTTTGTCTCATTCCGGATATACCGTACCCGGTCATTTTCTCCGTAACGCCCCATCTTTTCCATCGTATCGTCCGTGGAATGGTCGTCGATCACCAGGATTTCCAGCGGGGGTTTTTTGTTGTCTGGCAAAGGACTGAGTCGATTGCCTGAAACAGTGTTTCTGCACCGTTGTACGAAGGGATTACTACTGAAATCATGTATTTTCCTCTCTTACTTTGTCTGCTGCATCTGTTTTTTAAATTTTCCAGCAGCAAACCTCCTACTTTTATAGCATATCTGCACGGACTTGTCAATTTTACGCCGGGATCTGCTGGTTTTTCTTTCTTACATGTAATTCTATGTGAGCTTTAAAAACGCCAGTAAATAGAACAGAATTCCTCCGAACAGTGCTCCGTTTCCGCCGTTTTTCTGCCCCGTCTTTTTCCGATGGCAGTTCCGGCATACATCGCCGCCATTCCGACCGCGAAGGAGGCAAAAAAGATCTGTCCTCCTGTCACCGGAAGATCCGCGGCAAAGACGCCGGAGACAATTCCATCCACCGACATCGAAACCGCCAGCAGGCCAAATTCCAGTGGGTGGAGCTGTTTTTCCAGATGTTCCAGTCTTGCTTCTGGTTTTCCCTGCTTTTTTCTTCTGCGTTTTCTCAGTTCTTCGAAAATTTTCAGCGTTCCCATAAGAAAAAAGCAAGCCCGCACCCACTCTGGTTCCCCATTCCGGTCCTGCGGACTGCAGAAATCTTTTTCCAAACTGCGCGGAAGCAACCAGGGCAGCACTGCAAAACAGATTCAGCAGCGCCGTCATGCCGGGTGAAATTCTCGTATTGCTGCTTCCATATCCGATGCTTACTGCAAAGTTATCGGCTGAGAGCGCCGCAGCAAGCAGAAGCAATTCTACCATATGACACGCTCCGTCATTTCTCACTTTACAGTATTCGTCTGTTTTTCAAACCGTGCATCCTGGGAAGGCAGTTCTTTTTCTTATTCCACTGCTTTCCGGAATTCTCGGATTTTTTCTTCGAAGTGCGATACATCGGTGCAGAAAATGCTCGAAGTTCCCGCCACAAAAATGCTGGCTCCACAGGAACGCAGCGTCGCGCCGTGCTCCTTCGTAATGTTTCCGTCCACTTCTAAAATGATGTCCTCCCGGTGCATCTCCTGCAGAAATTTCTGCAGCTTTTCCGCCTTGCGCAGCGTACTCGGCACAATTTTCTGTCCGGCAAAGCCCGGATTCACCATCAGAAGATTGACGCCGTCGATATAATCAAGCACTTCCTCGATCTGCCCGATCGGTGTCGCCGGGTTGATCGCGAGGAACCGCTTGCAGCCGTACGGCACGAGGTAATCGAGCGCGCGCTGCACCTGGAAAGTGCTCTCATAATGAATCGTCACGATGTCCTCTTTGTAAATGCCGATCCACGGCAGCTTGTACTCCGGGTCTTTAATCATCAGATGAAGATCGAGCGGAATACTCGTCAGTTCCCGCAGTCCGCGGATGTAGTCGACGCCAAGGCCGAAGTTCGGAACGAACTCGCCGTCCATCACATCGATATGGAGATATTCGACTTTTTCTTTTTCAAATACATCGATCGTCGCCTGCAGATCCACAAGGTTTGAGCACATCATGGATGCCGATATCTGACTTTTTCTCATATTTCTACTCCCATGAAACCATTACTTTGCAGTATGGCTCTTTATGATTTTTCATCAGTTCCAGTCCGTCCATCAGCTTTTCGGACGGGAAACAGTGCGTGATCAGCGCCTGTGCCGGGATTTTCTTCTTCGAAAGCGCATCGAGTGCCTCCGTCCAGTCGCAGGCTTCATCTTTTTCATAAGAAGAATTCCACGTTCCCATCAGGTTCAGCTGTTTGCGCAGGATGCGCCAGTACACGTTCTTTTCCATCGCAAGATCGCCCGATGGATTTCCCATCAGCACGATGCTTCCGCCCGGTCTTGCAAGAAGAACTGCACTGGAAACGGCCTGCGGCGTTCCGACCGCTTCTACTACAACATCCGCCTGAATCGCTTTACTCTCCTCTTCCGTCACATATGAGATGCCCGGGATCTGTTCTGCGATCGCACGTTTTGCTTCGCCCCGTCCAATCACAAAAACGGTTTCGGCGCCGAGCGCTTTCGCCCACGCTGCCGCTGCAAAACCGATCATGCCCGTTCCGATCACTGCTGCGGTATCGCCCGGCTTCACACCGCTTCGTTTCACCGCATGAAGCGCCACAGAGAGCGGCTCCAGCATTGCTGCCTCGCGGAAACTGACGTTTTCCGGCAGCTCCATCAGGTTCCAGTCCGGCACGGCCACGTATTCCGCAAAGCCGCCGTCCCGGCGCGAGCCGAGGTAATCGTAGTGTTCGCACATCTCATATTTTTTCTGCCGGCACTGCGGGCAGGTGCGGCATGGGATCAGCGGGAAAATGCCGACCCGTTTTCCAACTCGCTCTTCCGGCACACCCTCGCCGTATGCGGCAACCACGCCTGAAAACTCGTGACCTGGAATCGTTGGAAAATGGTATGTTCCGTTTGTGAAAATCCGCGGAATATCGGAGCTGCAGATTCCTGATGCCTTTACCTGCACCAGAACCCAGCCGGATGGGATTTCCGGTTTTTCGATGTCTTCCCTTCTTAAATCATTGACTCCATGCAGCTCGTATGCTCTCATTTCGTTTCTCCTTCCACAATCGTACAGAAACGCTCCAGGTCGCTCCTTGTTGTAATCTTAAAGTTCCGCTCATCCCCTGGGATCATCGCCACATCCATTCCATGGCGGTAGGCAATTTCACTCGTTCCCCTTGTGAGGGACAGCTCCTCTTTCGATGCTTCCCGGTTGATCTTCGCGTACGGATGCAGCCGGAAGGCTTCCGGCGCCTGACCGGCAAACAGCGTGCTGCGCTCCAGCAGATGGTCAATTTTCGTTCCGTCGCTGCTCTGATAGATCGTGTCCTTCATCGGCAGCACCGGCATACAGCCTCATGATCGGCAAGCGCCGCAAGGCAGTCGCCAATCAGCTGTCCGCTCACCAGAGGCCGCACGCCGTCGTGGATGATCACACCGTCGTTCTCCGATACGGAATCCTCCATGCAGACGGTAAGGCCATTATGAATGGATTCCTGCCGCGTATCCCCGGCATCCGCAAAGGCGAGAAATTTCGTAATCCCGTCTTCTTCCATCCATCCGCGGATCTTCTCTCTCCAGGCATCTGCCGCCACGATGACGATTTTCTCAACGGCACTGCTTTTCTGAAACTGCTCCAGCGTATACAGCAAAATCGGTTTCTTTTCCACTTCCAAATACTGCTTCGGAAAATCCCCCATCTGCATTCTCGTTCCGATTCCCCCCGATAGTATGATTGCGTAATTCATCTTAAGCCTTTCCTTTGCTCTTTTTACTCTCTTTTTTTCGCTCTTCTTCCAGCTCTTTTAAAAAGTCTCCCAGTTCTCCGGAGGCGTTCTCCAGCAGGTACGACTTCGTTTTCTGTTCTTTCTCCAGATAGTTTTCCCGGATCTGGCCGTTTGTATGTTCAATCTCGGTGCGCAGATCCCGTGCAGAGAGACGATGCGCGCCCGCTCCCATAATAATGATCTGCTCGAGACCGTCCGAGGAAGCCACCGTTACGTTGCCGTTGTGGCCGATCCTGTGAACCGTTTTCTCGATGTACTGGTCAGCCGTCTCCGCCTCTTTCGTATAAACGACATGAATATTATGGTACATGCCGACCTCACCCTGGTTGCCTTTTACTTTGTAGGCATCAAAGACAAGAATCAGCGTCATTTTTTTATATCCCTGATAATTTGACAGGATGTCCATCAGTTTTCCTCTGGCGCTCTCAATATTATACTTCGCCAGCTCATTTAAATCATCCCATGCAAAAATAACGTTATAGCCGTCCACCAGCAGATATTCCTCCTGCAGCTCCTTCGGGCGGTTTGATTTTGCATATTTGGGATCCCCGATGCCGGATGACGAGGTGACCGGACGTGTCCGCCGCTCGAAACCGGCGCGCTTCCGCTCCACTTTGCCGTATGTCCTCGTAAAGATTTCTTCCAGCTCCTCTGCCTCCTGCAGGGAAGCTGCCATCGGCACGCGGTCAGATGCTTTTTTTGCTTTCTGCACAGAGGATGCTCCGCCGCTCCGGTCTGCCGCAGATTCGGCTGAATCGCTTTCTTCTTCCGGATTTCCAGCGTGTATTCCAGATGCATATGGTCTTCCACTTCATTCCATGGAACGACAAAGCCTGCCCCGTGGGCACAGAACACAGAACCCGTCGGATTTTCCACATCCGCCTCGGAATCGTAGCCGATGGAGGCAATCACTTCCTCCGCGTTGTGACACGGCTCATATCCTTTTAAGGTACAGAACACTCTTCCGCGTCCCCGGCTGTAAGCAGTCACTTCTTTCTGATAATCCCGCATCGTCACAACCGGTGCGGTTCCGGTGATCACTGTCATATCGCCTTCCATTTCCGGCGGTTCAAAGCTGCCGTACATCCGCTGGATATCGTTCAGCGCCCGTCCCGTCGATTCCGACGGAATTTCCAGACGGAACGCATAGACCGGCTCCAGCAGAACGGATTCTGCTTTTTTCAGCCCCTGCCGCACCGCACGGTACGTCGCCTGGCGGAAGTCGCCGCCCTCGGTGTGCTTAATGTGCGCACGGCCCTTGACCAGCGTGATTTTTCATATCGGTAATCTCCGACCCGGTCACGCACGCCGGGGATCTTCCGCTCCAGCAGATGTGTGAGGA
>ENA-OQJT01000199-OQJT01000199.1-human-gut-metagenome-genome-assembly--contig:-NODE-199-length-15023-cov-1.002350_pt1 | contig 15023 bp, 17 predicted proteins | sample MGYA00242612_ERZ504779 | MGnify/ENA primary metagenome ERZ504779 (study PRJEB26092, sample SAMD00036366) | human gut metagenome | host: Homo sapiens | study: EMG produced TPA metagenomics assembly of...
CCCGCAGATCGCCCCGGCCGAGCTCGAGCCTTTACGGCCAAGTTTGCCGAGCTTGCAGCGAAGGCGGACGTCGTGACGCTTTCGGGCTCGCTGCCGCGTGGCGTCGATGCCGGCTACTATGCCGAGCTCGTCAAGATCGCCGAGGAGGCGGGCGCCAAGGTGCTGCTCGACACCTCGGGTGCATCGCTGGAGGCCGCGCTGGAGTCCGACGCTAAGCCTGAGCTCGTAAAGCCCAACCTGACCGAGATTAACGGCCTGCTGGGTACGTCCTTTACGACCGATGATGTCGATGCCCTGCGCGAGGCGCTCGCCGCCGATGACCGTTTTGCCGGTATCCCCTGGGTTGTCGTTTCGATGGGCGCTGCCGGTTCGGTTGGCTTCCATGAGGGTCGCGCGTTCCGCGCCAAGACGCCCGCGATTGCGGCTGTGAACGCAACGGGTTCCGGCGACTCGACCATCGCCGGCTTTGCACATGCCATTGCTGCTGGCGCCGACGACGTCACGGTGCTCAAGACCGCCAATACCTGCGGCAAACTCAACGCTATGGATCCCAAGACCGGTCACCTGGTCATGGACCGCTGGGACGAGGTCTACAACAGCGTTGAGGTCGTAGAGTTGTAGCGGTTGCGACTCCCAATAGAATGAGTGTGGATAATCTCCCGCTTTTGGTGCCCATACGAGCTCAAAGTGGGAGATTTTCCACGCTCAAGTCATTAGTTGTTGGGGACGTTCTTGTTTGACTAGTCGTTTAAGAGCGTCCCCAATGACTACACTCAAAAACGGCGCCCGTCGGCGATGTTGCCGGCGGCGCCGTTGTCGTGTGGGCGGTTATGTCGTGTGGACTGCCGTTGAGCGTTCGGGTCTGTGCTCTACAGTGAGTCGATAAAGCGCTGTTGGGCGGCGCGGCCGGCTTCGTCCCACTTAAAGACGCCGGCGTTGTCGAGCACGTGGCCAAACACCACGCCGACCTCCTCGTGCAGGATATCGATGGCGTTGTCCGCCGTAAGCTCGTCGGAACGGCGGGCATAGACATCCTCGGCCCACGCGGCATGGCTGCGGCAAAGATCATCGCCCTCGAGCGCGCCGGCAAGGTCGTAGCTGGCATCCGCCTTGGCCGCCAGCAGGTGCTCGCGGACAGCGCCGAGCTCGGGAACCAGGCGCGGCGGAAGAATGGCCAGGCCCATAACCTCGATCAGGCCGATGTTCTCCTTCTTAATGTGGTGATACTCGGCATGCGGGTGGAAAACGCCCAGCGGATGCTCGTCGGTCGTGATGTTGCAGCGAAGCGCCAGGTAGGCCTCGTAGATCTCGCCGCCGGCGTTGCCGCGGGAGTCGACGCGGCGGATGACGGGCGTCACGGTGTTGTGCGCTACGCCGTCGGCCGTGTGCGCGACGACGCCAACCGACTCATCGGTCCACTCGCGCCAGGCGAGGATAATCTTCTCGGCAGCGTCGAGCAGCTGAGCGCGGTCATGCGAGCGCAGGCGCAGCACCGAGAGCGGCCACCGCAGCACGGTACCGCTGACCTGGTCAAAACCGGGCACGCTAAACTGCAAGACCTCGGCGGCATGCATCATGGGGAACTCGTGTGCGCCACCCTGGAAGTGGTCGTGCGACAGAATCGAGCCGCCCACGATGGGCAGGTCGGCGTTGGAGCCGATAAAGTAGTGCGGGAACAGGTCCACAAAGTCGAGCAAACAGGAGAGGCTCTTGCGATCCACGTGCATCGGACGATGCTCGGAGCTCATGGCAATGCAATGCTCGTTAAAGTACGCGTACGGGCTGTACTGGAAGCCCCAGCGCTCGCCGTCGAGCTGGATGGGGATAACGCGCAGATTCTGGCGGGCGGGGTGAGCGCCGCCGTCGGCTGCGGCGGAGCGTCCGGGGTAGCCCTCGTTTTCGATGCAGAGCTGACAGGCGGGATACTTCTCGCCCGTGTTTTTGGCGGCACCGGCTGCGGCAATATCGCGCGGGTCCTTTTCGGGCTTTGACAGGTTGATGGTGATCTCCAGGTCACCCCAGTTGGTGGAAGTGCTCCATTTGATGTTGCGCGCGATGGCGGCGCGGCGCACGTAACCGGCGTCACAGCACAGGCCGTAGAACCAGTCGGTCGCGGCGCGGGGCTCGTTGACGCCCATGCGGCCGTTGAATTCCTCGTTTACAACCGAAGGCTCGGCATCAGCGCGCCCATGATGCGCATGGCGATGCGGTCGCGGCCCGATGCCGTGTCCTCGGCGGCACCGCTGGCAACGGCGACCTCGGAAAGCGCGGCAAGCGTGCCCTCCAGGTCAAAATCGGGGAGCGTATCGGGGTGCAAGAGCGAGAGCTTCTCGTTCTGCAGCGCCCAGGTCATGTTGAGCGCGGGACCCGTGGCGCCTATGCACTCCAGAATGGTGTTGTATGCCAGATGCGATCGTCCTGGCCGATCATCGATCGGTGGATAGCGTATTCGATCAGGTTCTGCGCGGCCTCGCGCACGTCAGTCATTACAGCCATGCCGCGTAAGCCCCCTTGTCAGATATGGCGTAGTGACGGGCAGAGCCCTTGCCCAGCCAGCCGTTCATCTTGGTAATGAAGGTGTCGACCAGATCGAGCGGCACAAAGGCCTGGATGGTGCCACCAAAGCCGCCGCCGTGGATGCGGACGGCGCCGCGGCCGTCAAGCACATGCTCGGCAAGAGCAAGCGCGTACATGGAAGGTTGCTCGGCACCCAGTTTGGCAACAACGTTCTGCAGGTACATGGCAGAGCTGGCGCCGGACTCGCGCGTCAGGACCAGGAACTGGTCAATGTCACCGGCGTTCAGGGCCGCCCAGCGCTTATCGACCAGGCCGTTCTCGTACCAGTAGTGAACGGCGCGCAGGCAGGCACGGTCGCCCAGCTTGGCGCGCAGCTCGGGGAGCTTGGCGTCAAAATCGGCAACGTTTACCTCGCACAGGCGTGCCTTGCCAAACTCGGCGGCGACGTCTTGCATCTCGCGCGGAACGGCGGCGTAGTCGTCGGTGGCTGCCACGTGGTCGGCGCCGACCTTAACGAGCACGAGCGCATAGCCGTGATCCTCAAAGTTGAGCTCGAGCTTCTGGGTCTTAGGCTGAGCCTGGTCCTCAAAGTCCATGTAGGCAAGGCCGCCCAAGCAAACGGCGGCCTGGTCCATAAGACCGCAGGGCTTGCCATAGTAGTTGTTCTCGGTGCGCTGGCTCATCTGGGCGAGTGCGACGGGCTCAATTGCGGGTGAGCCCCAGAGGGTTTCCATGGCGCGGCCGTATGCCGCCTCGACAGCAGCAGAACTCGAAAGACCGCCGCCCGAAGGGACGGAGCAGGTAAAGGCAAAGTCGAAGCCCTTGGGCTCAACACCAGGCGCTGCGACCTCGTGGGCCATACCACGCACGAGGCTTGCGGACGTGCCCTTCTCGGACTCCTGAACATCCAGCGTGTCGAGCGTGATCTCAAACGTAGGATAGCCCTCGTCGGCGACACGGACCTTGTTGGAGTCGGTTGCCACGGCGATGCCGTCGACGGCGACATCGAGCGAGCCGGCGATAACGTGACCGCCCTCGTGATCGGTGTGATTGCCGCTGATCTCGGAACGCCGGGCGCGTGTACGTAGAGCACCTGGCGGTCGCCGATGGGGCCAAACTCCTCCTCGAACAGCCTGGTGAGCGTGGTGAGTGTCTTTTCGTCGGGGGCGGTCATATGGGTCCTTTCCTTGACGCGGGAGAGATTGGTCCGTGTCATTATGAGTACGTTAACAATTTTGAGCACCACAAACCAGACGGTCGCAGCGCTGCACGTTAATAGGTATGTTAACGTACTCATAACACAACGCATATCTATTTCTGAGAATCTGGTAATCGGTAGATTTTCGGCCGTGAACGGTGTAGCCGTATGGACATATGGAGCAAAAGAACCGCTGATAGAAAAAGTAGAGTACGTTAACATGCGTCCGACGATAGCGGGCCTCGGTGCGGGGCGTGCTTCCGCTCGGGCCGACATTCACGCTATTCAGATCTTGCGAGAGCGAAGGTGATTTTGTGGCAAGGCGCCCTTCCAACGATACAGGTACGCGCCCGGTTTCCATGGCCGACGTTGCCCGCGCTGCCGGTGTTTCGCAGCAGACGGTTTCGCGCGTTGCCAACGGCCTTCCTAACGTCAACGAGCAGACGCGCCAGCGCGTGCAGGCCGCTATGCAAGAGCTCGGATTTCGTCCGAGTTATGCCGGTCGCTCGCTGCGCGACGGCCGTTACCATTCGGTCGGTCTGTGCGTCAACGATGTCACCAAGTTTGGCAACCTCTCAATGATCGACGGGATCGCCAGCGCTGCTCGCGAGCATAATTGCGCCATCACGCTGGTCGAGATGTCCAAGACCGAGGAGTTTTCGCTTGCCGAGGCCACGCGTCGTATGGCCGCGCTGCCCGTGGACGGCATCATTATCGGCATGAGCCGTATGGCTCCCGATTTTGAGACGTTCAATCCACTGCCGGGCATTGGCACGGTTATCGTCACCATGTACGCGCATCCGCGCGTGACCACGGTCGATTCCGACCATTACGGCTGCTCGCTATTGCTTATGGATCACCTGTTTGAGCTGGGACACGAGCAGATTCGCTATATCGGTGGCCCGTCGTTCTCGGTCGACGAGCAATTTCGTCGCGCCGGTTGGCAGGATGCACTCGAGCGTAAACACATCGAGCCGGCAGAGCCGCTCGAGGGCGACTGGTCTGCCAACAGCGGTTACGAGGCCGGCAGATATCTGGCCGAGAACGACCGCACCATGACGGCGATCTATGCGGCAAACGACCAGATGGCAAATGGCGCGATTGCAGCGCTGCGCGATAGCGGTCTGCGCGTGCCCGAGGACGTGAGCGTGGTGGGCGTCGATGACTCGCTCGACGACTTTGTCGCGCATAACGAGCTCACGACTGTGCGATTCGATCTGCATCAGCGCGGACGCGAGGTATTCGAGCATGCGGTTCCCGAGGCAGGTACGGCGGGCAAAACCGTTGCTATTCGTATTCCCGGCCAGCTCATCGTTCGACATACCACGCAGCTCATCGCGTATAGTTTTTGCAGGTCAACGGCGGTATATTCCGCCTAAATAACAATCGGTAAGGTTGCCGGCAGATAGCTGTGGCTCTAAAGACGAGTGCTATGATAGACGAGCTCTTTTGTCTATCTAGGAGGCTTTGCCTGATGGAGATCACCAAGGATATCCGCTACATTGGCGTCAACGATCACGACATTGACCTGTTCGAGGGCCAGTACGACGTGTCCGAGAACGGTATGGCATATAACAGCTACGTTATCTTGGGCGATAAAATCGCTGTCGCCGATTCGGTCGACGCTGGCTTTGTCGACGAGTGGCTCGGTAACCTCGAGACCGTGCTCGATGGCCGCACGCCCGACTACCTGGTTGTCCATCATATGGAGCCCGATCACTCCGCCGGCATCGCCGCCTTTATGGAGCGCTATCCCCAGGCGCAGATTGTGGCCAGCATGGGTGCTTTCCGCATGATGGTCAACTACTTTGGCACCGACTTCCCCGAGCGTAAGATGGTCGTCAAAGATGGCGACGTGCTCGATCTGGGCGGTCACAGCCTGACGTTTGTCGGCGCCCCCAACGTGCACTGGCCCGAGGTGCTTTTCTCCTACGAGTCCACCGACAAGGTGCTCTTTAGCGCCGACGGCTTTGGCAAGTTTGGCGCCAACGACATCGAGGATCCCGAGGGCTGGGCTTGCGAAGCGCGCCGTTACTACTTTGGCATCGTGGGAAAGTTCGGCAAGTTTGTGCAGGCCGTGCTTAAGAAGGCCGCCAATCTGGACATCCAGATTATTTGCCCGCTCCATGGTCCTGTGCTGACCGAGAACCTGGGCTACTACCTCGACACTTACAACACCTGGTCGAGCTACCAGCCCGAGGATGAGGCATCACGATCGCCTATGCGAGTGTGTATGGCCATCTGAAGGCTGCCGTTGAGGAGCTCGCATCTGCGCTCGAGGCCCGCGGCCAGAAGGTCTCCGTCTTTGACTTGGCTCGCGACGATATGGCCGAGGCCGTTGAGGACGCGTTCCGCTATGACCGTCTGGTGCTCGCCTCCATTACCTATCAGGGCGAGATCTTCCCGTTCATGAGCACCTTTATCCACACGCTTGCCGGGCACGCCTATCAGAATCGTACGGTGGCACTCGTCGAGGCCGGCTCCTGGGCGCCCGCTGCCGCCAAGGTTATGACCAAGGAGCTCGAGGGTATGAAGGACATCGCTCTGGCGCAGAACAAGGTGACCGTGCTGGGTTCGCTCAACGACGCCTCGCGCGCTCAGATCGAGGCCCTCGCCGACGAGCTTTCCAAGTAGCGATATTTCGCTTTTAACGAGCAAAACCACCACAAAGGGGACAGGCACCTTTGTGGTGGTTTTTGTTTAAGCGCCGGCGATGACGAGATTTGGGCGGGCGTCGTCGACGGTCTCGGCGATTGAGGTGGTGACGGCGCCATCGGGATCACGGTCCATCACGATGGTGTCGACATCGGTCAGCTCGGCAAAGCGGTGCATGCCGCGTCCGTTAACCTTGCTGGCGTCCATAAGGGCGACGCTTTGACGGGCGGCACCGACCATAGCCGCTTTGGTCTCGGCCATCTGCGGAAAGTCGGTCGTAAAGCCGCAGCCGGGAACAAAAAGCTCCAGGGCACATGACGGCAAGATCGGCGTGGACCATTTGGAGCGCTTGCATAGTGAGCGGGCCGTACAGATAGCGATGACCTTTGCGCAGCGCCCCGCCCAGCATGACGACATCGACCGAGGGCATGCTTTCGTCGATGTAATCGGCGATGGTAATGTCGGCCGCGATAACGGTGATGCCGTCGCGCTGATCGAGGAGCCGGACGAACTCGAGCGCCGTGGTGCCCGAGTCAACGAGCAGCGTGTCGCCGTCATTGACGAGCTCGATGGCGCTTTGCGCGATGGCCTGCTTGGCGGCGACGTTGACATTGATGCGGCGATCCTGCGTGGAGACGGTCAGACGCTTGTGGAGCGATACGGCGCCACCATGCGTGCGGCGCAGCTTGCCTGCTTCGGCGAGCGCGTCCAGGTCGGCGCGGGCGGTAACGGAGGACACGCCAAAGGTCTGGGCGATTTCTGCTACCTGCACCGAGGCATTATGCTCAAGCATTTCCATGATGGCGGCACGACGCTCATCGGCGAAGGCTCGGGTTGTTGCGTGGGCCATAGCTGTTCCATTCTCGGCCAAATTTGCAGGAATTGTGTTGACTCTATTTTCGTTCATTTTCTTTTTGAGTAAGAAAATACCTTTCGATTACTTATCTTTTCTATAAAAGAAAGACGCTGAACGCTCAAAATTCAATATCGAACATGTCCGCTCGGTTCAAATTCCTTCCGTTTACTTTTCAAAAACGACTGTATTGACCTGCATGGGCTCAATATCTCGCACGTGCAAAGCCGCTGAATTTCATACAATGAGCGCAGTAAAACGCAAGGTAAAACGCCTTGTGAACAACTACGCCCGATGTCCAGATGCGGGCGAGGGAGAGGAGCAAACGCTCATGGCACTTGTTACCACCGAAAAGATGCTCAAGGACGCTCAGGCCGGTCATTACGCCGTTGGCGCGTTCAACGTCGAGAACCTCGAGTTTGTTATGGCCGTTCTGGCCGCTGCCGAGGAGACCAAGTCCCCCGTCATCATGCAGACCACCCCGGGCACCATCAAGACCGCTGGTCTGGACTACTTCTACGGCATGGTCAAGGCTGCCGCCGAGCGCGCTTCCGTGCCCGTCGCTCTGCACCTCGATCACGGCGATGGCTATGACCGCTGCATGCAGGCTTTCCGCACTGGCTACACCTCTGTCATGATCGACGGCTCGCACGAGTCCTTCGAGGACAACATCGCTCTGACCAAGTCCGTCGCCGACGCTGGCCGCGCCATGGGCGTGCCCGTCGAGGCTGAGCTCGGCAAGGTTGGCGGCAAGGAGGACGACGGTCCCGCGGTTGAGGGCGAGAGCCCCTACACCGATCCGGCCGAGGCCAAGGAGTTCGTCGAGCGCACCGGCTGCACCTCCCTCGCAATTGGCGTTGGCACCAGCCACGGTGTGTACACGAGCGATCCGCACATCGAGCAGTCCGTGGTCAAGGCCATCCGCGACGCCGTCGACGTGCCGCTGGTTCTGCACGGCACCTCCGGTGTGCCCGATGAGCAGGTCGCCGAGGCCGTGAAGAACGGCATCTGCAAGGTCAACTACGCCACCGAGCTGCGTCAGGCCTACACCAAGGGCTTCATGGCCTACATGGCCGAGAACCCCGCCTGCTTCGATCCCAAGAAGCGGCCAAGGAGGGCATGCGTGAGATCACCGAGCTGGTTAAGATTCGCATGACCAACCTCAACTCTGTGGGCAAAGCAGAGTAACAGCAAGGGTACTCCGACTCGCTACATATCCCGGGGAGGGACGAGGGCTTAGTTCCCCAATCGTCCTCGGGCATGCAAAAAGCCTCGCTGCGCACTTCGTGCGGCGAGGCTTTTTGCCCCCTGCGGAAAGATTGGGGAGCTAAGCCCTCGTCCCTCCCAGGTTGACCTACTCGAGGTCGTCGCCCTTGTGGCGTTGGGGCTGAAAGGGTGGGGCGCGGGGGTTACTTGGTTGTTAGGGTTAGCAGGTCGTTGGGGGTTTTGAGGTTGTAGGTGGCGTTTGGGATGTCTTGGTGTGATCCCCATGCCGCTCTGGCAAAACTGACCCCTGCCGAAGTTGCGCATTGTTCGTCGTAGACGGTGTCGCCAACGTAGACGACGTTGCCAGGATTCGCGCCCGTACGCCGGAGATATTCGAGCATGGGAGCGGGTGCGGGTTTATGTTCGGTTGTGTCTTCGACAAGGATGATGTGCTCAAAATACTTATCGAAGCCAAGGGGTGCAATTTCTTCTGCGTATTCGTCGCGCGCACGTGAGGAGACGATGCCAAGTTTGCAGCCGCTATCGGCGAGTGTTGCGATGACTTCAAGCAAACCTGGAAACACGCTGATGGCGCTTTTAAAGCTGGCGGCAACTTGGCACCAGCGATCCAACGTTGCCTGCGAGTAGATCCCAAGTTTCTCAAGGGCATCCTTGCCGGGTATGCCGAGGCAAAGTCAAGCTCGTGTCGGGGAAGCGTTTTACCGGTTTCTTCTTGGACAATCTGGACAAGCGATGACAGAACGCTTTCTTCTGTATCTGCCAATGTCCCATCAACGTCAAATACGATATGGTCAAAGTGCTTCATATGATTGCTCCTCTCTGTTGTTTGCCTGCAAGTTTGATGCAGTGACAGAAGAAGGGCTAGCGGGATTTCTGCCTGGTGCTATCGAGATTCTGCCTCGCTGCTCGATAGCTCGAAGGAGTGCACCCCATTTGTTCTTTAAATACCTGGCCAAGATGGCTTGCTGTTATAAATCCGCATTGGCGCGCGACTGTCTGGACCGTTCGCGTGGTGTGTGCCAAAAGTTCGCAAGCACGGTTTATGCGGTATGCGCGTAGATATGCCGCCGGGGTCGTTCCTGCACAAGCTTCGATAATGCGGTAACACTCTCTTTCGCTTACGCCGGCTGCAGATGCCATCTGGGACACATCTATAGCGGCTGCATAGTTTGCGCGGATAAAGTCCAGGATTGCCTTGAACTGTACGTCGCGGTTGGTCATCCAAGAGGCGTTGTCGGAGGAAAAGAGCGGTTCGGTCTTGGCGTAAATCTGAATCCAGAGCTCTGACAAGTTATTTCGAAGCGCCATCTCGTTCTGCGGCCGTTGAAGGTCGTGGCTAAAGGAGCTCTTCAGCAAATCGATAAAGGGCATATCGTCGGGGTTGGTGGGCGACCATTTGAGCACATCGACGCCTCGACATTGAAGCAATGGGTTGATGTAGCGCTTTTGGAGACGTCCCGCGGGATCGCCGAGCATCGACGGCTGAAAGATATGCAACATTTGAATGGCTGGTGCCGAATTGGGTGATTGCAGCGTGCTGTGCAAAACGCCGCCGTTGATAAAGCCGGCGGACCCTTCCTCAAAGCGTACGTGCTCATGAGCCGCGCGCGTTCGATAGTCAATCGCTCCCTGCTCCATGTAGAAAAGCTCAACTTCGGAATGCCAGTGCCAGGGGACGGAATTGCCCGGATAGCGAGCGAATTCTGCGCGTTCGGCAATATAGGGCCAGTCTTCGGCGGTCTCGGGAAACGCTTCCTCGCGTCCTCCGCGGTGCAATTCTATGTGATCCATGTTTCGCATGGCATCAGTATAAAGCGCGATGGGCTTAGATTGCTCTTGCCTGTTCGGGGAACGCCTTGTCTAGGGATGCTTGGAGCTTTTCGAAGGATGCTCGTAAGTTGAGGCTCTGATCGGCTGAGCGCTTGGTTTTTGTGGTGGGGGAGTCGAGGAGGCCGTTTCTCTGTGTCGGGGGGGAAGGAGAAAAGGTTTGCATGATTTAGGGATGGCTGCTGTGCTGCGTCATTGGAAGAATGCATGCTTATGCGGCCTCCTCGATGTCCACCAAAAGGTTGCGCACGGGGTATGCTGCTAGGTTCCGTGCGTTGGCAGTATTATGCCGCGGCTGTTGCAAAGAAGCGCTAAAGAAAGGCTTAATCAGGTTTGATGTAACAATGAAACCGCAGGTCAAGGCTATTGAGTAACACTCTTGAAAGGTTTTGAGCTTAAGGGCTTTCTAAGGTTTGTGGCGCGGATGTGGCTCGCCTGTGTGGGGCGTGTGGACGGCTCGTTCCTAGCGCTGCGGTGCGGCGGCGCGTACTTGTTCGATGACCTTTTCCATCGTGCCGTCGATGCGGTCTTTTTTGAGCTCGCATTCCCAGATGGTTATGGGTGTCCAGCCCATTTGGGTGAGTGCGTTGATGGCTGCTCGGTCGCGCTCGACGTTGCGACGGAACTTTGCCTCCCAAAACTCAACGTTGCGCTTGGGCTGGCTAGGGTTGCACTTGGGGCAGCGGTGCCAAAAGCAGCCGTTGACGAAGATGGCGATCTTGCGCCCGGGGAAGGCGATGTCGGTTTCCGGGCACCTTCCATTCCAGACGGTATCCCGTAAGGCCTGCGGCGCGCAGCGCTGGCGAACGAGCAGCTCGGGCTTGGTGTTCGCACGCTTGTTGCCCTTCATGGACTTTTTGATGGCGGCGCGACGGCGCACGAGCTCACGCTCGTCAGCGGAAAGGTCCGAGGTGTCGATGCCGTCCAGCAGGCCGGGCTTGGGGCGCTTTTTGCTGCGGCGCTTGGCTTTGCGCTTGGGCTTGGTAACGGGCTCGTCGGCTGTGGTGGACTCGGTATCGTTGGCGCCGTTAGCCTCAAGCCGATCTTCCTTCAACTCAATCAGGCATCAATGAGCCCTTTGTCGGCGGGCATCCACTCAACGGTGGCAAGCGAGGTGCGCGGAATCCAGCGGATATCGAGCTGGCGGTCATGCTTCTGGGGTTCATCGGATTCATCGGCGAGCGAGCAGTAGTAGCACTCCATGGAGAGATGGAAATCGGGGTAGTCGTACTCAACGGTATAGAAATCGCGCAGGTTGGTGACTTTTACCTGCAGCTCTTCCATGAGCTCGCGGCGTACGGCGTCCTCGGGCGTCTCGCCGCGCATGAGCTTGCCACCGGGGAACTCCCAAAGTCCCTGCATGTCGCCGTAGCCGCGCTGCACGGCAAGCAGCTCATCGGATCCTTCCTTGCGAATGATCCCAGCGGCAACATGAACAGTCTTCAACAGGAGTCCTCTCTCAACATCAACACGTGGCAGGGTAGCTACGCGTATCTTACACAACGGTAAGGCAAGCGTAAGCCATATCGATGGTAGCCGACTCGGCTTCTTGCGACTATAGATGCCGTAGACTAATCGCAAGAAAGGACTCGGTATGCAAACCACGCACATGGCGACCCCGGTACTGGAGGTCGCGCATCTCGAAAAGGTATATGGAGCGCTGGGCAACGTGACCCGTGCGCTCAACGACGTCAGCTTTACTGTCAACCGCGGCGAATTTGTTGGCATCATGGGCGCTTCGGGCTCGGGCAAGTCGACGTTGCTCAACTGCGTGTCGACCATCGATGGCGCCACGAGCGGCACCATCCGCATCAACGGGCAGGACGTAACGCGCATGAAGCAGGCTAAGCTTTCGCAGTTCCGCCGCGAGGAGCTCGGCTTTATCTTCCAGGACTCCAACCTGCTCGATACGCTCACGGCGCGCGAGAACATCGCCCTGCCGCTCACCATTGCCCGCACAAACTCGGCAGAGATCTCGACCCGCGTGCAGGATGTGGCCGCGCGCCTGTCTATCAGTCAGGTGCTCGACAAGTATCCCTACCAGATGTCCGGCGGTCAGCAGCAGCGCGTTGCCGCGGCTCGCGCGCTCGTCACCGACCCCACCATGATTATGGCTGACGAGCCCACCGGCGCCCTCGATTCCAAGAGCGCCCGCCTGCTGCTCGAGAGCCTGGAGGCCCTCAATCGCCGCCTGCGCGCCACCGTGCTCATGGTCACGCATGACAGCTTTGCCGCCAGCTACACGAGCCGCGTGTTGTTTATCCGCGACGGCAAGATCTTCACCGAGCTGCGCCGCGGCGACACCGACCGCCGAGAGTTTTTCGACCGCATTATGGAGGTCGTTGCCATGATGGGCGGTGAGGGCTCCGATGCTCTGTAAACTCGCTTGGGGCAACGTCCGCCGTGCCGGCCGCGACTACCTCGTCTACCTTTTGACGCTCACCCTGGGCGTCACGGTCTTCTATGCCTTTAACACCATCTCGATGCAGGTCGACATCGCCGGAATCGATGAAAAGGGCTTGGCGCAGGTTATGGGCAGCATGCTCGGCGACCTGACGTACTTTTTGGCCGGTGTCATGGCCTTTTTGATGGTGTATGCCAATAACTTCATCATGAAACGCCGCAAGAAGGAGTTTGGCCTGTACCAGGTGCTCGGCATGGGGCGTGGGCGCGTCGCCACGATCATGGCGCTCGAGACCGTGATAGTGTCGGTCGTGGCCTTTGTCGCCGGCATTGTGCTGGGTGTGGGACTCTCCCAGCTCATGACGTTCTTTACGGCCTCGCTTTTTAAGACACAGATCGCCAATTTCCACTTCTTTTTCTCGGTGCATGCGTTCAACCTGACCCTTGCTTGCATGCTCGTAATGTTTGTGCTCACGCTACTGCTGAACCTTCGCGCCGTGCGTCGTACCAAACTCATCGAGCTTATGGGTGCCGAGCGTCGCAACGAGAGCATCAAGACACGCAACCCCTGGATTGCGATTGCCATCTTTGCCGTGGGCGTGGCGCTTGTGGGCGTGGCCTATTACCGTCTGCTACGTGATGGGTTCCCGCTAACCGCGACGGACAGCAAGCTGCAAGAGGCCATGAACCAGTTTGGTATTACAACCGCTATGGTTACCGTGGGCACCTTTGCCCTGTTCTGGGGACTCTCAGGCATGCTCATCAAGCTGCTGCAGAGCCTGCGCGGCGTGTATTGGCGCGGCCTCAACATGTTTACCGTGCGCCAGCTTGCGGCCAAGGTCAACACGGTGTGCTTTTCGATGGGCGTCATCGCGATGCTCCTGTTTTTGGCCATCACCTCGGTGACGTGCGGTATGTCGATTGCCAACGTGATGAACGAAAACCTGGAGCGCTATAACCCTGTTGACGTGTCTCAGACGTATGTCTATTACACGCCCGATACGCTCGACTACTACAAAGAGTACGTCAATCCGCCTGAAGCCGATCGCATGGTGCTGGCCGATACAACGGTCGATTTGTACCCCGCATGGCACGGCGATCCATGGCACGGCGATCGTATCGATTCCGATAACGTTGCAGACGGTATTAAGGGCAAGTCGGCGGACAACAACGACGAGACCGGCAAGAAGGTCAATATCGCCGATGTTGCCGGTGAGCATGTGCAGATCGATTCGTATCTGAGTTACCCGTTTGGCGGCTCGAATCCTTCGGTGACCCCAAGTGAGATGTGCAAGACCATGGGCGAAAAGCTTCCCAAGGCGTTCGGGGGGTAGCAATGCCGATACGATGGGTCTGTTTGTGACGCCGGCGAGCCAGTACAACAAACTGCGCCAGATGATGGGCGAGGAGCCGGTGCACATCGGTCACGACCAGTATCTGCTCACGTGTGATATGGGCGGCGAGCTGGTCGACATGTACACCAAGTATATGGCTGGCGGCCATGCCCTTACCTTGGGTGGGCATACGCTCAAGCCCGCAGCCGATAAGTCGGACGAAGATACGGCGGCCATCGCCAACTCGGCGATGGGCAGTAATCCGGGTACCGTCGTCGTTGCCGACGAGCTGTTGTCCCAACTTAATCTGCAGCCGTATTCCAGTAGCCTGCTCGTTAACTACAAACAGGGGATGGATACGACCGAGGCAGACGAGAGCATTAAATACACTGTGCTCGACAATCTGCTCGTTGACGGCAAGGAGCCGGGGTCGTGGGGAACCTTCATCACACGCTCCGAGATGTACACGCAGGCAGCGCAAATGAACGGTCTTATTAGCTACCTAGCCATCTACATCGGCTTTGTATTGGTCGTTGCATGCGCGGCGATACTGTCGATCCAGCAGCTCTCCAATGTGGCCGACGGCAGCCGCAGCTATCGTGTGCTGGCACAGATCGGCTGCGACGACCGCCAGATTCGCCATTCGGTGATGGCACAGCAAGCGGTATTCTTCCTGTTCCCGCTGGCAGTGGGCCTGGCGCACTCCTTTGTGGCACTTAAGGTGATCATCGAGCTGGTGAGCATATTCGGAAATATGAGCATCGGTGGCACCGTGGGCCTCACCTGTGCAATCTTCCTGGCAGCCTACGGCGGCTACTTCCTGGTGACCTACCTCATGAGCGCCGGCATGGTACAAGCCGCCATAGCCACCCGCTACAGCGAGTAACAAGCGGGCAAAACCGTCGCAAAATTAGAGGCGTATGACCGCCGCGAAGGGACCAGGGGGCCCTTTCGCGGCGGTTTTTTGCCAATCTGGTGCGTCGTCAGATACAAGTGAGTAGACTTTTTT
>ENA-OQJT01000200-OQJT01000200.1-human-gut-metagenome-genome-assembly--contig:-NODE-200-length-15002-cov-1.346824_pt1 | contig 15002 bp, 17 predicted proteins | sample MGYA00242612_ERZ504779 | MGnify/ENA primary metagenome ERZ504779 (study PRJEB26092, sample SAMD00036366) | human gut metagenome | host: Homo sapiens | study: EMG produced TPA metagenomics assembly of...
CTGATTGGTTCTGGTAAAGGTTTTGGACGTTTTACAAATACAAAACCAGGTATCGAGCAGGAGATCGAAAAAAGAGTCCGGAAAAGAAATCGTTGTTTTGAATCTGGTAGAACCATATACTACCACAACACGTGTTGACATTGTATGGTATGTTCCGCATAACAGTGATAAACCGGAAAGAGCTGTACAGGTATTAAACGAAATCTACACAAACCCGGATTTGGCAAATATTCTTATCAATGGTCTGGAAGGAACTCATTATGAGTTTACAGACAAAGACAACGGTGTCATCAACTACCCAGACGGTGTAACAGCAAGTAACACAGGTTATACCAGTCTTCCATGGGCTTGGCCGAATGAGGCAATTTCCTATGTATGGGAAGGAAATGATCCGGACATCTGGGATCAGACCCAGGAGTTCAACAACAATGCGGTTGTTTCTCCGGCCAAAGGTTTTGCATGGGACAACACAGATGTACAGAACGAAGTAACTGCATGCGCAAACGTAACTGCCAAATATGGTCCTGCACTGGAGTGCGGTTCCCTGGATCCAGAAACTACCATTCCGAAATTCCTGGATGAGTTGAAAGCAGCAGGAGCAGATACCATCATCGCTGAGAAACAGAGACAGTTAGATGATTGGCTGGAAGCCAACAAATAATGGAGGCTGGGAAGATGAAAAGAAATTGGGGTAAAATCCGCAGATTTATTCCCATGTATCTGATGCTGCTTCCGGGGCTTGTATACTTATTTATCAATAACTATATGCCTATGGCTGGAATTATCATTGCATTCAAGAAATATAATTACAGTCTGGGAATCTTCAAAAGCCCGTTTACAGGTCTTAAAAACTTTGAGTTTTTGTTTAAGACAAAAGATGCTTGGACAATTACAAGAAACACACTGGGATACAACGTAATCTTTATCGTAGTCGGAACCGTACTTGCAATTGCAGTGGCAATTCTGCTGAATGAGATCCGTTCCACGATGGGAAAGAAAATATACCAGACGTTAATTCTGGTACCGTTCCTGATTTCTATCGTCGTTGTCAGCTACCTGGTATATGGATTCCTCAGCACAGATGCCGGATTCATTAATAACAGTATTCTGAAACCAATGGGGAAAACAGGGCATCGGATGGTATTCTGATCCGAAGTACTGGCCATTCATTTTGATCTTTGTCAATGTATGGAAAAACCTGGGATATAACTGCATTATCTATTATGCAACGGTAGTAGGATTGGATGCCAGTCTTTACGAGTCTGCATCTATCGACGGTGCAAACCGCTGGCAGAGAATTGTACATATCACACTACCGGGATTGAAAACAACCATTATCACCTTGACGCTGATGAGTGTAGGACGTATTTTCTATTCAGATTTCGGACTGTTCTATCAGGTACCAATGAACAGCGGACCGTTGATCGATGTGACTAACACCATCGATACTTACGTATATCGTGGATTGATGGAGCTGAATAACATTGGTATGGCATCTGCCGCAGGTCTTTATCAATCACTGGTAGGATTTGCACTGGTACTGATTGCAAACCTGATTGTTCGAAGACTGGACGAAAACAGTGCATTATTCTAAGCGAAGGGAGAGTATGAAAAATGGTTGAAAGAAATAAAAGCTTTCAGATTGCAGCTAATGTGATTATGATCTTACTGTCCGTTATGTGTATCGTCCCGTTTATTCTGCTGATTATGTCATCAATCACCAAAGAGAACATTCTATTAAAATATGGATATTCTTTCTGGCCGCGTGAAATCAGTTTTGATGCATACAAAACACTGCTGGTAGATTCAGGCAGTATTGTAAGAGGTTATATCATTTCCGCACTGGTAACGGTAGTCGGAACCGTGGCAAACCTGACTCTGACAACATTGTTTGCCTATCCACTGTCAAGAAAAGAGCTTCCGGGAAAAGCATTTTTCTCCTTTGTGATTTTCTTTACGATGTTGTTCAACGGTGGCTTGGTACCGTCCTATATGATGTGGACTGGAATCTTTCATATTAAAAATACCATCTGGGCACTGATTGTTCCAAATCTTCTGATGGGAGCTTTCTATGTCATCATGATGAGAACGTATTTCACCACCAATATTCCTGATGCGGTCATCGAGGCTGCAAGAATTGACGGAGCAGGTGAGTGGAGAATTCTGGCAAAAATTGTTCTTCCGATGTCTACGCCGATTATTGCTACACTGGCACTTCTGGTCGGCCTCGGATACTGGAATGACTGGTTGAATGGTCTGTACTATATCAACAACGATAAACTGTACAGTATTCAGGTTCTGCTGAATAAGATGCTTCTGGATGTGCAGTATCTGATGAGCGGTGCTTCAGGAGGAGCATTGACACAAAGCATTACACTTCCGGCAACTGGTATCAAAATGGCCGTTGCAGTTATGGGAGCACTTCCAATTCTGGTTGTGTATCCATTCTTCCAGAAATACTTTGTGAAAGGTATTGTGATTGGAGCTGTAAAGGGCTAATAGAATTCTTATAATAGAAAGCAGACTTTCCAGATACACGCAGGAATGCGTGAGAATGGAAAGTCTGTTTTTTTGATGCAACTTTAGTTCAGCTTAATATTTTTAAACAGCGATCCCAATGTCGTCGTTACTTCTTCCGTCTTTGGAAGTTCGATTGTTTCCTCCTGAATTTCTTCGGCTGCGACATCGTCGAGGGCTTTCATGGAAAGACTGAGTTTGCCGTCTTTGATGGCGATGACTTTTACTTTGACTTTATCGCCGACTGCCAGGACTGCGGATGGATGTTTGATTCGTTTGGCGCAGATCTGGGAGATGTGGACGAGGCCGGAGAGGCCGTTTCCGAGGCTGATGAAGGCGCCGTATGGCTGCAGGCTCTCAACGGTTCCTTCGGTGACGAGGCCGACTTCTACGTTGGAGATTTTCTCTTTGCGCTCTTCGTCTGCTTTCTCGCGGAGAATTTCGCGGGCGGAGAGGATCAGGCGGTCTTTTTCTTTGTCGAGGTCAAAAACCTGTACCTGAATGTCTTTGTTTAAGTATTCATTCAGATCTTCCACGTAGTTCAGGGAGAGTTTGGAAGCCGGGATGAAGCCGCGGATTCCTTCGACGTAAGCGATAACACCGGCGTTTACGATTCCTTTGACTTTTACATCCAGTACGGTTTTCTCTTCTTTGTACTGTGCGAGTTTTTCCCATGCGAGGATATCGTTTGCCTCTGCGCGGGAGAGAAGAATGTTGCCGTGGCCGTCGTCTTTGCGGATCACGGTTGCGGTGATTTCGTCACCGACCTGAACAGCGTCTTTTAAGGAGAAGCCAGGCTCGTTGCTGAAGTCCTCGGCGCGGATGACGCCCTCTGCGTAGTATTTCAGATCGAGAATCACCTCTTTTTCATCTACGGAGATGACGGTTCCGGTGAGCATGTCGCCTTCCTCAATTTTTTTTGAAGGAAGCTTCCAGCTCTGCGGAGAAGTCATCCATGGTTAATTTTTCTTCTGACATAATGAAACACCCCTTTTTCGTAAGAATAACAGGAAAACGAGAGGAAAATTGTGGATTTATGAAAAAATCGGGTTCAATTTTGCACGTTTTTCTATCTGTGTTTATCTTAACATAAAAGATTTTCTTTGACCAGATGAAAAAAGGATGGTAATATGTGTGTAGTCGTTACCAAAATTACTGAGACGCGCACTTGCTGCGCGGCTGCAGGAGAAAGTGATTCAGGTGGCCGCCCGGAACTTCGCGGAGCGAATTTGCATGTGCAGGGCGGCGGTTACTGGTCACGAAGTGAGCAGTAACTGTAGTCGTTACAAAAAAAGAAGTAAAACTACCGGGACGAACTTACTGTATACCACAAACATACAGAAGGGAGGAGTACTATTATGAAATCAAATTCAAGAGTTTATGTAATTGGACATAAAAATCCGGATACGGATTCGATCTGTTCGGCGATTGCCTATGCGGATATCAAGAACAGGACAGATAAAACCAAAACCTACATGGCGCGGCGTGCCGGTCAGATCAATGAGGAGACCGAGTATGTACTGAAGCGCTTTGGCGTGCGCGCACCGGGGTATCTGCCGAATGCGGGAACGCAGGTAAAGGAAATTGAAATCCATGAGGTGCCGAGCGTACCGGGCACGATTTCCGTGAAGAAAGCGTATTCCATGATGAAAAACAACAACGTGGTCACACTGCCGATTACTTCGCCGGACAATGATCTGCAGGGCGTGATTACGGTCAGTGATATCGCAGAATCCTATATGGATTCTTATGACAGCCATGTCATGTCACTGGCAAGGACGCAATACCGCAGTATCGCGGATACGTTGGATGGTTCGGTTATTGTCGGAAATGAACATGGTTATTTTATCCGCGGAAAAGTCGTTGTCGGCGCATTCCATCCGGATACGATGGAGAACTACATCGAAAAAGATGACCTTGTCATTCTCGGAAACCGTGCGGAGGACCAGCTCTGTGCAATCGAGATGGATGCAAGCTGCATTATCGTCGGACTTGGCGCAAAGGTGACGAAAACGATTCAGAAATTTGCAGAGGAAAAATGCTGTGTGATCATCAGCAGTCCGCATGACACGTATACGATTGCGCGTCTGATTAACCAGAGTATTCCGGTCAAATATCTGATGCGCAGAAGCAATCTGATCACGTTCAACACCGAAGATTTCCTCGATGATATCAAAGAAGTTATGAAAAATCAGAGACACCGCGATTTCCCGATTCTGAACAAGAAAGGAAAATATGTGGGAACGATTTCCCGTCGGAACCTGATCGGAAATGCAGGAAAGAAACTGATTCTCGTCGATCACAATGAGGAATCACAGGCGGTCGATAACGTCAAAGAGGCGGAGATTCTCGAGATCATCGACCATCATCGTCTGGGATCACTTGAGACGATGGCGCCGGTTATGTTCCGCAATGAGCCGGTGGGCTGCACGGGAACGATTATGTATGAAATTTATAAGGAAAAAGAGCTGGAGATCGCGCCGAACATCGCAGGACTGCTCTGCGCAGCCATCATTTCCGATACGCTGATGTTCCGGTCGCCGACGTGTACGTTTCTTGACAAAGCGGCAGCAGAGGCACTGGCGGACATTGCAGGCATCAGCATTCCGGAGTTTGCATCCGAAATGTTCCGTGCAGGAAGCAACCTGAAAGATAAATCACCGGAAGAAATTTTCTACCAGGATTTCAAAAAATTCATCATGGGCGATGTTACGTTTGGTGTCGGCCAGATTACATCCCTCGATGCGGGCGAGCTGGAATCCATCAAGGAACAGCTTCTGCCGCAGATGGAAAGCGAGTGCGGAAAACACGGCATCGAGATGGTATTCTTTATGCTGACCAATATTATAGAAGAATCTACAGAGCTTCTGTATTATGGAAGCGGGGCAAAGGAAGTCATCGAAAAAGCTTTTGAAGATCTTCCGGTCAACGAGGTCAGCTGCGAGCTGAAGGGTGTTGTATCGAGAAAGAAACAGCTGATTCCGGCATTTATGATGGCGCTGCAGAATCAGTAAAAACAGAAAAAATAAAAAAGCGTGGTTCCGGGCCTGAAAACAGATCCGGGGCACGCTTTTTTCGGTCATAAAAGAGTGAAAAAGAGGAAAGGAAAGAAATAAGAATGGGAAAACAGACATGGAAAGCGGGAAATATGCTGTATCCGCTGCCGGCGGTCATGGTGTCGGTGCGCGGAAAGAACGGGGAGGACAACATCATCACCGTTGCCTAGGCCGGCACGGTGTGTACGAATCCTCCGATGGTATCGATCTCGGTGCGGCCGGAACGCTACAGCTATCAGATGATCAAAGAGAGCGGTGCGTTCGTCATCAACCTGACGACGGAGGACCTCTGCTATGCGACCGACTACTGCGGCGTGCGCTCGGGAAGAGATGTGGATAAGTTCAAAGAGATGAAACTGACGAAAGTCGAGGCGGAGGAGATTTCAGCACCGATGATCGGGGAGTCGCCGGTTAATATCGAGTGTAAAGTGGAGCAGGTGCTCGAACTGGGCTCGCATCACATGTTTCTTGCAAAAGTTGTGGCTGTCCATGCGGATGAGGCATACATGGATGAGCGCGGCCGCTTCGATCTGAACCGCGCGAAACCGATTGTGTATTCCCACGGAGAGTACTTTGGAATCGGGAAAAAGCAGGGAACCTTTGGCTGGAGCGTGAAGAAAAAATCGAAAACACCTAATATAAAAACAAAAAACCGCAGCTAATCTTTATTTTCTAAAGAATCAGCACGCGAAATTTTATAGTACTTTCGGTAAAAATATACAAAATCGACAAAAATACTGGGTAAATATTAGAAAACGCTACAAAATCATGATTTATTAGGAATTTTTTGCGTGAAATATTGCAAAAACCGGATATTTTATGCTATAATATCAACCAATCGTTGACCTTATAAAATTAAGTGATCCGGAGGACGGGAGAATCCACCGGAGACGCGAGAGAGTGCGGAAATGATTTTCTCCACGCTTTAAGGCTGATGAGAACCGCAGATGGATCTTTTAAAGAAATCTTTCTGCACTACATTAAGGGAGAAATTTCAAGGAGGAAACTAACATGTCATACGTAGATGAGGTTATTGAGTCCGTAGTTGCAAAAAACCCAGCTGAGCCGGAATTCCATCAGGCAGTCAAAGAGGTTCTGGAATCTCTTCGCCCTGTTATTGAAGCAAACGAGGAAAAATACAGAAAAGTCGCTCTTCTGGAGAGAATGGTAGAGCCAGAGCGTCAGATCAAATTCCGTGTGCCGTGGGTAGACGATAAAGGACAGGCTCATGTAAACACCGGATATCGTGTACAGTTTAACAGTGCAATCGGACCTTACAAAGGAGGAATCCGTCTGCATCCTTCTGTAAATATTGGTATTATCAAATTCCTGGGATTCGAGCAGGTATTCAAAAACTCACTGACCAGCCTTCCGATCGGCGGAGGTAAAGGTGGTTCTGACTTCGATCCGAAAGGAAAATCTGACAGAGAGATCATGCATTCTGCCAGAGCTTTATGACAGAGCTTTGCAAATATATCGGCGCAGACACCGACGTACCGGCTGGTGACATCGGAACAGGCGCAAGAGAGATCGGCTTCATGTTCGGACAGTACAAGAGAATCCGCGGCGTATACGAAGGCGTTCTGACTGGTAAAGGTTTAAGCTACGGCGGATCTTTAGCAAGAACAGAGGCTACCGGATACGGACTGCTGTACCTGACCCAGGAGCTGCTGAAACTGAACGGCATCGACATCGCAGGCAAGACCGCTTGTGTATCCGGTTCCGGAAACGTTGCAATCTATGCAATCGAGAAAGCTACTCAGCTTGGTGTGAAAGTTCTCACCTGCTCTGACTCCAACGGATGGGTTTACGATCCAGACGGAATCGATGTAGCTGCATTAAAAGAGATCAAAGAAGTAAATCGTGCCCGTCTGACCGAGTACAAGAAATATCGTCCAAACTCCGAGTACCACGAAGGACGCGGCGTATGGGTTGTAAAAGCAGACCTTGCTCTTCCTTGCGCAACTCAGAACGAGCTGCTGCTTGAGGATGCAAAAGCACTTGTTGAGAACGGATGCACTGCAGTATGCGAGGGCGCTAACATGCCTACTACTCTGGAAGCAACCAAATATCTGCAGGAGCACGGCGTAATCTTCGCACCTGGAAAAGCTGCAAACGCAGGTGGTGTTGCAACATCCGCACTCGAGATGTCCCAGAACTCCGAGCGTCTGTCCTGGACCTTCGAAGAAGTTGATGCAAAACTGAAGAGCATCATGATCAACATCACACACAACATGGTTGATGCTGCAAAACGTTACGGCCATGAGGGCGACTATGTTATGGGCGCTAACATCGCAGGCTTTGAGAAAGTAGCTGACGCTATGATGGCTCAGGGAATCTGCTAATCTGATTTTGAGAAATCCAAAGGGATCTCCGGTTAAGACCGAGGGTCCCTTTTTGCATAAAAGATAGAAGAAACACAGAAAAATAACGAAAATTACAGGGTACAAAAAACATTACATTTTGCAACAAGACTATACAGAAGAAATAGACTTTCACGCGGTACCGTGTGAATAAAACGACAGAATATGCGAGTAAGTTGTATTATTATGCATAAATGCAATATACATGTAATATAAAAACCTAAGAAAAACGTAAGAAAAAAGATATTTTATGTTCAGAAATAGAGCGTATAGTAAACAAAAATAATGCAAAAATAATGAAAAGCAGAAGTTGACAAGAGCTTGCGCGAGAAATATAATTATTTATGTATTGATAAAGAACTTGTTTGCATTAATATGTAATGAATTTGCATACAGGGAAGAGGAAGAGAAGATGACATTAAAAGATTGCTACATGCAGATGGGAGCAGATTACGAGGAAACCGTTCAGCGGCTTCGCAGTGAATCTCTAATTCAGCGGATCATTTTAAAATTTCCGCAGGATCCGAGCTATCAGGAGCTTTGCCAGGCACTGGCGGACGGAAATATTGAGGTTGCATTCCGTGCAGCTCATACATTAAAAGGCGTGTGCCAGAATCTTGGTTTTAAAAATCTGTACGAGCCAAGCGCCGAGCTGACCGAGCGGTTAAGACCGCTGCAGGAGACCGAGACGGATGATCTGATGCAGAAGGTGACGGAAGAATATAACCGCACCGTAAAAGCGATTGAGGATTTCCAGAACGCTTAAATTGAAGGAAGAAAACAAGGAGGCATTGATCTGTGAGATGAGGAACACAGACCGGTGTCTCCTTTTTATGGAATTCTGTACAAGATGCGGGTTGACGGGAAAAAAGAAACATGATAATCTTTTTACATAAAAGCACAGCTTATGAAGAAGACTTGTTTAAAAAGAAAAACTTATAAGTATCTATAAGAAAAAACAAGGACGCTTTGCCGGAAAAATTCCGGCTGTGCAGGGCATATTCCATACCGAAAGGCAAGGCAGCCCAAATCTACAAAAGCAGGAGAAAAGCAATGAAAAAAGAAAAAAGTTCAGCTATGGGAACCCCGTACACCTTTGAAGGACGGATTCCGCTGAAGCAGGCGATTCCGCTTGGATTGCAGCATGTAATGGCGATGTTCGTAGGAAACCTCACCCCGCTTCTGATCATCATGGGAGCGTGCGGTCTGACGGCGGATGCGGGCTACGGTGCACTTCGTACGGCTCTTTTGCAGAATGCAATGACAGTAGCCGGTATTGTAACACTGGTACAGATGTTTTCGATTGGACCGATCGGCGGTAAAGTACCGATTGTTATGGGTACATCTTCTGGATTCCTCGGCGTATTCAAGAGCGTGACAGCCGTGCTGGGACAGGGCGCGCTGACGTACGGCGCTATCCTTGGTGCGACAATTGTCGGCGGTCTGTTTGAGGGCGTGCTTGGCGTCTGTTTAAAGCCGCTTCGTAAATTTTTCCCGTCGGTTGTTACCGGCTGCGTCGTTATGGCGATCGGTCTTTCGCTGATTCCGGTTGGAATCAATTATCTCTGCGGCGGTTCCGGAACGAACGATTACGGTTCCATACAGAACCTGTTCCTTGGCATGGTCGTTCTGATTGTAACGCTGGCACTGAAGCACTTTACAAATCCGAAGGGAATCTTAAGCACGGCTTCAATTCTGATCGGTATTTTAGTCGGCTACGTGGTAGCTATTATTATGACCATGGTTCTGCCGCATACCGGAACGGCGGTTCTTGAGGATGGAAGCACTGTTTCCTATACATATTCCTGGGTTGTCAATTTCCAGCAGGTAAAAGATGCGTCCTGGTTCGCACTCCCTGGTATTGCAGGCTTTGGAAAACTGGCTGAGGTAAAACCAGTCTTCCGTGTGGAGGCAATTCTCCCGGTAGCGATCATGTTCATCGTAACAACCGTTGAGACGGTCGGCGATATCTGCGCCTGCGTAGAGAGCGGTATGGACCGCGAGGCAACCGATTCTGAGCTTTCCGGCGGTATCATCTGCGACGGTCTCGGATCCAGCTTTGCAGCAGCACTTGGCGTTCTCCCGAATACTTCTTTTGCACAGAACGTCGGCATTATTTCGATGACAAAAATCGTAAACCGTATGGCACTTTCCTGCGGAGCCATTTTCCTGATCCTCTGCGGACTCTGCCCGAAGATTGCAGCATTTGTATCCATTATGCCGCAGTCCGTACTCGGCGGTGCAGCCGTTATGATGTTTGCGTCAATTCTGGTTTCCGGTATCCAGCTCATCACAAAAGAGCCGATTACGAGCCGTGAGATCACGATCGTTTCTGTTGCACTGGGTCTTGGCTACGGCCTTGGTTCCACAGCGGGAGCAACTTCTGAGCTTCCTTATTATATCCAGCTGATTTTCGGCGGCTCCGGTATTGTTCCGGCAGCTGTTGCGGCGATTGTACTGAATATTATTATTCCAAAAGAGAAGAAAAAGCAGAATAAAGAACAAAAAAGAAAAGAACCTCTTATGTTTCCGGAAAGAAGTATTCCCGGGGAGAGATAAGAGGTTCTTTTTTATTGTGCTGCCCGGCATTCGGAGGGAACTGCCGGTAGAAGGCTCTGCAGGTAAAATGTCTGAAAATACGAGGAATATACAAAATGACGGAAAAAGCACAAAAAATCCGTCAATAGATAAAAGAATAACGAAAAAGAAAAAGTCAAGATTGACTATAAATTTTAAAATAGTGTACAAAATCGACAATATGAATTAAAAAAACGAAATAAATTGTGAAAAATACATAAAAAATGCTTGTCAAACGGGTGGAGAAGAGGTGTAATCATTGCATAAAAAGTGTGACGAAAATGTGAAAGTTTTAGGCAAAACGTATGATTAAAAACAATGGATTCTTCGTAAGCCTGGACAAAAGCAACAACGGAGCACGCAAAAAGAACGTAAATCACAAGGAGGACACCAAATGAAAAAGAAAGTAATTTCTGCATTACTGGCAAGCACCATGATCGTAAGCCTGGTAGCATGTGGCAGCACTGGAGGAGACAGTTCTGACGCAAACAGCAAGAGCAGCGGCACAACAGCATCAAGTACGGCAGGCGGCGATGAAGCAAAGGATACCTCATCGGACAGCGGCTCCGGCGATGCAGCAGGTTCTGGTGACTGGGTTGCAGCAGCTGATGAAGCAGACGATGCAGTACCGGGTGAAAATGACGATCGTGCGTTTGCAAAATTTGATCATGTCGTAGAAGTACATTATGGATATCAGATCGACCCGAAGGATACCACACTTCCGGACGGCGATTCCGTAGATAACAACCAGTACACCAGATACCTTCTGGATAACTACAACATCAAAGTTGTCTGCGACTGGACTGCAGGTAATGCATCTGACTTCCAGCAGAAAGTATCTCTGGCGATCGCATCTGCTTCCCTTCCGGATGCAGTCGTTGCACCAACCCGTAACTACCTGGTACAGGCAGCAAGAGCAGATCTTCTTGCAGACCTCTGGCCGGAGTTCAACCAGTACGCATCCAAACAGGTAAAAGAAATCATCGAGACTACCGAAGGACGTGCGATCAACAATGCAACCGTAGACGGAACCTTCTGTGCACTGCCAAACATATCGGTAGATACCGATGGTGTTTACCTGTACTTTATCCGTCAGGACTGGCTGGATCAGTTAGGACTGGAAGTTCCGAAGACCGTAGATGAACTCGGCGAAGTAGCTCAGAAATTTAAAGACGCAGGTCTCAGCCCGGATTATGCAATCGCAGGTATTGATAACGGCGGAAGAACCTACTCCAACTTCCTGAACTCCTCCAACAACGGATACGGTTTCGATGCTGTATATCAGGCATTCAATGCAACACCGGGATATTTTCTGAAAGATGATTCCGGCGAACTGTACTGGGGAACTACAACAGATGAAATGAAAGAAGCCTTACCACCTTACATGACTGGTATGAAAAAGGCCTCATCAACCCGGAGGTTGGAACCACAACCAACGGCGACAATGCAAACAATGTTAAGAACGGAACCTGCGGTATCTTCATGGGACCATGGTGGAGCCTTGGATACGGAAACCCGGATTCCTTCCGTAACGATAACAATGCAAACTGGCAGGCATATCCGCTGTACACCAAAGACGGTGAGTGGAATATTCATATGAAAGACGTTGGAACCACTTATACTATGGTAAACAAAAACGCATCGGATGATGTGAAGAAAGCCATTGTTATCATGAACAACGTACTCGTTCGTGATGAGTCTACCTTCGATACTTCTGTAGCAATCGGCTGGTATCCGCTGCGTAACACCATGGCAGCTACCGACGAGTGCGAGTATGAGTATGATGCACTGATGGGAATCATCAAAGGCGAAGCAACTGCAGATGATTATCAGCAGGGCGGAAGCAAATTCAACGGTCTGTACAAGAACCTTGCAAACGATGCTGCAACCTTAAGCGAAGTTATTTCTTCTGATTATGATGGATCCAGAGACCTGGCTGTAACCGATATGGATGTTAATACCAACAACGGACAGTTCAACAGATTCTATGCACTGCTGATCGGTGACCGTCCATATGCAACACTTGAGCCGGATCACAAGATCTACTCTGAGCTGTACTACACCATCGATGGAATGGATACCTACTGGACCCAGATTTCTGACCTGGAAGACAAGAGTATCCTTCAGTTCATCACTGGTGCGAAGAGCCTTGACGAGTGGGATCAGTTCTGCACCGACTGGCATGTACAGGGTGGTGATCAGATCCTTGAGCTGGTAAAAGATTACCTGGCTGAGTAACTAATGTAAATGTATGATGTGGAGGGTGGGGTACAGGAAAGCCTGTACCCCACTAACTTTAAAAAAATGACATCAAAGGAGGAGCTTGCCGTGAAGAAGAAAAAAGGCCGTCTCGGGCTGTCAAATTCCTTTCACTATACGTTAATGGTTCTGCCGGGTTATATCTGGCTGTTTATGTTTTCTATCGTTCCGATGGTTGGTATTGTAATGGCATTCCAGGATTACAATCCGAGCAAAGGATGGTTCGGCTCTCCGTGGGTAGGTTTGAAATGGTTTAAATACCTGACCGTTATCCCGGATGCAAAACGGGCACTTGTCAATACTCTGATTATTGCAATCGCAAAGGTTATCCTGAATATCATCATTCCGCTGGCGTTCGCACTGCTGCTGAATGAGGTAAAGAATATGAAGTTCAAAAAGACGGTTCAGACGATCGTATATCTGCCGCACTTCGTATCCTGGGTTATCCTTGCAAACATCATCACCAATATCCTTGGCGCAAACGGAATTTTCAACACGGTCCGCAGCGCAATGGGTGCAACGGATACCGTTCTTCCGATGACCATGCCTGGCATCTTTCGTCAGTTACTGATCGGAACTGATGTATGGAAAGAGTTCGGTTACAACGCAGTTATTTATCTTGCAGCGCTGACCGGCATCAGCCCGAGCCTTTACGAGGCAGCCGCAATCGACGGCGCAAGCCGCTGGAAACGTGTATGGCACATCACCATCCCGGGACTGGTTCCGACCATCGTTCTTCTGACCACACTGGCAATGGGCAACGTTCTGAATGCAGGTTTCGACCAGGTATTCAACATGTACAACCAGCTGGTTATTGAAACTGGTGATATCATCGATACATACGTATACCGTATTGGTATTACAAACATGCAGTTCTCGCTGGCTACTGCAGCAGGTCTCTTTAAATCTGTTGTCAGCTTCGTGCTGGTTGTTACTTCTTATGTTTGTGCTTACAAGTTTGCTGATTACAAGATTTTCTAAGGAGGGCAGAAATTATGATAGAAAGCAAGAGTTTTGGCAGCAGAGCGTTTAAAGTCATAAATGCTATCATCCTGATTCTCCTGGCATTCAGCTGTTTTTATCCGTTATGGTATACGTTCTGCGTATCTATTTCTTCAAAAGCAGCCGCTGAGGGCGGTCTTGTAACGATTTACCCGATCGGATCAAACGTAAAATCCTACAGCCTGATTATGGGTGATTCCGCATTCTGGAATTCCTTCTGGATTTCCATCAAGCGAGTTGTGATTGGAACCATATGGACCATGGTTGTCCTGATTATGATGTCCTATCCGCTGGCAAAGAGCAAAACAGAGTACAAACCGAGAAACGTCCTGATGTGGATCCTGGTATTCTGTATGCTGTTCAATGGTGGTACCATTCCGTGGTTCATCACCGTTAAAAATTATGGTATGATCGATACGATGGCAGCACTGGTTCTGGCTGGTTCTGTTCCGGTATTCAACGTACTCCTGATGATGAACTTCTTCCGCGGCATCCCGGGAGACCTCGAGGAGGCAGCCCGTGTAGACGGCGCCGGCCCGTGGCGTATCCTGTGGCAGATTGTAGTTCCGTGTTCCAAACCGGTTATCGCAACCATCGTCCTGTTTACATCCGTTGGTTACTGGAACGAGTATTTCCAGGGCCTGGTATTAATGAACAAAGAGACGAACTATCCGTTGCAGACCTACATCCGTCAGATCTCCGTTCAGATCCCGGTAGGCGTAACCCTGACTGCAGAGCAGTATCAGCAGTTAGCACAGAACTCCAACAAATCACTGGAGGCAGCAAAGGTATTTATCGCCCTTGTTCCTATGCTGATTGTATATCCGTTCCTGCAGAAATACTTCGTAACCGGTATTACACTGGGAGCAGTAAAAGAATAAGAGAAAACGCAGAAAAAACGGCTTCTGAATCGAAACAGGAAGCCGCTTTTTTGCGCTTTTTTTCTTGCGTCCGGGGAGAAAACAGCGTAAGATAAAAAAGGTATTGAGGTGAAAACAAAATGTTTCTGGAGGGGATTTTATCATGAAAATACTTACATTCGGAGAACTGATGCTGCGTTTAAAAACACCGGAGCATCTGAAAATACTGCAGGCAGATACCTTTGAAGCCAGTTACGGCGGCGCGGAGGCGAACGTCGCGGTTTCTCTGGCAACACTCGGGAACGATGTTTCCTACGTGACAAAAAGTGCCGGAGCACCAGGTCGGACAGGCGGCCCATCAATGAAAT
>ENA-OQJT01000201-OQJT01000201.1-human-gut-metagenome-genome-assembly--contig:-NODE-201-length-14986-cov-1.177266_pt1 | contig 14986 bp, 10 predicted proteins | sample MGYA00242612_ERZ504779 | MGnify/ENA primary metagenome ERZ504779 (study PRJEB26092, sample SAMD00036366) | human gut metagenome | host: Homo sapiens | study: EMG produced TPA metagenomics assembly of...
CTCGCGGGCCTCCATGGCGCGGGCGCGATCGAGCGCCAGCTCGCCTTCGCTCACGATGGCATCGGCAAGTGTCCGCTCCTCATGCGTCAGCACGTCGGGCTCGGCAACGATAGCCAGCACGCCCACCACCGAGGCGGGGTCGCCCGAGCGCGCGAAGCCGTCGCCCGTGCGAACCGTCAGGTAGATGCCATAAAACGCCGAGCCGCCAAACGTGGCGTCGAGCGGCGTTCCCACATAGGCGGACGCCGAGAGCCGAGGCGGCATCTGCGGCGCCAGTTCGTGCACCGGCGCGGCGTCACCACGGCCGTGTACGTCGCACGCGGCAGCAAGTCATCATCGTCGGGCGTCGGCGCTGTACCACACGACCGGACAGCCCGAAAGTCGAGCCAGCTGCGTTGCCATGGCATGCACAATCTGCTGCTGATCGGCACACCGTTGCAGCATGCGGTTGGTCTCGAGCACCATATGCGTGCGACGGTCGCTGGCGGCAGCCTGTGCCAAGGCGCGGCGCAGGGCCAACGCAATCGAGCTCGACACAAGCGAGACCACGAACATGATGAAGAACATGCCGGGATAGACGCGGTCGATAAGCGACAGCGAGTAGCGCGGGTCGACAAACAAGAAGTTGTAGAGCGCCACGGCGGCAGCCGAGCTCAGCAAGCAATACAGGCGACTCCAGGTAAAGAATGCGCACAGCTGAACGGCGAACACATAGACGATCATGATGCTCGGCGCGAGACCCGGATGGTCGAGCAGCGCGCCCACAATCGTCGCCGCGACCAGCAGCCCCACCGATACGCAGGCGTCATACAGAGGAGTGCGGCGCGTCAGCGTTGTGCGCCGCCACCAAAAGCTATCGGCAATATCGCCGTCCGTACGGACGTCCATCACGCCGTTCCGCCCCTCTCTACAAAAACAAAAACCACCACAAAGGGGACAGGCACCTTTGTGGTGGTTTCCCCTTGTGGTGGTTCCAAGTGTAAAGCCTTTGCAACCTGCGGACGTTAGACAAACAGCACGTGCGCGAGCAGTGCGCACACGCACGCCGCGACAAGCACCGTCACCACGATCGAAATCACGCGGTCGGCCATGTCCATGTTGGCCCGATTCGTAAAGAACCGATCTTCGGCAGCATCGGCGCGTACCTCACGCACCAGCTCGGTCGCAAGATCGCAACCGTCAAGCACCTTTGCATCCATGGTTTCCTCCCAAGACTCAATCCCCGTCAACACAAGCCCGCCCGTTCGCAGACAAACCTCGAGCGTCGACTACGGCCGCTCGTTGGGAGCCAGGCGCTGCATCTTGTTCACGGCCTTGAACTTGGTGAACAGCGGCACGTACTCAAAGCTCACGTTGGAGTTCTCCAGGCCGTACCAACGCGCGGGCGTGCCGGCGGCGCGGCGAATGATGTACTTGAGCGTGATGGCCGTACGCTCGCTCGGCTCCACATCGCTTTCAGGCGCCAGAAGCTTACGAATCAGGACGAACTTGAACGTGCCGATGTTACCCGGATCCTTGTAGACCGAGTAGTCATGCGTCTGCGGCGGCAGCTCGCCGGTGGCAGCCAGGTCCTGAACAACCTGACGCAGGTAGGCATTGACGCGCTGGTTGATCTTGTAGCCCAGGTACAGATGCACACGGAACACGTAGTCGGTGCCGAACGTCTCGACCGAATAGGCAAAGGTATGCGGTTCGTCCATGGTCTCGACATTCACAAACCACCAGGCGCGGGCACGCTTGGGATGCTTGTCCAAGATCGAATAGACGATATCGCGGTCGATGTAGTCGGTATGGGTGTCCTTGGTCAGGTACACGACGTTGTCACTCATGCGCTCGTAACGGTCGTCGTCGCGCAGGCGCTTGAGCTGCGGCAGGTAGCTGCGCAGCGGCAGCAGCGTAAACTGGCGCTGCTCGACCGCCGTGCCGTTGTACCAGCACACCATAATGCCCATGATGAGTGCAGCCATGAGGATGGTGAAATAGCCGCCGTGGAAGAACTTGGTAAGCGAGCTCACGAAGAAGAAGCCTTCGAGCAAAAGGAAGAAGGCCGCGAAGATCCACGGAGCAACCTTGAGCTTGCGCTCCTCGTGCAGGTAGAAGAAGAGCAGCAGCGTGGTGCACATCATAGTCAGCGTAATGGCAAGGCCGTACGCGGCTTCCATATGCGCCGAGTTCTGGAACAGCAGCACCACGATGACGCAGCCGACAAGCATGACGTTGTTGACCATGGGGATGTAGAGCTGGCCCTTGGTCTCGGCAGGGTAGAAGACCTGCATGTGCGGCATGAGGTCCAGACGGCTGGCCTCGGACACCAGCGAGAATGCGCCGGTGATGAGCGCCTGCGAGGCAATGATGGCCGCGACGGTGGAAAGGCCTACGGCAAAGGGACGCAGGCCCGGGGCGAGCATCTGGTAGAACGGGTTGAGGTCGGCAATGCCCATGAGCTCGGGGTTGGCAGCGTTGTTCATAAGCCAAGCGCCCTGGCCCATATAGGAAAGCAGCAGGCAGCACTTAACGAACGGCCAGGTAGCGTAGATGTTGCCGCGGCCGACGTGGCCCATGTCGGAGTAGAGCGCCTCGGCACCGGTGGTGGCGAGGAAGCAACTGCCCAGAATCATGATACCCGCGTGGTTGTTGGGGCTCAGCAAAAAGGCGATGCCGCGCACCGGGTTGAGGCACAGCAGCACGGCGGGGTGCTGGAAAACAAAGAAAAGACCCGTGCCGCCCAGGAACAGGAACCACAGCGTCATGATGGGGCCAAAGGCGTGACCGATCTTGGCCGTACCGATGCGCTGTACCAAGAAGAGCACGATGATGATGGCGAGCGTAATGGCGACGACGCGGCCCTGGTCATCGCCCAGCACGGCATGGACCGCCGGGATGGTGCGCAGGCCCTCGATGGCCGTGGTAACGGTAACGGCAGGCGTCAGGATGCCGTCGGCGAGCAGCGCGGCGCCACCCAACATGGCGGGGATGATGAGCCACTTGCCGCAGCGCTTGACCAGGCTGTACAGGGCAAAGATGCCGCCCTCACCATGGTTATCGGCGCGCAGCGAGATGAGCACATACTTGATGGTGGTCAGCAGCGTGACCGTCCACACGACAAGGGAGAGCGCGCCGAGCACGAACTCCTCCGTGACGCTTCCGATGCCGCCGTTGCCGGCAACGAGCGCCTTGGTTACATACATAGGCTGGTGCCGATATCGCCGTACACCACGCCCAGCGTGACGAGCATCGCCGAGATGCTCACAGGAATCGCAGCGTGCGAAGCTGCCTCCTTGGCCTTTTGTTCCATAAGCCGGTTTCCTCCCAACTTTAATGTTCGAAGGAATTATAGGTAATCGGCCCATGTTTGAATGGCACTGTTTTCCCAGCTAGATAAACATTTATACGGCCTTTAAGCCACCTCGGCGATATGGAATGTGACAAAGGGACTGTCCCTTTGTCACATTCGTCATTTTCCAAGCCAATTTTTGAACCACCACTCCATGGAGCGGCTCATCTCGGCCATAAAGGGGCTCGTGTGCTTGCGGGTGTAGATATCCACCACGCGCTCGCCTACCTCGCGGGCATGCGGACGGAACATCGCGTCCATCTCGGCCACCTGCGCGTCCATGGTCGCAGCATCGGCGCGGCAGTAGCGCTCCTCGTGCACCAGGTTCACCACGGGATGCGCAATAGCCGGGCGTTCCTTGCGGGGCGTGCCGATGATGAGCATCGACAGCGGCATGGTATAGGGCGGCAGATCGAGCAGCTCGGCAACTTCCTCGGCATTCTCGACGATATCACCGATATAGCAGCTCCCCAGACCCAGAGCCTCGGCGGCAACCACGGCGTTTTGCGCGGCGATCACGGCGTCCTGGGCCGCGATGGCAAAGTCGCCCAAACCCGGCGCGCGGCGGGGCGCCTTACCCGTGCGCTCGACAAACTCGGGCTCAAAGCAGCCCACGTGCTCAAACAGATCGATCCACTTGGCATAATCGACCACAAATATTAGTGCCCAGGGCGCCTTGGCGATCATGGGCTGGTGGTCGCACAGGTCGGCCAGACGATCCAGCGTAGCCTGCTCGCGAATGCTCACGATGGAATACATCATCATGGCGCCTGCCGACGGCGCACGGCTCGCCGCATGCAGAATCGCCGCCCGCCGCTCGTCGGTCACCGCCACGGGACGATCGTCGTCATCACGCGCGAAGGCACGCGTGGAGGAACGGTGCTCCAACGTGTCCAGCACCGCATTGCCCGTGGTCTCGACCGGATAGCCACACGTATCCACAGCCTTGGTGCAAACCTGCTCGTTCATCGCCTCATCCTCGCTAATTCTTTAAGAAGCCTTTACGTTTCCGTGTAATTCCCGTCCATTATCGCGCAGGTCGCCACTACATTGCGCCACACCGCCACACGTGCGCGTTAATATGGCTGGTTGTTGTGCGCAGACACCAATTGCAGCGCATATCTTGGTAACAATCGGGTAAACCCCCGGCTTTCGTACGTTTTAGTTTGTGAGGAGTCTCAGCATGTTCGCTGCCGCCATCTCGCTCGTCGGTCTTGCGGCGACCGTCTACCTTGTCTTGCGCGAGGCCAAGGCCATTCGCGCTCAGTCGGGCACCGTTGCCAAAAGCGCTCTTGGGTGGAGCGTCGCCTTCGGCCTGTTCCAGGTCTTTTTGACTATTTGGGGCACCGTGGGCCTCGTCGCTCAAAACGAGCCGCTCGCCTTTGTGATGCTCATCCTGACCAACGCCATCCTCACCGGCTGCGCTTGGGCCAGCATCGCACGCGACCGCATCGCCCCGCGCGTCTTTGCGTTCGCCGCGCCCGACGCCCCCGCCCCCACCGGCAAGCTCGCCCGCCTGCGCGGCGCCTTTGTGGGCAAACCGCTCGTCGCCGCCGTCCTGTGCTGCTGCTCGCCGGCGTCTTTGCGCTGCTGGGGCATGGAGGTATCGTCCAACCACGACTTTACCTGGGTCTACCCCCTGTGCATCCTGCTCGAGTGGGCCATCATCACCGCACTCATGGCCGGCTTGTTCTTCCTGTTCCAGCGCCACGGCGCAGCTCCGGCCGTCCTGGCCTTCGCCCTCTTTATCCTGGGCATTGCCGAGTTCTTCGTCATCACGTTTAAATCCATGCCCATCCAGCCAGGCGACCTTTCGGCCATTTCCACCGCCGCCGCGGTCGCCGGCACCGGCTACACCTTCTCCATCTCGCTGTTCTGCGTGCTGTCCATGGGCTTTACCGCCATCGCCATGCTGCTATGCGAGTACGCCGGCCTGGTCGCGCCGCATCGCCAGAAGGGTGCCGCCAACGCCAAGCGCATGCTGCTCACCAACCTGCTCGTCGCCGTGCTGTGCCTGGGTGGCGTGACCGCGCATGTCACACTCATCGACTACTACAACACTCTCGGCATCACCGTCTACACCTGGCGCCCGCTCGAGAGCTACTGGCGCGAGGGCTATCTGCCTGCCTTTATTAGTGCGGCGCAGTCTATCAAGCCGCCCAAACCCGCCGACTACTCCGTCGACGATGCCAAGGCCACGCTCAAAAAGTACGCCAAGGCCTACGACAAGTCCGATGCCGCCAAGAGTGACGAGCGCGCCGCCGCAAAGGAGCAATTCGACAGCGAGAAGCCCACGGTCATCGCCATCATGAACGAGACCTTCTCGGATCTGTCGATCTACCAGAACATGCGCGCCGGCTACGAGGGTCCGCAGTACTTTAAGAGCCTGTCCAACTGCCTCAGCCGCGGCAAGCTCTACGTGAGCGCCTACGGCGGCGGCACCGCCAATACCGAGTTTGAGTTTATGACCGGCAACTCCATGGCCAACCTGGGCTCGGGCGTGTACCCCTACACCATCTACAACATGGAAACGACCGGGAATCTGGCAGAGCAGTTCAAGTCGCTCGGATATTCCACCACGGCCATGCACCCCAACCACGCAACCAACTGGAACCGCGAGAACGTCTACAAGGACTTTGGCTTTGACCAGTTCCTGTCCATCAACGACTTCCAGGGAGCCGACACCCTGCGCGGCATGGTGACCGACCAGGCTACCTACGACAAGATTCTTGAGCTGCTCGACCAGAACGCCGATCCGCAGTTTATCTTCGACGTGACCATGCAGAACCACTCGGGCTACGATACGGGTCTACTGCCGGTCGACAAGCAGATGCACCTGAACATCGACACGACCGATCTGGATACCAAGACCATCGAGGACGGCACGCTGTCCGATGTCGACGAGTATGTCTCGTGCATTGAGCAGTCCGACCAGGCGCTGCGTTACTTCCTCAACGCCCTGAGCAAGCTCGACCGCAAGGTGGTCGTGGTGTTCTGGGGCGATCACCAGCCGTTCTTCCCGTCCAAGTTCAACGACAAGTGGTTTACCGGCGAAGACGACGCCACGCACCAGGAACGTCTGTGGCAGACCGACTACATCATCTGGGCCAACTACGACGTTGCCGGCTGCGACCAGACGAGCGAGGTCGACGACCTGTCCACCAACTACCTGTCCACGCAGCTTATGCAGCTGATCGGTGCCCCGCTGACCGACTACCAGAAAGCGCACATGACGCTGCGCGAGTCGCTGCCCGCCATCAACTCCGTGGGCTACGAGGACGCCAGCCTGTGCTGGGCGCTCTCCTCCAACGTCACCGGCGACGACGCCGCCGCAGCAGCCGCCACCAAGGCGCGCGAGGATTACGCCAAGATGCAGTACTACGAGATGTTCCGCGACGGCAAGAACGTGTACACCGAGCACTTCCAGACCGAGGCCAACGAGACCGACCCCAACCTGGCACCGGGTACGACCAAGATCAAGTAACGGCGCGTCTTAACTGGTTCGTCTGCCCGGCGGCGCGGTGTTGAAACGCGGCTTGTCATGGGGGCATCTGCTGAACATATATAAGTTGAAGGCCACGTCATGTGGCCTTTTTGCATCCGGAAACCGTGTCCCAGAATTCACGTCCGGAATGGGATGCAGTTTCCGCTTGGGACCCGATTGGGAAAGTGTGTCCCACTATTCAGCTGGATTCCGGGATGTATTTTCCGGTTGAGGCTCGTTGGGAAAGTGCGTCCCACTTTGGGGGCTGATTCTGGGACGTGGTTTCCGGTTGGCTCTCATTGGGAAAGTTCATCCCATTTCTCGGCCTAATTATGGGACGCAGTTTCCGCTTGCGGAGTCTCCACTCAACAGAAAACCCGGGTGGCCTGTTTTTGGCTACCCGGGTTTTTGGGTTGTCGATATGTTCGACTGGCTACTAGTGGGTCTTGCGGCGCTTGATCAGCATGATGAGGGCTATCACTACGAGCGTTGCTCCCGCTGCTGCTGCGGTGGCGACTAGGGCGAATGTTTGGTCGCCGGTGTTTGCGAGGTTCTTCGCTGTGGTCGTAGTCTTGACCTTGGTGTCGGTCTTAGCTCCGTTGTCGGACTTGGGCTTGTCCGGGTTCGTCGGGGTCTCAGGAGTCTCGGGGTCCTTTGAGCCTTCGGAATCGGTTGGGCCGGCGGTGTTTACCAGCGTATGGTCCAGGAACTTCTTGGCGCCCGCACTTGCCTGTGAGAACAGGCGGCGCGTGCGGATCGGGGTGGCGTTCACCGTTGTGAGCGCCGTCTCCTCGGCCTCGATATTCACGAGCGTCGTGCCGGTGTCGAGGCCCACGTCGTTGTATCCCACGTGGCAGTAATACTGCGCACCGTCATCGTCTGCGGTCAGGTCAATCTCGAGCTTTGAGGCCGTTCCAGCCGCGAGGTTGCCATCGGCACCCACGAGCTTAAACTCTGTCTCGCCGCGGCCCTTGCGGTACCACATATAGGTCGGTGCCAGCCCTGTTTCGCTATCGTCGGCACCGAGTTGCTTCACATGGCCAATCGCCGAGAGCGTCAGGTGGCTTCCCGCCGTGCGCTCAACCGAAGAGTCGTATCCAAGATCCGACCCCTCCGCAGCATCCGCCGCAGGTCCGCTCACGGTCATCGTCATGCCATCGGGCATGGTCTTGACCGTGATGATTGCCGAGCGAATACCTGTTTCGGTCGTGGATCCATTCTTAACGGCGGCGATGGCGAATCGATACTCCGTATTGGGCTGCAGCCCATCCCACTTGAGCGAGGTCTGCGTGTTGTCGGCAATCTTCCAGCTATTGACGACCGCATCCGCCGCATTGCTCTGCAGCATGCCCACGCCGTAGCTAAAGCCACTCTTGTTTGCGAGTACATCGTCCCAGCTAAACGTAACGCTGGTCGAATCGACGGCGTTTGCCGTAAAGCCCGTCACGGCCGGCGCGTCGGGCATCTCGACGTCCTTAACGTCATAGCCCACGATCCAGAACTGGTCGGTGTCCTTGGTGCCGAGCTTGTCGCCCGAGTCTGCCTCGAACTTGTCGACATCCACCGCGTTGACGCCCAGACGCCACACAAAACCGTACTTGCCCTGCGCGGCCTCGGGCAGGTTGTCGACGGTGCCGCCGTATTCGGTCGATTCACTCGAGGAGTTACCCGTAGTAAAGCCGGCGTTGGCACCAAAGCACAGGCCGCCAAACAACTCGTGCTTTGCGAGCTTCGCGCCCATGACAACGCTGCCGTTCAGCGTCAAGCCGAGCTCGAGCTCCTGCTCCTTGCCCTCCTCGACTTCGATGGTCTGCTCAATGCTCGCCCCCGACTGCGCGGCGGCGCCGTTAAACCCATCGTGCGTGTAGGCACGCGTTACGCCAGGCTTGCCCAGGCCAAAGGAATCCCCAACGGGAGTCTCGCCGTTGAGCGTCGTTTGATAGGTTCCGGGTTCTCCCGACCGGTTGGTCAAAAAGTAGCTGAGCGGCGTCATATTGTGCTGTTTGGCAATGCGGTCATAGGCCTCGACATTAACGACCGAGGTCTGCGCGCCGAGCGACACGGGCGCCGCCATCACGCCCTTGCCACCAGTTTCCTCATTTTCGATCTCATACTCGTAATAGACCATCGGAATCGTGTAGAGCACGGCCTTGTCACCCTCGCCGGCATGCGACTCATAGCTTACGCTTGCGCTGACCGTGCGCTCGCTCCGATAGTCATAGCATCCCTCGGCGGCAAAATCGACTGAAGCATTCATCGCGACCAGGGGCGGACCGGTCTGCACCTCGACGGCAACGCCCAACTCGGCGCCAATGGTATAGCCCTGGGATGTCCCCGTGCCCTTTTCCTCTCCGTATGACGTGCCGCCCAACACCAGATAGCCGTATGCCTGCTCCAGATCCTCAACATAGGGCGCATCCTGCAGCACGGCAAGCACGCGCGGGTTGGTATAGACCTTGTAGCGGTCCTTGTACGTGATCTTGACGCTGTCGTTGTCGACATCGGGCAGCGCGAGCGAGATAAATGTGCCGTAGGTAGTGCCGCGACGGTTGCTCTCGCTAATCACCTGCTCCTCGCCGCGGCGCACCTTTCCGTTCTCGTCGAGCGAAAAATGCGAGGCGGTCATCCAATAGTAGTCATCGTTCTTGCGCAGGTCCTCGTCGCGATGCTTGCCCACCACGGCGATAAAGCTCTCGTTATAGCGGTCCGAACCCGAGACGCTGCCCGCCTTGACGTCGCTGATCCACACCTGTTCTATACCCTTGTGGTCATGCTTGTTGCTGCTGTTGTATTGCTGACCGCTCATGCTCATGGTTCCGACCATGGACCCCAAGCCCTGAGCCCCGCTCTGTGCCGTGTTGCAGGCAAAGTCGCGGAACACATCGCCGCCCACGAGCACCTCGTCAACCGCCAGCTGCTCGGACAGGCCGTCAAGGTTGGCAGTGGCAAGGGCAATAGGCGCCAAGGTGCACGGATAGCGCTTATCCTGAGCGCTATCCTTCCATGCGCTGTTGGGCACATGCATCAGCCCATAGGAGGCGAGGAGCCCGTCTCTGTATTCCTTACAATCGGAAAGCTTGAACTCGCCAGACTCCGAGTCAAAATACGCGTAGCGGTACAGCGCGCCGTACAGCCCCTTGCTGCCGTCAGAAGCGCCGTAATCAAAAGCGCTGCGTTGCCAGTCATAGCCCGCAAGAATAAGGCCCGTGACGGTTTCACCCGTCTTCTTTCCTTCTTCATCGTAGGCGGCAAACGTGCCGAACGTCGCATTCGCAGCGACCATGGTCTTGCCGTTCGCGGAGAGGGAGATTGCGCCCGCGTCGCCCAGAGCATCGACATGGACGAGCGCACCCTTGGATGCATCCCACGAAAACAGCTCGCAATGCGTCGACTTATCAATATTCTTCTTGCCGTAGGGTGCCGAGACCACGATGGCGAGGTCATCGCAAAAATCGCGATCGAGGTCGCCGGCCGCTAGCGAAACGACAGGAGCTGACTGAAGCTGCGTCCAGGAGTCGTTCCCGCCCTTGTTGTGCGTGGTGTTGTCCGCGGCGTTACCGGCATCGATCTTGACGACGCTTTGCTTCCAGTTGCCGCCCTCCAAGTCATACATGTCGACTACAGCCTTGCGCACGCCGTTCTCGTCGACATAGCAGCCCGCGTAGACAAAAAGCTCGTCGACGCCGTCGCCATCGACATCGCCCGCCTCGACATCAAAGACGGCGTCGTGCTCTTGCAGGTAACCGGCATCCAGGTACTTAAAACGGCCTTCGTACATCATATTAGTGTTGACCGTCACCGGCAGGTGTGTGTCGAGAGTGCGCGTGCGCCCGTTGCTAAACGAGTAGAGGACCAGCTCAACCTTTCCGGCGTATGACTTGCCGTCAATCGTCGTGGAGGAACTGTCGCCGTAGGCACGGAGCTCGGCAACGCGGCTCTTTTTGCCCGTGCTGGCGTCGCTGCAGAACTCAACACTCGTGGCGTGAATGCCCGAGAAACCGTTGTTGTCGTTGGCGAGTACTGTTGAGGACTCATTGTTGCTTAGGTACGACCAGGTGCCGCCACCGTAGTCGCTATGCTTGTAGAGATCGCTGTTCGTATCGAAGTTGTTGACGTTTTGCCAGAACTTTGCGGCGCCCCACACACTTCCATAGCCATCGGTGAGTTTGCTGCTGCCGCCAATGTCACCGCGCTCGACGTTCTCGAGCTTGTCGCGCAGAGTGTAGCGATTGCCATGGCTACCGTTAGCTGCCATATAGACCTCGCTGCGCGTGGCAAACGTCGTGGGGGTATCAGTGGAATAGGGGCCAACGGTATCGGCCGGAATGTCCTCGCTCGTGCCCAGACCCAGGGCTTGATAATCCTGCTCGGTCATATCGGTGATTGCGGGCGCGTCTGCCGCCTGGGCAACCTGGGGCGTGGCCGTGAAGCAGGCGACGCTCGTGGCGACCAACGCAGCAAGCGCCGCCGTCCCAACAAGCGGGATTTTCGACAGCCTACGGACACGGGGGTGTGGAACGTACATGAGGGACCTCGCTTTATTCGAGTGGAGTGTACTCATTTTTGCAAATGATACATCCGATGCCCGATATCACGTGTCTCATTTTCGCCAACGGCGTGTCTCATTTTTGAGAATCCGAGATGCCGCGGAAATCTTATCCCAGCTCAAAGGCCATTTCTGGGATGTATTTTCCGTCGAGTGCCTCATCGGGAAACTGCATCCCATTTCAAGCGTCGATTCTGGGACGCATTTTCCCCTTAGACCCTCAACCGGAAACCGCATCCCACTTTGAGCGCAAATTCCGGGACGCATTTTCCGCTTGAGCCTCATTGGGAAACGGCGTCCCACTTTGAGGGCTGATTGTGGGATGCATTTTCCGGTTTTGCTCTCATTGGGAAAATGCATCCCGTTTCTTGACCGAATAATGGGACGCAATTTCCCGTTGGAGCGCCTTTGGGAAAGTGTGTCCCACTTCGACCGCCCAGAGTGGGATGCACTTTCCGCAAAGCACCTCAACGGGAAACTACGTCCCATTCCAAAGGCAAATTCCGGGACGCATTTTTCGAAAGCCTGCCCATCCGGAAAGCCCGTCCCACTTTGGACGCATCCGGGCACGGAACCATCGACCTATCAGCCTCCCATCAATAAAGAGGCGTCCTCCCGGACGGCGGGGCACGAAGTTCATCGCGAGTTCCGCACGCAAAGAAGGCCACTTAATGTGGCCTTCGTCTTGCGCAGGACTGTAGAGCAGGGAACTTCGTGCCCCGACGCCCGGGAGGACGTTTCATTTAGAAAGATGGACCGACCGCCGTCAGCGATGGGAGCTACTCCCCCAGCACGGCCTTTTTGGCGGCTGCAGCCATGTTGTCCAGATCTTCCTTGGTGGGGTGATCCTTTGCGCCGACCCAGTTATCGAGCAGCATCTTAAAGCGGACATCGTCGGGATCTTGCTCGAGCATGGCCTCGTAGCGCTGCTTGACCGCGGGGCCCATCTTGCCCTGGCACATCGCCCAGCCCGCAAGCTCGGCATCCCCAGCCAAATTGGAAGTTACGCGATCAATAATCTGCTGGTAATAGCTCTGGTCGGCGCCAAAACCGCAGGTGCCAAACAGGAAGACGCGCTTGCCGTGCAAGGCGGAGAGCAACGCCGCGACCGAAGGCGTGCACGCGCCCTTGTCGCACCAAAAACCGACGAGCACCGTGTCGGCCGCGCAGGCGCCCTGCGCCTCGAGCGCAACCTGATCTGCATCCGCATCGTCGCTCAACGCCGCGGCATGGACAAAATCAACACCCGCAGCCTGCAGAGCGCGCTTGATCGCGCCCGAAACCATCCTGGTATTACCGCTCTTGCTGTTAACCACCAAAGAGCACGTCATAGTCACGTTGCCTCGTTTCCCCCAAAACTAAAGCCACTAATGCAATTTATTAGATGAATATCTTAGTACTAACGTGACAGATGTAAACCACCGTCTGTCGATTGATTAATTTGCCCCACGGGCTTGCTTACTGGGCGAATTGGCTGCGGTAGAGTTCGGCGTAGAAGCCGCCTGCCGCTAGCAGCTCGTCGTGCGTGCCGCGCTCGATAATCTGGCCGTCGCGCATGACCAGAATGCAGTCGGCGTTGCGGATCGTCGACAGGCGGTGCGCCACCACAAAGCTTGTGCGGCCGGCCATAAGCTCGTCGAATGCCGCCTGCACCTGCAGCTCGGTGCGCGTATCGATACTCGAGGTCGCCTCGTCCAGCAGCAGAATCGCCGGGTCGGTGAGCATGACGCGCGCGATGCACAGCAGCTGCTTTTGACCCTGGCTAAACGTGCCGCCGTCCTCGCCGATCACCGTATCGTAGCCGCTTGGCAGCTGCACGATAAACTTGTGCGCGTGCGCACGCTTGGCGGCTTCGATAACCTGTTCGCGCGTGGCATCCGGGCAACCGTAAGCGATGTTTTCCGCCACCGTGCCCTCGAACAGCCACGTATCCTGCAGCACCATGCCAAAGGCGCGGCGCAGGCTTGCGCGCGTGTAGTCACGCGAAGACCTGCCATCGACCATGATGCGTCCGGCATCGATATCGTAAAAGCGCAGCAGCAGGTTGATGAGCGTCGTCTTGCCGCAGCCCGTGGGGCCGACCAGGGCAAAGCGCATGCCGGGCTTAGCTCGATGCAGATATCCTGCAGCAGTTTGCGGTCGGGCACGTAGCTAAAGTCCACGTGTTCAAAAGTCACCTCACCCTGCGGGGCGGTAAGCTCTACAGCGTCCGACGCGTCGGGCTCCTGCTCGCGCGCATCGAGCAGCGCAAACATGCGGCGCGCCGAGGCGTACGCGGTCTGGATCTGCGTAATGACGTTGGTGACCTCGTTGAACGGCTTGGTGTACTGGTTGGCATAGGACAGGAAGATCTGCACGCCGCCCACCGTAAGCGCCGCGGGCACGCCCGTGATCACGCCCACGCAGCCGATCACAGCGACCACGGCATAGATGATGTTGTTGATAAAGCGCGTGCCGGGGTTGGAGAGCGAACCCATAAACTGCGCGCGCTCGCCCGCGGTGTAGAGCTCGGCATTGAGCGCGTCGAAGCGCTGCTGAGCGTTCGAGCCATAGGCAAAGGCGTCGACAAGCTTTTGCTCGCCCACATACTCCTCGATATGGCCGCCAAGCTGACCCTGAATACGCTGCTGCGCCGTAAAGCTCTTGTTGGAGAGTTTGGCGATGGCGCTAGCCGCAAAGATGGAGAGCGGCGTGACGAGCACCACTACGAGCGTCATGGTCAGGTTAATGGAGAGCATAAACGCAAGCGTGCCAACGATGGTGATAACGCCGGTGAAAAGCTGGGTAAAGCCCTGCAGCAGACCGTCGCCCACCTGGTCGACGTCGTTGACCACGCGGCTCATAAGGTCGCCGTGGGCATGGCTGTCGATAAAGCTGAGCGGCATGCGGCTGAGCTTATCGCTCGCCTCAACGCGCATGTCGCGCACCGTCTCGTAGGACAGGCGGTTAACGCAGTAGCCTTGCAGCCACTGGAAGGCCGCGGCACCTACCACGACGAGCGCGAGTTTGGTAACGAGCGGCAGTAGCGCGTCGAAGTCCACCTGCACGGCAGCAACGATCAGGTCGATGCCCTCGCCGATGAGAATAGGTGTGTAGAGCTGCAGAATCACCGAGACGGCGGCACTCACAAACGACGCCGCAAACGAAATACGGTGCGGACGGACGTAGCCCATCAGGCGGCGGGTCACCGCGCCCACGGGATAGCGCTCAGGGTCGCCGGGCTGGCGCGGACCGTCGCCCAGGTCGTTGAGGTTATCGTTGCCGGACACGTTGGCCGTCATCGTGGCGACCGAACCGGAAGAAGTATACGGATTCATTTAGCAGCCCTCCTTTGCGCAGACGGATGCGGAGGCGGTTGGGGCGGACGCGGGCGCCGCACTCCCCTGCCGGCCCTCGAGCTCCTCGCGGCGCAACTGCGACTGGCAAATCTCGCGGTAGAGCTGGCAGCTTGCGTACAGCTCGTCATGCATGCCCAGGCCTGCGACCGAGCCGTGGTCGAGTACGCAGATCATGTCAGCGTCGCGCACGGTCGAGACGCGCTGGCTTACGATCACCGTCGTGAGCGGCAGCCCGCCCTCGGCGGCACCGCGCACGCTACGCTCGCGGATGGCATGGCGAAGCG
>ENA-OQJT01000202-OQJT01000202.1-human-gut-metagenome-genome-assembly--contig:-NODE-202-length-14983-cov-1.040859_pt1 | contig 14983 bp, 25 predicted proteins | sample MGYA00242612_ERZ504779 | MGnify/ENA primary metagenome ERZ504779 (study PRJEB26092, sample SAMD00036366) | human gut metagenome | host: Homo sapiens | study: EMG produced TPA metagenomics assembly of...
GAATAGTAATATTTTAGGTAGGACTAAAATTAGCTTTGCACTGAAAAGTGTATCCGGCTGTTTGTCCTGCCTTTTTTATTGGAAATGAGCAGGAGATGGCAGAAAAGAAGCTGATTTGGTCTGAATGTAAGTCATCTCGCAAAAAGAGAGGTGGCTGTATATGGAAGTATTGTCTTATGAAAGCAAGAGCAGAGTGTGATCGAATATAAATCGCTGGCAGATATTTCAGAGACAAGGAAAATAGGATAGAAACACAAACCGAAAGGTACGGGTAGCTGTATGAACAAAATTAGTAAGATTTGGAGGAACAGAAAAATGAATAACAAGTTAGAAGTAATAGGAATTGATCACGGCTGGTCAATGATGAAAACCGTAACTCAGGTATTTGTCACAGGGGTAAAGGAGATTACAACTACTCCGGCACTTTTTGGAGATGTTCTTGAGTACGACGGTAAGTATTACAAGATTGGAACAGTAAGGCAGGAAGTGAAAGATACAAAGGTTGAAGATGACAGCTTTTATCTTTTGACACTGGCAGCAGTCGCAAAGGAATTGAAGAAAAGAGGATTGTCAGATGCAAAGGTATTTCTTGCAGTAGGACTTCCACTTACCCGATTTGGAGCAGAGAGAAATAACTTTATTAAATACCTGACCAAGAATAAGCGTGTTGATTTCAGATATGAAAATGAAGCATACCATATTGAGATTGACGATGTGGCGGTATTCCCACAGTGCTATGCGGCAGTGGTTGACAAGATACCGACTATGGCAAAGAAAACGCTGGTTGTTGATATCGGTAGCTGGACAATAGATATTATGCCCGTGATTAACAAGTCACCGGACGAATCAAAGTGTGTTACCGTGCCGAGAGGACTTATTACCTGTATGCGTTCTATCAATGAGCAGTGTGTAAGACAGCTCAACGGGGAAGTTGATGAAACAGAAATCCAGAATATTATGCGATATGGCAGGTCTGATATAGATGATGAATACCTTGCGATTATCAAGGCTGAGATAGAGGACTTTGTTGAAAAGGTATATAACTCAATCCGTGAGTTTAGTTATAACCTTAAAACTACACCGATTGTATTTGTAGGTGGCGGGGCAGTGGTAATGAAGAATTTCAGCAATCACGAAGCAAAGAATATCTCTTATATCCTTGATGTAAAGGCAAATGCCAGAGGATATGAACAGCTTGCCATTATGGGACTGAAAACTGCTAAGAGACTTGCATAGGGGGTAGTCATATGCACGAAGGCATATTATGGAGAGCACATTCCGACTGAATCTGCTCAATCCTCAACACGCTAAAATCAATGAGGTCATAAAGGGGCTTAATCCAAAGATATATAAGTCAAAGAATCAGTTCCTGATTGAAGCCTGTGAGTTTTATATTGACCACTATGGAGAGGATGATATTCCCTCCAAAGAGGAAAAGAGATATGAACAGTTTGTAACGAGGGACGAGATAGAAAAGATAAAAAAAGGAAATTGAGTATTCTGCAATGAGTGAGGCAAGAAAAGAGGTCATTTCTTTACTTGGGGGAGCTTTGGCGGGAGTGAAGAACAGCCAGCCGGTAGTGATTGCAAACCCACAGGAAGATATGGAAGAACAGCCGGAAGAAGATGTTATGAATGATTCAGATGTTGCAGGATTGGCAATGGGATGGATGTTGAAAGGAGATTGATTATTATGAGAAGAATTGCAGGAGCCGTAGGAACCGCTGTTTTACAGATACTCAAGTGGATGCTGAAAATTGTTCTTGGAGCATTAAAGCTGTTCTTGGGACTTGTCAGGTTAGTTCTTCTTCTATTCTGTCTGATAGCAAGAGTATTTCTTTCATTCGTAAGAATGGGAACATTTTGAGGGGAGGTGAGACTATGGAGGTAAAAGGCTTCTTTCCTGCTTACAGGAAAAACAGAAGACTTGTGAAGTATTTCTTTAAATTTAAGAAATTGTTATAATCAAGGAGGTTAAAATGCACAGAATACGGGATTGTCCGGAATGAGCTGACGGGTATATCAAAGAGAAAATAAAAACGATCAACCTTGCGGGGGAATGTAAGCCAATGACTTATGTTCCCCCGCTTTTTTTATTTGGAGGATAAGCAGATATGATGAATTATGAGATTTTTAAGGAAGTAGTAAAAGAAAAGTTTATGGACTATATGCCCGACAGTTTTAAAGGTATGGAGCTTATAGTTAGACCTGCGGAAAAGGTAAATATGACATATGATGCTATCAATATTAGAGGGGAAGATACTACTATTTCTCCTACTATTTATATCAACGATATGTATGAGAAATATCAGAGCTGTGGTGATCTGGAGGAAACACTGATGGCGGCATGTGACCTTATGGCAATGGAGTTTGCAAAGACACCGCAAGTTGTTGATGTTGACAGCTTATACAAAGATGCAGATGAAAAGGTAGTATTCCAGCTTATCAATACGGAACAGAACAAGTCATTTCTGGAGCAGGTGCCACATAGAGAATTTCAGGATCTTTCCATTATCTATAAACTTGTGGTAAATGCGGATACTGAAAGTATTCAGAGTATAAAGGTTACGAACAGCCTTGCGGAAAGACTTGGAATGAATGAGGAGCAGCTTTTTAAATATGCGGCTGAGAACACAAGAAGAATCTTACCGCCAAGAATAAGAAATATGAATGATGTTATGAAAGAGATGTTTTTAAGTGACGGGATGCCGGAGGAGATAGCAGAGATGATGATCAGGGAAGTTCCACCGGAGCAGACTCTGTGGATAATCTCCAATAACAGGGGAATTGACGGTGCAGTATCAATGCTTTATGAGAATGAGCTTCACGAACTGGCAGAAACCTTGAAAGTGATCTGTATATCCTGCCTTCAAGTGTGCACGAAGTTCTTGCGGTGTCTACTGAGCTGACCGAACCGGAGGAGCTTGCACAGATGGTGGCAGAGGTGAATATGCAGAAGGTGGCATTGGAAGAACGACTTTCCAATCAGGTGTATCACTATGATAAAGATTTAAGGAAACTCACACTTGCAACGGATACACCGAACAAGAGACTGGACGGTATCGTGGCAGAGCCGCAGCTTGTATATGACGCAAAGGAAAAGGCGAGATAGGAGGCAGTTATGGAGCAGGAACTTACCGTAGAAGAACTGATTGCTCTTGTAAACAGCCAGAAAGGTGACTTTATTATCCGTATTGAGTTTGGAGAGGAGGCGGATTCCTGTGACAGAGAAGAACGACTTCAAACTTGATGTTGTATCCATAAGGCTTGTAAAGGAGGCTCCGATTTATTCGGAGCAGTCCTTTAACAAGCCGGAAGAAGTAGCTGCCGTAATGGGAGAATGTATGTGCCAGTTCGACAGGGAAGTGGTGTGTGTTGTAAATCTCAGCTCCGACCTAAAGCCTATTAATGTGCATTTTGCAAGTGTGGGTTCGTTGAATGAAGCAATGGCACACCCAAGAGAATTATTTAAGTCAAGTATTTTAAGTAATGCTGCCAGTATGATGTTGATCCACTGCCACCCGTCGGGAAATATATTTCCCAGCAAGGCAGACACGATGATGACGGACCGTATGAATAAGCTGTGTGAGCTTATTGGAATCCCTCTTTTGGATCATATCATCGTGGGAGGGGATAACCGTGCCTTCTTCAGTTTCAAGGAAAAGGGAATGATTGATAATCCAAGAATTACACTCAGTACGGATTACAGGAACCTTGATATTAAGTCACCGCTTGTGGCAGAGCAGGGAAAGGCAAGGTGAGAGTATGGAAGGAAGATTTACAGAGGAGGAACTTGCCATAGCAAAGAGCGTAGATCTTTGTGCCGTTGCAGAAAGTCTCGGTTATACCGTAAAGAGGATTGGAAAATATCACACCTTAAAGGAAATGGACTCAATCCGTATCTATGACAGAAGCCACTGGTACAGATGGTCAAGGCAGTTTGATAAGGGAAATAATGGCGGCTCACAGATAGATTTCCTCCGTGTATTTGGCGGAATGAGTGTAAAAGAGGCTGTATTCTGGCTCTTGGATTTTGCCGGATACCGGAGAATTGAAAGCACGGGAAAGCAGCCGCTTGTTCATCAGGTCACAAAGAAACAGCCACAGGAAAGAAAGCCTTTTGTGCTTCCGCAGCCAGCAGGGGATAATTCCTACCTGATATCCTATCTTAACAATGAGCGTGGAATCAGTAAGGCAGTGATAGAACTGTTTTTAAAGGAAAATCTCATATATGAGAGCAGGCATTATCACAATATTGTCTTTAAAGGAAATGACAAGAATGGAGTAACCAGATTTGCAAGTATGCGTGGTGTATTTGATAAACAGGGAAAACCATTCAAGTGTGATGTGGAGGGGAATGATAAGAACTATGGATTTAATGTGGTGAATGTAAACAGTACAGAGCTTGTTGTATTCGAGGCAGCAATCGACCTTATGAGCTATGTGGATATATTTGCCGACCATGAATCAAATAAGCTGGCTCTTGGAATGCTTGCAGATGCCCCGCTTGCAACTTTTCTCAGGGAACACCCACAGATTTCTTTTATCCGTTTCTGCCTTGATGGGGATTCACCGGGCAGGAAAGCAGCCGCAGAACTTATGGGAAAATACTATGGACTGGGCTATGAGGTTGAGGACTGTCCGCCACCAGCAGGCTATAAGGATTACAATGAATGGCTTGTTGCAACAAAACTTAATCTTGCAGATCAGAAAAAGGAGCAGATGACCATAGCCGGACAGTGCCATTAAAAAGTGGTGGTAAAAAGCAGTGGTTTTTACGGAAGATGGTGGAACAAAGCGGTGGTTTTTTCAAAAAGTGATAGAACAAAGTACCACCACTTTCCGATGCTGTTTTTTCCTATGAATATAAATTATAAAAAGTGGTGGCATAAAGCGGTGGTTTTTACCGGAAATGGTGGAACAAAGCGGTGGTTTTATTCAAAAGTGGTGGAACAAAGTGCCACCACTCTATATTTGGCAGGGGTATTAGGGGAATGTTCCCCTAACTAGATGGCATTAGGACAGAGATGTCTCTAATGCGTATCTAGCAGTCGCCGGGGACTTACCGGTGACTGGAGCCATAGTGAATATCTACGAAACACGGATAAGGAGGTGCAAGGTGGCAGAGAACAGGGAAATAACACTTTTTTCAGAACCAGAGGAACTGATTGCCTGGGCAGAAGTATATGATAAGCAAATCAACCCTTCGATAGAAGATGCTGCACTTCTTCTTAATTATATGGAAGGACATGATTATGCAATCGGAATGGATGCAGAGGGGAAGATGTACAGACAGGATATGGCAGAGGAAAACGGTGAGATAGAGCCATTTCCGATAGATGATGTGATTGATAAGGTGTGTGAGTGGAATTATGATCTGATACTTCACGCAGAGGCAAAGAAAGATGATCCGAAAGATTTTCAGGAATATTGCGAATTTCAGAAAAAGTATGACAGTTTAAAGGCAGATGAGAGGGTGTTAGACCGATTATTTGATAAAACCAGTCATGCAAAGGAGATTGATGCTGTTGCAACGGCACTGGTGGAAGCGTTTATCAGTAATCTGGAGGGCAAGGGTGATTTGGAAAAGGCGGCAGCCACGATAGCACAAGGAATAAAGGATTACAGTACAGATAAGAGGGGAAGGTGAGCGTATGGCAGATAAAATCCACTGTATCAGGAAAACGCTCCGTCTTATGCCGCAGGAGGCAGAAATGCTTGCAAAAAAGGCAGGGGAGAGCGGAATGTGTGAAGCAGATTATTTAAGACTGCTCATCAGCCAGAAACCGAATGATTACCCGGAAGTCAGGGAACTCTTAAAAGAGCTTATCAATGAAGTGAACCGTATTGGAATCAATATCAATCAGATCGTATTCAATAACAATGCAGGACTTTATTCCAAAGAGGATAAAACACAGCTTGTTGCCTATATGCGTAAACTGAACAAGAAAGTAAATGAGGCGGTGGTGCAGATTGGCAATCAGTAAATCCTTAATATGAAAGATGTGGCGGGCATTTTCACGGAAAACATTTAAAGCGGGCACTTGATTATGTGATGAACCCGGACAAAACACAGGATGGCAGACTGGTGGGTGCAATAAACTGTCAGGTCGATACCGCATTTGAGCAGATGAAGGAAACCAAGCGTAATTTTGGAAAAATTGATAAGCGTCAGGGGTATCATATCATACTTTCCTTTAAGGAAAATGAGGTAAATCCGGATACGGCATTTGAAATTACACAGAAATTTGTGGAGGAATATCTTGGTAAGTCATACGAAGCGGTGTTTGTGGTACACGATAATACAGCCCATGTTCATTCCCATATCGTATTTAACAGCGTGAGTTTTGTGGACGGTAAAAAAGTACCGTTACGAAAAAGGGGACTGGGCAAAGTATATCCAGCCTATCACGAACAGGCTGTGTCAGGAATATGGACTCTCCATTATTGATGTGGATGATGAGAAAAAGGAGAGGCAGCACGAAAGCTATAAGGAATGGAGTGAGTACAGGGAGGGTAATTTTGTATGGTCCGATATGATAAAAAGAGACTTGGATGCCTGTATTTTGCAGGCGAAGGACTATGAGGAATTTCTCGAACTGCTGTCTGAAAAGGGATATCAGATAAAGCAGGGAAAACATCTGGCAATCAAGCCACAGGGTATGACAAGGTTCAGAAGGTGCAAATCTCTTGGGGATATGTATTGTGAGGAAGCAATCCGGGACAGGATTGTAAAAGAGGATATTGCGTTTTATAAGAGTAAACAGGATATACCGAAAGTTTCCATTGTAAAGTGCAGAGTTAAAAGATACCGCAGGGCAGGCTTGTCAGGACTTCAGAAAAAGCATTATGCGAAGCTGTACCGGGTGGGAAAACTCAAAAAAAAGACCATACAGTCAGGTATGGAAGTACAGGGAGGATATCCGTAAAATGCACAAGCTGCAGGAACAGTATTTGTTCCTTGCAAGGCATAATATCCATTCAGCAGAAGAACTTGTGGGGACGATAGCTTCTCTTACGGATAAGAAAAAAGAGACTTCGGCAGAAAAGAGCCGGATTTATAAAGCAAGGGAAAGGAGCATGGAACTTTTTACTGCGGCTGATGAGATGGAAAACTTAAAGCCAGCAGAGCAGTCATACAGGCTTGGAGATATCTTCTTTGAAGATGAGCATAGGAAGTGGGTGGCACTGGAGCAGGAATTACAGGCACAGGGATATTCGCTTGAGGAAGTGCAGGCTTTAAGAAGACATTACAAAGAGGAGTATTCAGAAGTGTGTGCGAGAGAAAAGGTTGTATGCAGGGAACTGAATACGGGTAAGGCAATATTAAACAGCATGATTCCGGACAGTATTTCAGATGGAAGAAAGACCGAATACAACAGAGAGATTATAAGAGACAGAAAAGAGCAGCCAGTAAGATAGGCTGTTTTTTTACGCAGTTAGGAGGAGCATATGGAACAAAATCTGAATGACAAGCCGTTAAGCAATATGCAGATTGCCAGATATATTGAGTCATTGAGAAAAGAAATGAATTTCGATGATGAGGTGTACGGGCTTGTAAAAAGTGATCTTGAGGATGGACTTACGCAGGAGCAGACGGAAAAGTATTTGGATAAGAATTTTAACATCGGACAGATGAGAGTGTTATCGGAAGGTCTGCATAAGGGGATTCCGGAGGAACTTTTTAATATCCTTCACAATAATAAGCTCTCCGGCAATCAGATGAAGGTATCACTGGAATTTTATGAAAAGGGAGTTCCGGTTGAAACCATACAGGAAGCTGTGGCAAGGGGAGAGAAGCCCGTTGTGATGAGAAGATTATATGAAGAAGTTCTGGCACAGCTTTCAAAGGCTGCGGAGCAGTATACGCAGGACTCAGAGTATGTGAAAGAACTGATTGCACAGATGGAAATGGTAGTGGAGAAAATCAACTATCAGGAGGAAAGATACGATGCCCTTAATAAAAAATTATCCGATGTTGAAGTATTAAAGGAAGATAAGGAAGTCACGGAAAGGCTTGTAAAGGAAAATGAGGACAAGGATGGAATTATCAGCCATCAGCAGGATGAACTTAATAAGGCAAGCAGCACGATTGCAAGATTAAGAGATAGCATTGAGCATAAGGACAAGGAGATGGAGCGTATGAGAGACAGGATAGAATCTCTTGAGGATAAGATTATGAGTGCGGCATCTGATGATCAGAAGGTTGCGGAAAAAGAGGAAAAGGCTGGACCGTCAGAGGTTTTGGCAGCTACTGATAATAAGGAAACAGTGAAAACACTTGCAGATTCACAGGCAGTGCCACCTATGTACAATGGAATACCCGTGTATTATCAGATACCTGTTACGGACTCTGCCGGGCGTGTAATCCAGCATCTTCCAGTTGAGCGTACAGAAAGAAAATCAAATGGTGGTATTGCGGCACTTTTTGCCAGACTTTCATTTAAAAAGAAGTCAAGAGCCGACATTGTAAAGCTGGTTGCAAGCGGTGATCTTGTGCCTGCACAGCTTGTCCAGATAAAAAGTGCCATAGAAAAGGGACTGACAGAAGGGCAGCTTGTGGAACTTATCAATAATAATGTCTCAGCAGAAAAGATGAAAGAGATTATTGAGATTGCCGTGCTTGAAAACAGTATGGCAGGTTAGGAGGTACTTATGAATTTAGCAGTAGTCAATGAGGCGGTAACAGGGATGAACGGTGTAGAACACGAGTTCACGGAAGAAGAAAAAAACTTTGTGGTGCAGTTTGCTTTCCGAAGCGGCAGTAAGGAAGATACGATTTCCCTGATCGAAGCTCTGGCACATTCCACGGATAAGGTACAGTCCGAGGAGATTATGGTCACATACAGGTCAAAGTACGATATAAAGCCTGCGTGGGTGGAACAGGTCGAAAACCTGCTTGTGGCACTTGAGATGTACCGGATAGAGGAGGAAAAAGCAATCAGTCATCTGTCTGATATTTTAACAGCATATGGTATTGATGTTTCAGCAGAGGAAATCCGCAGTACAAAGGCGGAAGAAATAAGGACAACAATAAGAGAGAAAGCGGAGGTGCGATAATGGCAGAGGAAATTCAGGAAGCGGTACAGATTATCCGTGTCGCATATGACGGGATAGAGATTGCTATGAAAGTAGGCAGTGGCGGTATTGCCGCCATGCAGAAGGCAATCGACTTTTTAAAGGGGATGCTTGATTATGAAAAGTCGTTGGGAAAAACATCTATGAGAAAGCTGCTCTTAAAGGGCGGGGATTTGCAGGTATTGCAGTTTAAAACGGAAGATATGAGAAAGGTTGAGAGAATGGCAAAGAAATACGGAATCCTGTATTCGGTTCTTCCAGACTGTAACAAGACAGACGGTATGAGTGAGGTCATCTTTCATACAGAGGCAGTTCCCCGTGTGAATATGATGATACAGAAGCTGAAATTTGGCAGGATTGCCACCTTTGATGACTATCTGAAGAATGGAGATGAAAAGTCCCTCGGCAAGCTGATGGATTTTTTGAGAAAACAGCAGGGAAACGAGAAAAGCCACACGGTAGAAGGGGATAAGGTAAATTCTGCCATAGACGGACTCATTGAAAAAGTGGGAATGTTTGCTATGGAAAAACAGGCTATCAGTGTGGAGCAGGTCAAGGAGAATTTCAGCATCAATGGGGAGCAGGCAGAAAATGTAATAAAACAGCTTGAGACAATCGGGGTGCTTGGCGGCAGGAGTGAGGATGGTACACACAAGGTAATGATGGATAAGGAGGCTTTCACTAACCGGATCAGAGGGTATCAGAGCCTTGCGGACAGAATGAGGGCAATATCTGCCTCAAAAAATACGAACCTGTCAGATGTTACGATCAGTAAGAAACTTATTGCAGAAGAAAACGACCATGCAGTAAAGACCAGAGTTCCGGGAACATGGGGAAAAGATGTCAGATATGTGTGGCTGCATAAGGAGAACGTTATGGATATCCATAATGGAAAGACAATGCTCACATTCCTTGATACCAGCAAGGATTACAAACTCTATGATGAGCAGAACCGTGTGGTAACTACGAAAAAGGGAGACGAACTTTATACGCATTATGATAAGGTAGAATCATCTGTCAGGGAGCGATATGAAAAGGTTCAGAAAGAACAGAAAAAGACCACAAAGAAGAAAACGGTTACTACCAGAAAAGAGAGGTAGGAGCCTATGCAGACAACGAAGAAAAAACCGTCACTGATATTTATTTTAGTGGGTGCAGTGTTATCCGGGTATCTTGGTTATCTGATAAATGGTGCATGGACAGAAGGGATTGCCTTTAATGACTTTATGAACAGGTTCAATGAAGTGTGTGCAGTTCCTTTTGCCAATTATTACAATTCAAATACAGTAAACGCAGTAGCCATTGCATTATGTATCTATGCAATGGCTATTATTATGTATTACACCAGCCAGAGAAACTATATGCCCGGCAAAGAATATGGTACAGCAAGATTTGAAAATCCGAAGCAGGTCAATAAGATACTGGCGGATAAAGATGAGAATTTCAACCGGATACTCAGTCAGAATGTGAAGATGTCGCTGGATTTCCGAAGGCTGAAGCTCAATGGAAATATACTTATCTGCGGCGGTTCCGGAGCAGGAAAGACATTTTATGAAGTAAAACCGAATCTTATGCAGATGCCGCATAACTGTTCTTTTATCTGTACCGATCCAAAGGGAGAGATATTAAGAAGCTGTGGGCAGATGTTAAAGGATAACGGGTACAATGTAAAAGTTATCAATCTTTTGGAGATGGATAAATCAGACTGTTACAATCCATTTTCCTATATCAGAGAGGAAACTGATGTGGTGAAGCTGATTACCAATCTTATCAGTAATACCACACCAAAAGGCTCAACACCGAGTGATCCGTTCTGGGAGAAAGCGGAAGGCTTGTTTTTACAGGCAATTTTTTATTATGTGTGGCTGGAGGTGCAGCCTGCAAAGCGAAACTTTGAGACAGTTTTGAAGCTGCTTGGAGAAGCAGAGGTTAAGGAACCGGGAAAGGCTTCAAAGCTGGATGTCCGTATGAAGTTTTTTAGAGGAGAGTTCGCCGCTTGGAGCAAACCACCCGGCAGTCAAACAGTATAACAAATGTATGAGGGGTGCCGGAGATACTGTCCGTTCCATTATCATCAGTGCAAACTCAAGACTTGCATTTCTTGAAAATAAGCAGGTTTTACGCCTACTCTCCAAAGATGAACTGAACCTGTCTGATATCGGCATTGGAGTCAATGGAGATGGGGAGACAAAGACAGCACTGTTCTGTGTAATCCCGGATAGTGATAAATCCTATAACTTTATTATCGGTATGCTGTACACACAGATATTTCAGGAATTGTACTATCAGGCAGACTTTAACTGCGGTGGCAGACTGCCAATTCACGTCACCTTTATGTTAGACGAATTTGCGAATGTCGCATTGCCTGATGACTTCTGTTCGTTGTTATCGACAATGCGAAGCAGGGAGATTTCAAGTATTATCATCATTCAGAATTTCGCCCAGCTAAAGGCACTTTTCAAAGATACTTGGGAAACAATCCCCGGCAACTGCGATACCTTCATATATCTTGGAGGCAATGAGCAGAGTACACACAAGTATGTCTCGGAGCTTTTGGGCAAGGGGACAATTGATAAAAAAATCAAGCGGTGAGACAAAGGGCAGACAGGGAAGCTCATCAAGAAATTATGATGTTTTAGGCAGGGAACTGTTTACACCCGATGAGGTCAGAAAGCTGGATAATAAGAAATGTATTATTTTTATCCGTGGTTTTGATCCGATAATGGACAATAAGTATATTCCATTCCGACACCCGATGTTTAATCAGACAGCGGACGGAAAAGGAAAAGCGTATGTCCATAATACACAGGGAGCAGATCGTATTATCGGACCACCATTTGAGATTTTATCGGAAAAAGCCGTTAAGCATTATGAAAAAATGAAGGATAAGGGAGAGAATGTGTATATTGATACACTGACCTATGAGCAGTTTATGATGCTTGGAGATGCGGAACTGAACAGAAGATTTTCTATGCAGGATGAGGCAGAGCAAAAAAGCAAAAAATTGACGGGGAGCAGGCAAATGAGCTTGAATATGCCGATGAATCGCAGAAAGAGGAGGATTCAGACAGACAGCCGGTAAGAAATCCTGAGAGGGAGAAGCCGAAGTGGGAGGATACGATCACAAACCGAATGATGCACTGGTCATACACCGCAGAGCAGAAAGAAGAAGTGAAGAAAGCACTTGCGGCAGGTGTTCCGAAAGCAACGATTCTTACTTATTTCTATCCGGAAGTGACGGTGGAGAAGATGAGTTCATACTGGAAGAATCAGTAAAGGCGTCGCATAGGCACAGGAACTGTGGTATAATGTGCCTATGCGGAATGAAAGAGTTTCGTAAATCTGTAATTTGTTGGGCTTACAAATAATTTAATATCAAATTCACACAGCACTTTAGCCAATTATGGTTAAGGTGTTTTTTTGTACCTTGAAAGGAGGTGGTCGCAGCAAAACATATCGGGGAAAGCCCGATTTTATCATTACAACAGGCTATGCCTGATCATATAAAGCAACTTTTAACAGCCAGTTAGGGATAAACCCTGCTGGCTATTTTTTTATCGAAAAGGAGACAACCAATATGAGAAAAGAACAGATTATTACGACAACCAACAACAATCAGATGGAGGAAAAAGGTATGAAGCAGAGATTTATTCATTTTAAGAGAAAATTTGTTCCGGCATTATCCGGAGCCATTATGGGAGTAATGCTTATGAGCACTACCTGCTTTGCGGCAGGAGGCACTTCGGCAGTAACACAGCCGCTTGAGAACTTAAAAACGCTTGTGATCGCAGTTATCGGTGCAGTCGGTGTCATTATCCTTGCAAAAAATGTTATGGAATTTGCACAGGCATACCAGCAGCAGGATTCATCTACTATGAACTCAGCTTTAAAGGGAGTTGTGGCAGGTATTATCATGGCAGGTATTTCTACTGTACTCACTTTCTTAGGCTTCTAAGATAGGGAAAAAATAATCCCTGTTGCAATAGAAGAAAAGAGGTGAATAACAGGTATGGATATTTTTAAGCTGGGAGACAAAATACTTGCTCTCCTTGAAGCTATGTTTGGATTTTGGAATAATCAGATATCTTTGGTTTTTGCAATGCTTGGACAATCGCCCGTCAGTTTTAAGGGCGGTGGTCCGTGGGCAGTCATTGAGGGAATAGAGCCAATCTTTGTAGCAGTTGGTTCTTCCCTTGTGGTACTGTTCTTTGTTATCGGTTTCTGTTCGGAAAGTATAGATGTGAAAGATGAAATGAGGTTTGAATCAATCCTGCGTATGCTTATCCGATTAGGACTTGCAGAATGGTTTGTTGCCAATAATGTCACGATTATGAAAGCATTTTTTTACTTCCATCGGAAATCTGGTAGGGCTTATTTCGGCAGGAACAACAACACAGCTTGCCATTGACAGTGCACAGGCAGATGTCATTAAGGAACTTGGATTTGGTGAAAGTCTGGTAATGCTGATCCTTACGGCACTGCTTGCAATCATCATTATTATCTGTGGTTTCTTTATCATTTACACCGTGTATTTCAGATTCTTAAAAATATTGATCATTGTGCCGCTTGGAGCAATCGCCTGCTCTACAATGGCAGGAAACAGAATGGTAAGTCATACGATGTCAACTTACTGTAAGTATTTCTTATCCTGTGTGTTTGAGGCGGTAACAATGGCACTTGCGATTGTGGTATGTAATGCATTTATCAATGCAGGGCTGCCTTCCTTTACGGGAAGTTATGCAGACTGGGCACAGACACTTATTTATCTGTGTGAAATGACATTTACCATAGCAATGACGGTTGGAAGTGTGAAGGGAGCACAGACACTTACAAGTAAGGCATTCGGATTATAGAAGGAGGCATTTATGGATAATGAAAAGAAACAGGTGACTTATAATTCCAGTTTTTCCGGGGAGACACAGGTAACACTCGATATTCAGCAGTATATGAATAACAAGGCAATGTATATCGGGCTTATGTGTAATGAAGATGGATACGATGAGCCGTTTGGTGATGTGACCGTAAATTTGTCTGTTGCTGCACCGAATTACTGCGGATATCTGAATGTGAATGATATGCCGGATATTGAGAAATTCATCACAGAAAATGAGCTTGGGGAGTTTACAGGATTTACACAGAGGAGTGGTTATTGTGAATATCCTCTTTATCTGTTCAATGTCGATAAGCTGAGAGAACTGTGTCCGGATGGAATGGATATGTATGAGGCAAATATCGGTATGGCAAGAAAGCCGGAGACAAAGGAGTTAGCAAGATAGGGGGCAGAGGACAATGGTTATTGAAATAAACAAAGACATTGACCGTTATCAGGAATCGGTGGCAATGGGACTTACAGCAAAACAGCTTGTATTTTCTATTGCCAGTGTGATAGTCGGTGGCGGTATCGTATTACTTCTTTATAGATATATTGGTCTTACGGGTTCTGCTTATGTGGCGATTCCGTGTGTAGCTCCGATAGCACTTGGAGGATTTTATTCTTTTAATGGAATGAATTTCTACGAGTATATGGGAAAGAAACTGCATTTTATGTTTGGAAATAAGGCTCTTACCTATGTATCTACTGAGGGAGAGCCGATTATCAAGGCTTTTGAAATGGAGCAGAACGGACAGGTAAAGAAGAAAGGTAAAAAAACTCAATCAGAGATTACAACATCTGAGTCAGCAGTAAAGAAACAGGAGGAATTTGAAGAAATGAAGAAAAAGACAAGAAACATGATGTTTGGACTGGCAGCCGTGTTTGTGCTGGCGGTAGCGGGTGTGGCTGCTTATAAAGCAATGCACTAAAAAGGAACCTGCATAAAAACAGATTCCTTAAAATGAGGGAAAATCCCTGTCGAAGAATGGAAGTCCCAGTTTACTTTTCTGATAGAGAAATCGGACTATGATT
>ENA-OQJT01000206-OQJT01000206.1-human-gut-metagenome-genome-assembly--contig:-NODE-206-length-14903-cov-0.787426_pt1 | contig 14903 bp, 21 predicted proteins | sample MGYA00242612_ERZ504779 | MGnify/ENA primary metagenome ERZ504779 (study PRJEB26092, sample SAMD00036366) | human gut metagenome | host: Homo sapiens | study: EMG produced TPA metagenomics assembly of...
TTATTTTATTTTCGTTTTGAAACGCATGTAAGTTATACATATTGCACAATATATTTAAATAAATTTTTAAAACCTATTTCCATATAGCTAAAACTATACAATAATATATTGACAACATAGGAGCTTATTCCTATAATTAAAACATGATTTACACACAAGAACTCGTTGTTAATTTTATAAAATATTTTAGGAGAATCTATATATGATACATATCACATCATTAGACGACGGTCTCGAACTGTTTAAAGCTCTCGGCTCTGATATTCGTATCCAGATTTTAAAAATTCTGCTCGAGAATAACCAGATGAGCATGAATCAGATTGCAAACGAGCTAAACATCAGCAATGGAGCTTTAACCGGACATATAAAAAAGCTTGAGGAGTGTGGACTTATCTCCGCCTCAAACGATTCATCCGGTCACGGCAACCAGAAGCTGTGTTCACTGATTCAGGATCGTATATTAGTAGAAATTGAAAAACCAATAGACTTAAGTAACGTATACAACACATCCATAAAAGTAGGGCAGTTTCATCTCACAATATCTGTCCAACCTGTGGCCTGGCTACATCCTCATTTGTGATAGGAGAGCTCGATGACGCGCGTTACTTTGACCATCCTGACCATTTCAATGCAGACATTATGTGGTTCACAAAAGGCTATGTGGAATATGTAATTCCAAACCTCATTCCACGTAATCAGAAAATCACCCAGCTTTCACTCTCAGCCGAGATAAGTTCTGAGGTCCGGGCATCGACAACGACTGGCCAAGTGATATAAGCTTTTACATAAATGACACTCTTGTCGGCACCTGGACCTCTCCCGGTGACTATGGAGATGTACGCGGAATGTTTACCCCTGAATGGTGGCCTCAGAACTGGAATCAATACGGTCTACTCAAGCTTTTAGTCATAAATCATAAAGGCACCTTCATAGATGGTCTCAAGATATCAGATATCACAACCACTGAGCTAAAGCTTGACTACACAAGCACCATACGCTTCCGTATCGCAGTTGAGGAGGATTCTGCCCATGTCGGCGGACTCACAATATTCGGAAAAAGCTTCGGTAACTACGATCAGGACATTATTGTATCCATCAATTATGAACCTCTTGACACTGAAAAAAACACTAAATAATAATAAAATGACTGCGGAAATCAAAACCGCAGTCATTTTGTTATTATTTTATTTGTACTACCACTTTTTATGAGGGCAGTGCGAAACGCCTGTAAGCGCCCGAAGCTCCACATAACAGCCGCATGCATTACAGGTTCCGGCATTTAGCCTGTCACACGCCTTGCACACTGCAAGCCTTGCCTCATACTCTTTTTCCGGCACTCTGTCCTCGCCCTTTATCGCATCAACATATTTTTTTATCATTGCTGCGTCGGCCTCTGCCATTTCTCTAAGCAGACACTTCTTACATATCAGTTCCATGTGATGTCCCCTTTCTTTTGCCTTATCAGTTATACAAAACAACAGATCGCCTAGCACTTATAGATTTAATATATCAGATAAAAACCTATAACACAATATGTATTTTAAATTTTATCAAATTATTTTACATTAATCAAAACATTAAAGCTTTTATATGTATACAAAGTAGAAGAAAGGACAACCGTATCCCGGCTGTCCTTTCTTTAATTAGTTTATTGTTATATTGGGGAAAATGTAAAAAATGATAAAACCAAACTATTTTAAATACTTATAAAAAATCCTTCACTGATGCATAAATGCCCTCTGCATCAAGTCCGTATTTTTTAAGCAAAGCAACAGCCGGACCTGACTCACCAAAGCAGTCCTGTATGCCTATTGTCTTTACCGGTGTTGGAGCCTTACGCGAAAGTGTCTCACATACCGCGGCTCCAAGTCCTCCTATTACAGAGTGCTCCTCCACGGTAACCACCCTGCCGCATTCCTTTGCTGCAGCTACAACAAGCTCCTCATCAAGAGGCTTGATAGTGTGTATATTTATGACCTTTGCATTTACGCCATCTGCTGCAAGCTTTTCTGCCGCTGCAAGTGACTCTGCCACGCACAGACCGGTAGCTATGATAGCTACATCCGTGCCCTCACGGAGTGTAACACCCTTTCCGATTTCAAATTTATACTCTGCATTGTCATTTATTATCGGTGTTGCAAGACGGCCAAACCTCATGTATACAGGGCCCTCATGCTCATAGGCTGCCTTCACGGCGGCTCTTGCCTCTATATCATCGCTTGGGTTTATTACAACCATGCCTGGAATTGCTCTCATGAGTGCAATATCCTCGTTGCACTGGTGGGTGGCTCCATCCTCTCCTACCGAAATACCTGCGTGTGTCGCACCGATTTTCACATTGAGATGAGGATATCCAATAGAGTTTCTCACCTGCTCAAACGCACGACCTGCCGCAAACATGGCAAATGAACTGGCAAATGGCACCTTTCCCGTAGCCGCAAGTCCTGCAGCAATGCCCATCATGTTGCACTCTGCGATTCCACAGTCTATGTGACGATCTGGAAATTCCTTTTTGAAGATGGCTGTCTGTGTGGCAGCCGCAAGGTCAGCATCAAGAACATATACGTCATCGTGCTCCTTTGCAAGCTCTACAAGTGCATTTCCGTAGCTGACACGTGTGGCGATTTTCTTTACTTCTGACATAATGCTTCACCTTCCTTTCTCAGATCCTCCATGGCAACTGCATACTCCTCATCATTAGGAGCCTTGCCATGCCAGCCGACCTGATTTTCCATGAATGAAACACCCTTGCCCTTTACGGTATGTGCTATAATTGCCGTCGGCATACCCTTTGTATTTCTTGCCTCTTTAAATGCGTCAGCAATCTGATCCATGTCATTTCCATCCTTCAGATCAATCACATGGAAATTGAATGCCTTGAATTTCTCGCCAATAGGATATGGTGAGCACACCTGATCCACCGGTCCATCAATCTGAAGTCCGTTGTTATCAACTATAACAACAAGGTTATCAAGCCTTCTGAAGCCCGCAAACATAGCAGCCTCCCAGACCTGTCCCTCCTGAATCTCGCCATCGCCGAGAAGTGTATATACTCTGTAATCATCATTTGTAAGCTTTGCAGAAAGTGCCATGCCCACTGCCGCAGAAATGCCTTGTCCGAGCGAACCGCTTGACATATCCACACCCGGGATATGCTTCATGTCAGGATGTCCCTGCAGATATGATCCCAGATGTCTGAGTGTCTTTAAATCCTCAACCGGAAAATAGCCTCTCTGCGCAAGTGCAGAGTAAAGTCCCGGAGCCGTGTGTCCCTTTGAAAGCACAAAACGGTCTCTATCCGGCTTTTTAGGATTCTTTGGATCAATATTCATCTCCTCAAAATACAGATATGTAAATATATCTGCTGCAGAAAGTGAGCCGCCCGGATGTCCCGCCTTTGCAGAATGCACAGCCGTGACGATACCCTTCCTGACTTCATTTGCTGTAATCTGAAGTTCTAATTTGTTCATTTTGTTCTCCTGTTAAATCTATGACATGAAATAAAATATTTATACCGGTCTTTGGTTTATAATATTTAATCCCCAAATACAGCTCTGTAATCAGCCTGGAACTTCTCGATTCCCTGATCTGTAAGTGGATGCTTTGTCATCTGCTCGATAACCTTGTAAGGAATTGTTGCGATATCAGCTCCTGCAAGTGCACAGTCTGTGACATGAATCGGGTTTCTGATTGAAGCTGCAATAATCTCTGTATCATATCCATAGATATCAAAAATCTCTGAAATCTGTCTGATCAGCTCAATGCCCGGCTGGCTGATATCATCAAGTCTGCCAAGGAAAGGTGAAACATATGTAGCACCTGCATTTGCAGCAAGAATTGCCTGATTTGCTGAAAAAATAAGAGTAACGTTTGTCTTGATGCCCTCTGATGAAAGCACCTTAACAGCCTTAAGTCCCTCAACTGTCATAGGATCTTAACTACCATGTTTGGATGAATAGCTGCGATTTCACGTCCTTCTTTTATCATACCCTCTGCATCAACTGTTGTGGCTTTACCTCTCCGCTTATCGGTCCGTCAACGATAGATGTGATTTCTTTAATTACCTCGTTGAAGTCTCTGCCCTCTTTTGCGATGAGTGAAGGGTTTGTTGTAACTCCACAGATGACTCCCATATCGTTTGCTTTCTTAATGTCCTCGACATTTGCTGTATCTACGAAAAACTTCATTTAAAAATACCTCCGTCTTATATGATTTGCGTTTGCTTTTGTTTGCTGATATAAATATAACACTTCAAAGGAAAAAATGCAATAGTAAAAGTAAATAAAAGCAAAAATAAATACAATTAAATGTCATTAAATAAAAAAAAGCATAAGCAATCGAAAGCACTGGCTTTATTTACCTATTTGAGTTATTATATATTTATGCAATGCTTTGTGATAAAAATATGTACGCAAAAATACAACAGAAATCAAAAGAAAGAGGAAAATCTATGCTGCAATTAGAAAGACAACAAAAGATTCTCGATTATTTAAAAGAAAACCGCAAGGCCACCACCAATGAGCTCAGCGAGCTGCTTGGTGTATCGACCACGACAATAAGAACAGATTTAAACCAGATGGATAAGGAAAAGCTTCTGACAAAGACTCACGGCGGTGCTATCTACAAGGATAAAACCCATGACATGACTGATTTAACCTCGAGGCCTACCTGTTCCATGACCGCGCCCTGGAAAACAAGGAAGCTAAAGAGGAGATTGCAAACGAGGCGATAAAGCTCGTAAGTGACCATATGTGTATATTCCTTGATGCCAGCTCCACAGCCTACACTCTCGGCATGAAGCTTTCAGGCTTTACAGAGCTGACCGTCATCACCAATGGCATCAATCTGGCTTTAGAGCTAAAGGATATCCCGGGTGTCACAGTCATCCTGACAGGCGGTATCGTAACCAGCGCATCCGCTCCATAGAAGGACTGCTTGGCGCTGATTTACTCAAAAAGATACACACAGATATCGCGTTCGTGTCAGCAAGAGGCTTCTCTGTAGAAGACGGACTGACTGATTTCAGTATATACGAGGCTGATTTAAAGCACATGTGTATCAAGGCCTCCGCTAAAACTGTGGCTCTTGTAGACCACACCAAGTTTGATACCACATCCATATCAAGCTATGCATCGCTTGATGACATCAATATGGTAATCACCGACTCCGGTATCTCACCTGAGACAGCAGATATATATGAGAAGGCCGGCACTGATATTGTTATATCCGGAATATAAATGAGACAATATAGCCATATAAAAGTATAAGTACAAATATAACTATAACTGTATATAGAGATCCATCAAAAATGACACGCAACGTTTTACGCTGCGTGTCATTTTATAGTTGTCTTATACGCTTAAAGCATCAGACTATCTTATATGCATTTCTGCCCTTTTCCTTCACATCATTGAGCACTTCATCCACCGTCTTAAACAGCCTAGAAAACTCATCCGGCACCTTTACATCCGGGGCGGTAACATATGCCTGTGATACAGTCAGATACTCATCCACCTTAGAGCTCTCATGAAGTATCTGTTTTTTGGCAAGCTCAAGTCTTATATGCTCAGCTATATTTTTAATGATATCCTCATCCGTTTCCTGCAGGATTATGTAGAATTCATCACCATAGAAATGATACCCCATTCCCTTATCTCTGATGCTCTCATTTATTATGGATGACACTTCTTTTAGCACTGCATCACCGGTGACTCTGCCACTGTTTTTGTTAAATGACTTGAAGAAATCTATATCCACTACTCCAAATGTGATTCCTGCACCATCTGAATCCTGATTTTTGCTCACAAGCTTTTCAAAATCGTTTCGCATCTTGAACTTATTGCCCATGCCTGTAAGCATATCTGTGTAGTTGAGTCTGACTGCCTTACGGCGCTCATACTCAGTCTCCTGAAGCTGAAGCTTAAGGTCTATTGTATCACCAAGACGCTTTATCTGCTCCTTCACCTGCATAGAGTGGAGATTTGCGTAATATACGCACAGCTTGTTGTATGCCTCTGTATCACCCATGGCTCTCTCATATTTCATCCACATCTTGACACAGGTCTTCTGGAAAAACAGATTTTGCGTATCAGTGGCAAATCTTTCATACTCCACAATAACCTTTTTCCATGCATCGAACTCCCCCATATTCATAAATAGATTGCAAAGACTTAGTATCTCAAGCACATAATCGGCAGAATCGATATTGTTTATCGCACCCTCAACCAGCTCTTCCACATGATCTCTGACCTCATCCTCATTTCCCATCTTCCATAGCAGATGTGCCTGTGACATGTCTATCAGAAATCTGTTTTTATCACTGCCAGCTATATCATTAAGGAGTATCGCGTCAGAAAGATGCTTTTCTGCCTTTTCAAACTCATTAATTCCTGTGTATGATATGCACAGATTCAGATGAAGCATGAGAAGCTCCTGATAATAGCTATCCCTCTCTCCATGCAGTGGTGGCTTGCACAGCTCCAGTGCTTCGTTAAAATATCTGATAGCCTTTTCATACAATCCAAGCTCCATATAGAGTGAGCCTATATTATTGTTAACAAGCATTATTATCTCTGTTGAGCCCTGCTCCACAGCTACATCCATAGCCTCCAGGTAGCAGTCAATTGACATGCTTACATCTCCAATAGATGCATATATGACTCCCATAAAATTGACAGTCTTTGCCATCTGCTCATATGCGCCACAGCTCTTATAAAGACCGGCTGTCTCCTGTGCCTTCTTCTCTGCCAAAAAAAGCTTATTCTCGCCAAATAAGGCTGCTGCCTCATCCATACATCTGTCTGCCTTTTGCAATATACCCATAAAAACCCTCCTATAGATGACAATACAATCTATTTCTCAGCAAGATACTGCTATATCCAACCTGTTTCAGTTTCGCATCCTTTGCTACAACCTGAGCCTTCATATCTGCTGTATACTTTTTGATTTTCTCAAGGATTGCATCATCACCTGCTGCGAGTATCTTTGCTGCAAGGATTGCTGCATTTTTTGCACCGTCAATTGCAACTGTGGCAACAGGCACTCCAGGTGGCATCTGCATGATTGAGAACACTGCATCCATTCCATCCAGATTCTTTCCTGAAAGCGGTACTCCGATAACAGGAAGTGCAAAAAGCGCTGCACACATTCCCGGAAGTGCTGCTGCCATTCCAGCTCCTGCTATTATTACCTTTACATCTCTATCACAAGCGCCTCTTGTCCACTCAATAAGCTCATCCGGCTCACGGTGTGCGAGATGATGGTGAGCTCATACTCTATGCCGAGTTCTTCAAGCATATCTGCTGCCTTACTCATCACCTTTAAATCTGAGTCGCTGCCCATAACTATTCCAACCTTTGCCATTTTATCCTCCTTATATGTCTAACAATTATTTACTTTCTGCATCAAGCGTATCGAGCGGTTTGTTCAACTCTTCTACGCCCTCAAGCACAAATCTGCCATCTCTTATTATATCACATGTTGAGCCATCGTGTCGAATAACTGTGATAGCTCCAAGCTCATCATATGGTATTGTGATATCCGTGTGGCAGTTGAAATATGCCTTTGATATATCCTCTTTTCTGCGGATGGAAACTGAATTGTCCCTGGCAATGATTGCTTTTCCGTCAGGGTTGTATGTCATATTGTCCTCATCGTATGTGTAGCAGGTATCCCCCACCGCAAAGTGCGGTCCTGTCTTCTCTGCTATGAGAATAGGCATCTTTGCCGCGATATCGTATACTCTCGCCATACGGTAGGCTGTCGTATTGGTGCCTATGGCAAACTCACCCATAGGCAGTGTGTCGTGATGGAAAAGTACATTGTCAGATATATACTTTTTGTTTTCTTCCTCATCCTCAAAATTGGTACATGTATATTTATCAATCATGCCATCCTTAAAGTCGATTTCCAGATTAAGGAAATTAAGCTCATTGAGATATACCTGACTGACATGCAGCTTACCGTTTGTGCCCTCTAACACCGGTGAAGTAAACACCTCTCCGACAGGGATATTTACATCAGCCACACAGTTTTCAAAAGCCGTCTCCTTTGAAGGCTCCTTAAGCTCATGAATCTTGACATACAAGTCTGTCCTGTTGCCGTTAGTTCCGACGATATGCACCCTGTCTGCTGTATCAAGCACATCTATGATTTTTTGCTGCATATCTCTGTAGAGTGCATAATCAAGAGTATTAATCTTTACAGTCTCAGTAAAAATTTCCTTATAATCAGGTCCGATTGCAGCACACGGATAAGCAATAATCGTAAAGCTTCTGTCCTCGCTGTGGATATAGCTGTTCATATACTGTGAGCGCACGCTTGTCATATGGACTGCAAGCTTCTGCTGCTCATCATTAAAGTGCGCAGCCTCCTTCTTTGAAACCGGAGCAAACGGCTCCTCTCCAAATATCTCTATGACAGCCGGTCCTCCACATTTGCATGCTACATTCTTCATTCTCTCAAGTGCATTGTGCATGCACTCAAGACGATACTCCACATATGCCTTGTCAAGCCACAGTGCCATATCCTCCTTGTGGTCATAGTCAAACTGCTTATTGACCGATGTGGAAAATGGTCTCATGGCAGGCTTCATACCCATTTTCTCAAAATTCTTTAATGCTGCTCTTATCATACGCTCAAAGCCAAGCGGATAAAGCACCTGAACCACCGACTTCTTTGAGATATCCTTGTTGCAGGTAATAAAGCCAATGCGGTATCCTTCTGTATAGGTATCTGCCATGGCCTGTATCTCCTCATCTGAAAATGAAGCCAGATGCGCTCTGCCGGCACGCTCATTCTCTCCGACATACAGTCCGTAGGAATACAGATAATCATCATTTGACAAATCTGCCTCATTTACAAGCTCTGTATAGTAATCATAAGCCGGGTCAAGGAGTGCTCTGTTGTCATCCTCTGCAAAAATCTCCTCATAATCATGCATGAACGAATATATACAGCCCCTTATCTCATCAGGACTCAGCTCATCGGCATTCTCAAAATAATTGTATAGCTCTACAATAAGCTCTGCATAAATGCAGAGATATTTTATATCTCCCTGAAAGATATGCGTGATGCTTCCGGCAATTTTTGCATATACAGCCGATAAAAGCTGACCATACTCATCTCCGAGCACCTTTACGGCGTATGCCGGGTTGGCATAGCTTTCTCATAATTTTCTTTATCAAACTGTGAATAGAATAAATCGTTAAATTCCTTATCTGCGTTATGGTTTTTAATAGTGTTGATGCACTTTGCCGCACTTCTGAAATAATCTGCAAAAGCCGGCTCTATCGCAGGCTCTCTGACGATCTGTTCTATCCGCTCCTCCACAAGCTCTAATCGCTCTGCGTAAAGCTCATTGGAGAGCTCATAAATCTCTTTATAACTCATATATCCCTATAATCTTTCTTTCATATAATAAAACCTGCAGCATATGTTCCTCCCCAGCTGATTACCGCTATGAGTGAAAAAAACACTGCCAGTCGTGGAAATGTCATGAATGATTCCTCATCAAAGAGGCTTCTGATGGCAAACCCGAAATCTGCCAGAGATATGCCAAGCATCAGTATACCGGCACTGCCATAGTACATAGACAGATTGCCATCTCCTCTGAATGCCGCATTCAAAAAACTATATATACAATCTCTATGAGGATAGCCACAACAAGTGCAGCTATCCCCCTCTTAGATTGCTTCTTTTCCGTAAACTTATACCTGTTACGTTTTCTTCTGCCAAGCAATTTATATTCTCCTATTTGCAGCCGTACTGCTTATAGTACTCATCTATAGCTGCTTTGATTGTGTCATCAATGACTACTCTGCCATCATGCTCTCTGTTGTAGAGATACTCTGTGACCTCTGCCATTGTGACGATTGACTTGCCCTCAAAGCCGTACTTCTCATGAATCTCATCGAGCGCGCTTACCTTGCCGCCCTGTCCGACTTCCATTCTGTTAAGGCTCACCATAAGGCCTACGATTGTAACATCTGCAGCTCCTCTTACCTTTGGAACTGTCTCCTCCATTGATTTGCCGGATGTGGTGACATCCTCTATCATGACTACTCTGTCGCCATCCTTAAGCTTGCTTCCAAGGAAGCCTCCCTTGTCTGCACCGTGATCCTTTGCCTCTTTTCTGTCTGAGCAGTAGCGCACCTCTTTGCCATAGAGTTCATGGTATGCGATAGCTGTTACCACTGCAAGCGGAATTCCCTTGTATGCAGGTCCGAATAATACATCAAAGTCATCTCCGTAGTTTGCATGGATAGCCTTTGCGTAGTACTCTCCGAGTCTCTTAAGCTGTGAGCCTGTCACATATGCTCCCGCATTCATGAAAAATGGTGATTTACGGCCGCTCTTTAATGTGAAATCACCAAATTTCAGCACGTCACTCTCCACCATAAAGTCTATAAATTCCTGCTTATACTGTTCCATTTTATCTTAAAACCTCCTGTTTATAAGGCTTTCACGCCTTTATTATTGTCTCAAATTGCTTTACTACACACTTTTTACACACTTTACACCGCTTCCATCTTCCTCATCTCGTCAAACAAGGTATCATCTGTTACGTGACAATACAAATCCATTGTCAGCTGTAAGGAGCCATGTCCGAGAAGCTTCTGCACGCTCTTAGGCTGCATTCCGTTCTCGATTGCCCTTGTTGCAAAGGTGTGACGGAAACAATGAGGAGAGAACCTCTCAAATTCCGGGTGTTCCTTCTGAATTCGTCTCGTTGTTACATCCATACATTCCTGTACGATGAACTGCTGTGTAGGTCGATTGTTTCTGGTTACGAAAACCAGATTCTTGTATTCGTCCTGTGCTGTTTGTGCGTTCTTAAGCAGAATCTCCTGCCCGCGAACTCTTTTGTTTTTTCAGAGCTTCCATAGCTCTTGTTGTTAAGGGAATGGTTCGCTTGCTGTTATGCGTCTTGGTATCATGCCATTCAAAGACATATTTGCCATCCTTGCGGAAATAGCATAAGGAACGTCTGACGTGTACAACCTTCTTTTCAAAGTCTACATCAGACCACTGAAGCCCCATCAACTCACCAATACGCATTCCTGTGTCGATTGCCACTACATATAAATTGTAGTAGAATGTGTCCTTCGCAACAACATTGAGTACCTTTTCATCCTCATACTGTTCGTTTCTAAGCTTCTGTCTTACCTCATTCAGCGTCTTTGCGTAAACCGTCTGCTTCTTGCCAAAACGATTCACGAATCTTCCCTGATAAAGACCATCCTTTCTCTGTGATAAGCCTTTACCTAATTCTTTACCATTAAGGGATTTACCCATTTATGCCTCCTTCCTAAGTGTAGAATAGGAAGGATTCCAAATATCGTCCCTATTCTACCATAAAACCTTACAATTATCAATCCGTTTCAAAAATTGAATTCTCATTTTGAAACTCCTCCGTGTTCTTATTTATGAAAGAATCTGATTCAGTAACCAGTGGTCTAATCTGCCCTTATGAGCATATAGTCTGTTACCGATTCTTACCGTGAAACCATTGGCCGGATTGGAAAGCAATTCTCTTGCTTTCGTCTGTCCAATACCAAGGTACTCACACATTTCCTTTACATTTAATAACGCTCTTGTATCAAGTTCTGTTTTCATGGTAGTCCTGCCTCCTCTCGTAATATTCTCATTAACCACCTTCTTTCCTACCCGCAATAAGCGGTTCCTAAAGTAAGATTGTTCCAGTACTCTTAGTTTGGTTTTCTACGTATCCACTGTCTGGATTCTTTAGCACCGATTTCTCACTACTGAAACCTGCCTGTGGGCCTCTCCTGCGCGAGATCATCTCCCACCCTTGACGGAAGTGTCTGTTCTTTGCTCCGCTTAAATTGCTTTAAGTATCATCGCAAAGTCCGTTGACTGTGAATACAACTCATGAAGTTTTCAATGTACAGTTAAAACATTTCGATATTCTTGTAGAACATAAGTTTGTTTTGTGTTATGATTGTTGTAGCCGATTTGCTTCATTTCTGATGCCGCCCGGCTACGTTTTGTAAGTTAATTGTAGTAAAATATAGAGAATAAAATAATTGACGGTCACTTGACCGCGACTTGACATAGAAACTTTTCAAAGAATGAAAATATAGAAAGACAGATAAGATAGATAGCGGGATTGATAAATCCTCTCTGAAAGGAGCACACAGATGAGAAACAGACTGACCTTCGCCAATGTGATTGGTGTATTATTGGAAAATAAAAAGAAAAACCTACCCGCAGCACCAGCTTGTACGCAGTCTGTTCTCTGCATATCTGGATGATACTCTGACAGCTTCGGAATTAATCGCAGATGACACGACGATGTACAGCCGCTAGTGCAATGGCGCCCGCCCGATTCCTATAGATATCCTAAAGACTTATGAAGATGAGGATGAATGGGATACGATGGAGGATGATTTCAGAGATAAGATTATTCCGAACCTGTTGAACGAAGCACAGGCTCGAATCCAGATGGAGGAATTGATTACAGACAGTATAAAAACCATCGGGCAGGAAATGGCTGATGCACTGATTCAGGAGCCGGATAATGCAGCCTTTTTTCTGCTCTGTGGTAAGATATGCGATTTTGAATGACCATAGCACAGGTGCGCTCTATTCTCCCGACCTTTCGGAAGTGATTCTTTGCAATAAGCTTCCCTCCTGCAATCAGGCATTCATTGGACGAAAGGATGAGATAAAAGCAATCGCATCCCATCTTTCCAATCAATCCGTCTTATTCATTACTGGTATGGCAGGCATTGGAAAAAGCGAAGTTGCCAAAGCCTATGCACAGACGAACCGTAAAAAAGTACACCAATATCATTTATCTGTATTACACCGGTGATTTGAGAAAAGACATCGCAAACCTTACATTTGCAGATGATTCCGTAGAAATGAATGAGGAAGTCCGTTTTCAGAATCACTATAAGGTGATGCAGAGACTCCACACAGATACACTGCTGATTCTAGACAACTTCAATGTGCTTCCAAAGGACGAACCCTTCTTAAAGGAACTGATGAAGAATGATATGCAGCTATTGATTACCAGCAGATGCAAACTTAAGAATTATGATTCTATAGAAATAAAGGAATTGGATAAAGAAAAAGAACTGACAGAACTGTTCTACAAGCATTGTCCTTCTGCAAAACGTGATCCGGACAGTGTGTCTGCCATTATAGAAGAAGTGAACTGTCATACCCTGACTGTCTGCATGGCTGCTCTTACCTTAGAAGCCAGCGGCATGGAACCGGAAGAATTGTTACAGGAGCTGCGTTCCTGCGGTATCGGGCAGAACATGGAAGAAATCGAGGTATTCAAGGATGATGAATTCTCCTATGCCAGTATGATAGGACACCTTCGCATGTTGATGAAGCTTAATAGATTAAATGAGGACAGTATTGATATCCTCCGTAACCTCTCACTCCTGCCGGTATCAGGAGTTTATAAAAGTGCGTTCAAAATGTGGCTGGAACTGGATTCTCTCAAAAATGTTAATGAGCTGATACGCTATGGCATTATCAGTGAAGATACCGAAAATAAGACGATTGCACTCCATCCTCTCATTCAGGAAGTGGCAATCGCAGAGACCATTCCAACCGTATCAGACTGCCATGTGATGTTAAATCACCTGCATTTGATTTGCCTTGCTCACGGTCTGGATGTAAAAAGACCGGTGACTGTCATGGAATGTCTGAAAAGCATCAACAGACACATCATCCTAGATAACAGGGCTTACTATCTACTGTTCTTACAGGATATGTACCCTTACTTTGACAAATATCTGGATACCGATTATCTGTCGGAGCTGGTAGAACGTATAGAATATGTGATGAATCTTATGAATGATTCGGGCAAGTCGGATGAAACGAGTAAATCGTATAATTCAGATAAATCAGGCACACCAGATATTACGCAAGAAACCAACCACATTTCTGCCTGTGACAAAGCATTATTATTAGATTACAGAGCACAGCTTCTGTTCCCACGCAAGGAATATGATAATGCCATTAAGAAATATAAAAAAGGCGATTGCCCTCATGGAAAATTACCATAAGACCAATACTGCGGATGCCCGTTCCGCCAATCTGCTTTCAAACCTGCACAACAACCTCTCTACAGCTTATCTGTTCCGGAAGAAACTGGAAGAAGCCGTATCAGAACTCAAGACAGCTTTCACAGTACGCAGGGAATATGCCAGTCTTGGATTGATAGAGAATAATGATACCCTGCAGCAGACACTCTCACTTGCTAACATGCTGGTGCAGAATAAGGAATATGATTCTGCTCTGGAAATTATTGATTTCTGTGAATCCACCATTGATGAAGTTATGGGTAGAAATAACCTTGATTATGGTATGTGCGAGTTCTATCGTGGTGTCATTGCTTATACCCGTTCTCAGCCTGTGATAGCAGAACAGCACCTGCTTAACGCAGATGCCGTCTTTCATGCTGTTATGAACGAGAACCCTGATAATGATTATTCCAAAAGTACTGCTCGTTATTTGTATAGTTTGTATATGAGATGGGGAAAGAAAGAGCTTGCGGAGCAATATAAAAAAATACTAATCAGCACGCATTAGGTATTGCCATAACAATGATACATATAGTCAGAACACACCCAAATATCAGCATAACGGGTAACGAGGTCATAGAAAACTTGTAGGCTCGGCTGCTGTCCTTTGTTATCGATATTCGCAAGATAGCGCGGGGAGATATATAACTCGTCGCTTACTTTTTTGCGACTTTCTCCGTATTCGTTTCTCGCGGCTTTAATGGCAGCCCCGAAAGCCTTAAAATCATATATTGATACTGGTCTTTTTGCTATAATCATTCACCCTATTACATTTTTACTGTTCCCCTTTTCTTCTTGGATATGTCTACGTAGTTCTATCAGTTAGCCAAAAATAAT
>ENA-OQJT01000208-OQJT01000208.1-human-gut-metagenome-genome-assembly--contig:-NODE-208-length-14880-cov-0.965905_pt1 | contig 14880 bp, 20 predicted proteins | sample MGYA00242612_ERZ504779 | MGnify/ENA primary metagenome ERZ504779 (study PRJEB26092, sample SAMD00036366) | human gut metagenome | host: Homo sapiens | study: EMG produced TPA metagenomics assembly of...
ACAGACCATTGCAGGGTGGATTATACTGACAGGAAAGAACATGGCACAGATTAGTAATGGAATATCCAATCCTGTCGTTGCCGGAATTGTATATTGGCTGATAAGAATACTGATCTGCGGTGGATGTTTGGTGGGTGCTGGAATACTTGTAGCATTTATAGAGATAAAGATTGCAGAGTTATATAAGAAATACTGTTGGGATATGATTACTGTAATGGTGATACTTATAAGCATGGCAATAACAATCTACTTTGGAGATTCGATAAAGACAGTATTGCCGATCAATCTGCTATTTCTCTTATTATTTGTGCAACTGGTATATGTTGGAATCAGGTGGTATGTAAAAGGATGGCGGGAAACAGAGGTTATGTTTAGTGATGGAAAACTTGTCTGAGACGCAGCGAAGTAAATAAAATGAGTAGTATAGGAAGTCAGTAGTGTGTGAATAAACTGCTGTCTTCTTTTTTGATAGATACAGTCACGCCAAGAGGCGTGTCGGATAGTAAAGTAATAATATCAATAGAACAATATAGAAAATGCGGGGAAGCATGGTATTTCAATGAGTTTGAGATACAGTGTTTTTGCGTATTAACAGGAAGCAAATAACGCCTCAATAGTTTTTTGAAATTCCCGTGTGAGGGGGAAAGTTGATTACAAACAGAATAAATTACAGCAGTGAAAGTGACGATACAAATGCAGGAAGAGCAGAAATGTTCTTCCTGTTTTTTAACAGAACTTCAGCAGCTGGCGGGGAAAGGAGACAGTATGGCAAAGTTCTTAAATTATGAGGACCGGCTGGAGATAGAAAGCGGACTAAAGGAGCACATGACTTTCACAGAGCTTGGAGAGAAACTGGGAAGGGACAGGACTACCATCACAAAGGAGATCAGGAACTATTCCATCGAACAGGACACCGGTTATGGAAGTTACCCGCATAATACCTGCAAGTACAGAAAAGCATGTAAGAGGAAAAAAGTATGTGGGACAAATGACTGCAGGCATCCACTGGTAGCTGTCTGTAAACAGTGTGAACTCATATGCAACCGTTACTGCGAGCATTATGAAGAAGAAATATGTACCCATCGCTTTAAACCGCCATATGTATGCAACGGATGCAGTGAAGTAAAGAAGTGTACGCTGACAAAAACTGTTTACGATGCTCTGGGAGCCCAGAGGCGGGCAACGGATAAGATATCGGAATCCCGAAGCGGGATCCTTGCTACGGAAGGGGAAATCGCCAGACTCAATGAAATCTTGGTGCCGTTGGTAAAACAGGGGCAGTCTATCCATCAGATCTACCTGACACATAAGGATGAACTGATGTGCAGTGAAAAGACCCTCTACAACTACGTGGATGGATGCCTGTTTGATATCAGGAACATAGACCTGCCAAGAAAGGTAAAGTACCGTCCGAGATATAAAAAACCGGAGCTGAAAGTAGACCGTGGATGCCGTGTGGGAAGGAATTATCATGATTACGAAGTATATATGGAACAGCATCCGGACACAGCAGTGGTGCAGATGGATTCCGTGATCGGCAGCAAGGGAGGGAAAGTCCTGCTGACGATATATTTTGTAAATGTGTCACTGATGCTGGGGTTCCTGCGGGAAGCGAACACCTCAAAGTCAGTGATAGATATTTATGATGAACTGTACCACCGGCTGGGAGGGCAGGATTTTAGGAAGCTGTTTCCGGTCATCCTGACGGATAACGGAAGTGAGTTTTCCAATCCCAGGTGTATAGAGAACGGACCGGATGGAAAAGGATTTCAAAGGACGAGGATCTATTACTGCAATCCAAGTGCGCCGTACCAGAAGCAGAGATCGAGGTGGGACATGAATTTATACGCAGGATCCTGCCGAAAGGAAGAAGCTTTGATGAACTGACGCAGGCAGACGTAGAGCTGATGATGAACCATATCAATTCCTACCGGAGAAAGAAACTGAACGGAAAAAGTCCGTATGAAGCGTTCAGCTTTTATTATGGAGAAGACCTGGCGGAGAGGCTTAGATGCCACGAGGTTGCAGCCAAAGACATCAACCTCACCGCAAGACTTCTCAAAAAGTAACCAGAAGACAGAATAAAGCACAGACCGCCGGCTGAAATAGGAACAGCAGAAGACGTGAATTATGGCTTGCAAAATTTGTAAGCCAAAACTGACGTCCGGTTTTTGTGCAAAAAAATACTCTGCCATAAGGTGATTATATCATAAAAGCAAGGGAAAAAACGGGAAAGTCATTACAAAAGTGGAAAGTCGGGTACAAAATTTGCAGGTCGCTTTCAAAATGTGAAACTCGTTTACAAAACGGGAATCTCGGATGACTATTGAACCATGATGAAATCAAAAGTTATATAATATTCCTGATTCTGCTCCAAAATTCCCAATTCTGCAATAACACTTGAACTTTACTGCAAGACACGGATAATAACTATGGGATAATATATGAAAAAATTGATGACCTGCCGATATACACACAGAGTAGACTATGATATGAGGAGGTGAATGCAATGTTATCAATAGCAATATGCGATGATGAAGAATATTTCCGAATAACCGAAAAGCAGCTTATATTAAAATATATGGCAGGGAAAAACTGCGAATGTATGATTGACATGTATGAGTCTGGAAAAGAATTATTAGCATTAAAGTCAGCAATTTCCCAATATCATATTATTTTTCTTGATGTGAATATGGAAGAAATTGATGGAATAGAGACAGCAAAGGAAATACGGAAAATCACGAAAGATGTTTTTATTGTTTTTGTGACGGCTTTTATTACATATGCGTTGGAAGGATACAAGGTGGATGCAGTAAGGTATCTCATAAAGGATCATGAAAGCCTTGAAAAAGCAATGACAGAGTGTATGGATACAATCCTTGAAAAAATGGATTATGAAGAAAACGAAATGACTTTTGATTTTCAGGAGGGGAAAACAACAATCAGTCTGGAAAACCTTATTTATGTAGAAAGCAATCTGCATCGACTAGTATTTTATATGGCGGGTGAAGATGCAGTTCATTATACAATATATACGAAACTGGATGATGTAGCAGAATTGCTGCAAAATAAAGGCTTCTGCCGGATTCATAAAAGTTATCTGGTAAATCTGAAATATGTAAAAAGTGTGGAGCGTTACAGGGCTGTGCTTTCAAATGGAAAAAGTCTTGCAATATCAAAGGCGAGATTTTTAGATACAAGAAACGAATTTGCTTGTTACAGAGGTGAAATTTAATGGAAATGCATATTTTTGGAGTGCTGTATACAGTGCTTTTTGTAATATTGTGTGTGATGTTTATCGGGACTTTTTCAGAAAAAAGAGACCTGTCGGGTAAATGGTGCCGCTATGCTGTCATCGGAGCTATGATTTTGGCAGACTACTTTATTTCCGTAAAACTGGATGGTGACATTATACTGAAAGAAATAGCAATCATTGTGACTGGAACGCTTTTTATGTGTTTGTGTTTCAGACAGCGGTGGATAAAAACAGCAATCTTTGTTTTGTTATATCAGGGAATCTGTTTTGTGACGGATTATATTTCTATTATAATGCTGTCTAAATGTTTTCCGACAATTACGATGGAACGTTTATCGGAACCACTGATAAATGCAATGCTAGGAATTTTAAGCCAGATGCTGCAGGTCTGTTTTATTATGGTGCTGCGAAGATATGTTGTAAAAAAATCCTCGGAAATGCTTACCACATTAGAATGGGTAAGATTTACAATCTTTCCGATTTATACAATCATTGTCCTGATTGCACTTCTGACAAATTTTGAAATTCCGGAAAGTGATCATCAGAAAAATATATTGATCTGTATCGCGTTTGGGTTGCTGGTGATGAATATTATTGTTTTTGCCTGATCAATGATATATTGAAGCGGGAAGTACAGATAACAGAGAACCGCTTATTGCTGGAGCGGGTTAAAAATGAAACCGGAATGTACCGGACGATTTCAGAAAATTATGATAAACAGAAAAAAAGAGAACATGAGTATAAAAACCAGCTTGCACTCATTGCAGCGTTAGCCAGTGAAAACAGAGTAGACGAGATCAATCATTATCTGAAGCAATACATCATGAAATCATGCAGCACACAGATTTCATTGATACAAATAATGTAATTGTCAATGCAATATTAAACTCAAAGTATCAGGAGACAAGGGAAAAAGGCATTGTATTTGTTGTAAAGGTAAATGACCTGTCGGATTTGAGAATAAAAGATGAGGATATTGTTCTGATATTGTCAAATTTATTAAATAATGCGATAGAAGCATGTGAGCAGTGCGAAAAACCAATCATAAAAATGAAATTTGTAAAAGAAGAACATCAGATTGTCCTGTCTGTTGCAAATACATTTTCAGTCACCCCGGTAATCGTTGGGAAAAGATACATAACAACAAAAACTAAGGAAGCAGACAGACATGGGATCGGACTGGAAAATATAAAGGAAACCGTTGGAAAATATGACGGTTCCTGCGTGATAAAACATGATGATGATAATTTTAAGGTTGCAATTTTAATACATAATCAGGAAAAGTAGATGCGATTTATAGTTGTATCTACTTTTTTTATTTCCAATTCTGCTTTAAAATTTCCAATTCTGCAATGGATATACAGAATTAGACAGGAAATGACGAATAAAAAGATAAAGTGAACTGGAGATGATGAAGTCATGACAGAATATATTGCAAATATGTTGACAAAGAACATGTATATGGATGGTCTGATTAAAGAAAGCGAAGAGAGTATTTATTCATATTCCATACAACTTATTGTTGAAAAGATAATAGGATTTTCGGCTATTTATATGATAGCGTTATTTCAAGGATATTTTTTTGAAACTGTTTTATTTACTATATCTTTATCAAATTTAAGAAAGTGCACAGGTGGGTATCATGCAAACAGTTTTAGAAGCTGTTTTATTGGAACGGTAAGTATTTATCTTATATATATAAAATTGATATACCCATATCTTCTTAATAATATGAAGATAAATATGATTATTTTTCTTGTATCGGCAATGGTTATTTTTTGTATTAGGAGCAGTAAATCATCCTGGCATGGATTGGAATAAGGAAGAATTCGAGGAAAATAAGAAACTTGCAGGATAACAGTATTTGTGGAATTGCTAGTTGTTATTGCACTTACATATCTGGGAATGGCAGAAAAATATATTCTGTTTATGAGCTTTGGAATGATCTTGTGTGCAATTTTATTAACACTGGGAAAAATAACTGGACAGGAGGTGAAATGTGATGAGTAATAATATTAAGAAAGAGTTATTAAGCTTAATGCAAAAAGCTGTAAAACTTGAGGTAGAGAAGAATGGAAATGAAGCTTCTCGCTATTGCCCGGTTATTTTGCATCAGCCTAAAAGACCTAAAAAACTGAAATAGGTAATGAAAATATTACTGTGTAAATGGAAGGAGAAAATGATGAAAAAAAATAAGAATATTAAGTTTGGCTATGGTATGCAGTATGCTGTTTTGCACACCTATAATGGCGGCAGAAATAACAACTACTGAAGATGCTGTAATTGAGAATAACCCAGAAGTAGTTACTGAGTCTTTGGAGTCAGTTAAGTTAGAAGAAATGTCTCCTATGAGTTTATCGAAGGAACAATATGATGTCTTGTCTGATGATGAAATCCAAAACATATGGAACAACTCCAGATGATTATGAAGAAAATGATTCACCTACTACAGCATTTCCATATAGCAAGGTTGAAACATTAACGACTCAAGTAACCAGCAATAATGATTTATATCGTTTGGGAATGAAAGCGGCAGGGCTTCATTCAGAAACAGATGAAGATTGGTTTTACACTTCATTAACTGCGGGTGAAACATATTTTGTAGATTTACGAAATGTTGGACGCAGAGATTGGTATATAGAATTATATTATTTGGGTGAAGATTTAGATTCCTCATATTTTTATTCAACAAATCCTGAATATAATAGTGTTTATAAAGGAGCTGCTGAAAAATACTTTTATTTTACTGCAAAAGATACCGGTAAATTTTACATAAGGATTTGTAGTGGAAATGATTGGGTAGATTCCATGTATTATTTCTTCTATGTTGGTCCTGCTATACAAACTTTTGATATTGTAGATATGCCAACATATGGAGGGGTAAATCTTTTTGGAACTGCGTATCAAACTTATACATGTGATTTGAGAAATGCGTTTCCATCTACAACGGCAATAATAAATATTAATTTATCTGATTCCTTCTCAAAAGGAACATGTTCACACCTGAGTAAATATATGAGTGCAGGAGGAAGAACATATTACAATACACCAGGTGACAATGCAATTAAGGGCATAACCAATGCTTCAATAGGTCAATTATGGACATTTGGAGCAAAATGTTCACAAAATACGCATAGTGGAGTGCATTGGTCGGGAAGAATTAATGGAAAGTTTAAGTGTATTATGGAGCCATATCCGGGTAATGAATTAGATTTTTAAAAAGTATTTCATGTAGGAGTCAGAGCATATTACTGACTCCTATGCAGAAAGGAGAACAATTTTATGAGTATAACGAAAGTTGGAAGTTCCTATAATTTCATTTATAACACAAAGACGGGTAAATTATCTACAAAAGATGGCAGCAAAAATGAATTTGTTGATTTTTGCAATGGAGATGTAAAGGGAGAAGATACAGAGACACTGAATCATTTTGATGAGCATACAAGATATCAGTTTACAAGAATGCTGTTTGCATATGGAACCGGAATGACCGGACAGAATCCTTTTGCCAATGATGAGAAAGTCGAGATTACAGCGGATATAGACAGTGCAACCCATACTTCCTTTTATGTGAATGGGCAGAAAGCGTTTACGGCAATTACGGGTATGTCATATCTCCCATCCGAGATTCAAACCTTTGGAACCGTACAGCAGCCATTTAAAACCAGAGGGTACAAACCATATGATCCCAGTACAAACAGTATCACGATTGGGGTTGGAAGCAGATTTAATCTTGGAAATGGATACAGCATGACGGTACAGGAAGATTTTGTCTGGGGCGAGGGCTATGGAAACGGAAGCAAGGCAGATGATGAAAGATGCAATATGATGATAGGTGGTCTGAACTCCCTGATACATTTTGCGGATCAGCAGTATTTTTCAAGTATGACAGATACATACACCGATTATATTTTAGATTTTCTTGCGTCACAGGGAGTGGATACAAGCAGAGAATTTGTGATAAACGGGACACATTGCGAACTGGTAAATGGGAAAATAAGTGAAGTTGGTAACGATTATGTGGTGCCTAGTTCCATTCAGCAGAAAGCAGTGAAAAGATATGAAGAAAGTATGTCACAGCTTTTGAATGGCGGAACTTGGTATAGATGGTCATAAAAGTAATAGATCACTTGGACCGTTATGGAGAGTGAATAGATTCCGAATGACAGAGGAATGAAATAATTGGAGGTTGAGATGATGCAATCAATATCAAGTTATATTAATCCCAATACAAGAGCACTTACATCTAATTATAAAAATACAGTTATTAAAGATAAGGAAGCATATAATGGGGCGATGTCGCAGCACTTACTAAATCCGGTAGAGGATCTGGCACAAGCGTTAAAAACACCAATAAAATTGGCGAAGGGTGCTTCACTTAGCAGACAGAATAATTCTGTTAATATTGCAGAAGGACAAAGTATTCGTGTTAATGGAGGTCATGTGCTTACGGTTACGGCGCATGGAGTAGAGGTATCTGGTGGAGATAATCCGTATGATACAGAATCCTATGTAAAAGCATAAAGAATGGCAGGTGCATTGGCATCAATGCTACGAAATGCAGGTGGGACAATGACTACTGTAGCACATTCAAAGGAGGAATATGCCCAGTACATAGAAGGAATTACAGATGTTATGTCTTATCTGGGTATAGACACTTCTAAAGATTTTACGGTCAATGGAATGAAATATAGCAAAAATAAAGATGGCTGGTATGAGTCAGAAGCGAACAGTGAGGCGCAGACGGCATATGAACAGTTAAAAGCGAATAACAGAACCTATCAGTTTGCAGACGAAAAAACCAAAAAACAGATTGCTTATATTAGCGATTATTACCTTCAAACAGTGCCGGAGAGTGTAAAAGCGGCGTGGCAGGAAACTTTAGAAGAAACGGGGGTTAATCCATTTCAGACTGATTTATCCAGTACATTAACGCAGCTATCTGTGGAGCAGGATTTTCTGACAGGTGGTAATGACAATATTTTTGGAGAAACGAAAGAAAGTTGTTTGGCAGCTATCAACAAAATATTGGAGAGAATAGAAAATCCATTGGCAACAATGACAGAGGAAAGGACAGCATATCTGCAACAGGAAAAAGAATTTTATACAGTGTTGGCATCCAAAATAGGAGAATAATTTTATGCATGATGCAAAAATGATATTGAAATAGGAGGAACAGAAGTATGTACGTTGGTTCTGATTTAAATACAGTATCTTCATGGTATGGTCAACAAAAAGGCAATAATATGAAAGCCCCTGCATCTGCGGAAAAGACATTTTATACGGCTGAAACACCAAAGGTATACCAGATATTCACAACAGATAATATGTTGTGGACAGGAGGTAATGGTACAGGTCTTTCTTATTGTCTTAAATATGCGGATGATTCGACGGATGAAAATCCTGTGGTGTTAGCGAAAGGTGTGGATGAAAATGGAAAAGAGTTTGAGCAAAGAATTTATATCAATGACGTTGATCCATCAAGTGCTACAGTAGTTGAAATGCGTGCATTGGAGGCACATTACAAAGTACAGAAGCAGGGAGGCTTTACGTCTTGCCGCTTGAAGCTGGTAATATGGGACTGAATGACAGAAGAGATTTTATTTCAATGTTTAAAGAATGCATAGAAGATTTAAACAAATTGGGAAGGTTTGACTTATCGTTGCTTTGGACGAAAAGTATGGATGCTTATCTTGATTTGACAAGTGCAAATAGTAAGTATAAATAGTGCTTAGTCATTTTTCTACTATGCTTATGTACTGTAACTACATTTGGGGCAAATGCAATTATATTTGCATTTGCTCCAATAGAAAATGAAAATCGAACATTAGATCAAGAGGAACAGAAAAAATTTAGAAAACAGGCGTTAATAATTTTAGTATTGGCAGATATGGCAATTATTATATCACACAAAATTCATATTGAAGTATGCCAGTGGTTATTAAATGGTATGATAGTTGCTGCACTACTGAATTTATGTGGAAAAATTCAGACAAAATGCAGAGCTTATAAAAATTGAAAAAAATAGAACAAACTACTGACATAAAAGGAAAGGTGGAAATTTTATGAAAAATAGAAAGAAGATGGCAGGAACTATTGCTATGATTATGGCGTTATCGTTAGGGTATAATGCAGGTGGTCCTGTTGTAGTTCATGCTCATGAAAATGCAGTGATAACAGAAAAATTAGGTGAAACCGCAGCATCGCAGGAGGGTGTTATTGATTTTTCTGCGATAAAGGATAATGAGGATTTAGAAGTTGCAGATTATTTGCCTTCGGATATTAATGATATGGAAAAGATTTGTACAGAGGACTATTCTGTAAATTTGGTAGATATGGCGGATAATACTGAAGATAATAAGACAGTAAATGATAATCCTAATGATGCAAAAGCAATATCATTAGGAACACAGGTTTATGATACGGTTGCAACAGAATTAGAACAGCGTTGGTATGCATTTAGCGTTGCAAAAGCGACTAAATTTACAGCGGCAATGGTAATGGATGATACAGCGGATTTTGATTTATATGTATATAAATTAAATGAAACAGATGGAACATTAGAACTTGTGGGTGGAAGTGCAATAGTAGGAGCCGGAACGCAAGAGTTATCAATGTTAAAGCTTGATGAAGGTATATATTTTATTGGAATAGAAGCAGCGACAGGAAATGGTAGCTTTTTAATGTATACATATGCAGGAGTTAATGACGGCAAAGAAATCAATGATACAACAGACTTGGCGAGTTCTTATGTGAGAAATAGTCGTATGACGGCTACGATTGATAGTCCATTTGATTATGATTATTACAAAGTAGTTATTAGCAAAAATGATATTCTGGAATATACTTTTGACCAGCCAACAGGTTGTGATTATAAGGTCTTAGTATATGATGGAAAGAATTATTATACAATCAATAATGGCACATACAGATTAAATACAGGTACATATTATTTCATTGTTATGGCTAGTTCTATGAATTATAGCGATGACAAATATTATGGAATAAAATTTCAAAAGTACAAATTGGCAGATGATGAAAATGCGAAATATATGTGGTATACACCAGATAAGGCAGCAATTTTTCAGTTTGACGGTTCAAGAACAAATTTTTATGTAAATGGAAATCCGATAGATTTTACTTATGAAAGAACTGTTAAGTCCAATGGAAATATTTACTTTAATTTATATAAAACAAAGGATCAAAATGTTGTCTTATTTCAATCAGAAGCTATGCAGGTAATGCAGGAAGTTCCAACATTTATCAATGTAAGTGCGCCTTTCAGCGGTTGGAATTCCTATAAAAATGCACTTGTTGTAGGATTGTTTAATACTAATTGGAGAGTTAATAGTTTTTCAAGTAACTATGATGGTCTAACAAGTAATTGTGCAACAGTAATTATTGATTCTGATACAGGAAAAGTTGTTGATGTAATGACACCAAACCCATTATATGACAATGGAGTGGTTCTTCATTGGACAAGGGTAAGTGGAGTACAGGCAAATTACAATTATGATCCAGTGGATTAGGAGGCTGCTATGAAGATTCAGAGTAATATGTATATTAATAATCCTGATATGACAAGCAGAAATATTGAGAAAAAAGAAAATAGTTCTCATGCTTTGGTTCAGGAAGATGATATACAAATCAGTGATTCGGCAAGAAAGTTAGTTGAGACTGCTCGTAATAAGGTATCGGATTTTCATACAATGCATTTTTTCATCTATTAATGGAGAAATAAGAGAGATACCAGCAGAGTATAAATGTGAAAATTTATTCAAATTAGATTTGAAAGCAACTTCCATTTCTGGAGAACAAAGTGCGTTTGAAGGCTGTTCGGAAAATCAGTCAGAGGTTTTTGAAAAATGGCTGGACGAAAATGCTTCTGAATATTTGACAGAAGATGAAATGAAAGATTTAAAAGAGAAGATTAATGCAATGACAGCAGATGTAGATTCTTTGAATGCTCAGGAGGGATATAGAGGAACTTCTTATGAATCTGTATTTTTGTTAAGTGCAAGTGAAGCTGGGCTAAGAAAAGTAAATGAAATGTATGTTCCAGAGCAATTTCAAGCTGGTTTTTCAGACATGATTGACGAATATGTTCATTTTAATGATTCAGCACGTAATTCCATCATGGAGAGAATGACACCAGATTACATGGTTGTTGGAATTGGAAGCAAAACAGAATCTTATAAGTACAAGTCGGAAATAATCTCAGATGAGACAGCTTTTTATACCAATGAGAAGAATGAGATAAGTGGTATCTGCAATCAGTTTTTAAATGGTAAAACAGATCAAAAATTATTTTGTAATGAAATGAAAGACCGTTTAAATGATTACTATGGAAGCAGGTATGAATTAAGGAATCAGCCAGAAGCTGTTGAAAGCAGAGTAAATAATATGTTGAGTAAATTACAACATAGTATGCAACTTTTAGAATTATGATGGAGATATGGCTTATATTATTTAAGGGTATATCATACTATAACAAGTATTTCTGCAACATATAATTTTACTATTGGTAATCCGAAGTACACACTTGGAAGTTATACGCATACATTTAAATCTACTACATTGGCGGCTAAAGGAACATGGCAGGATAAAGTTGATTTAACGCTTATTACAAGTATACCAGACGGAGCAATAGGATACAAAATAAGCATTGGTGGTTGTACATCATCTGTAAGTTCAAAGAGATACTTTTATAATGAATTTTATGATCAATGGGTAGCAACAAAGTCGACTTATTCATATAGTCTGCCAGTTACAAATTCTTCGTTGCTGGATCAAGTATGGGGTGCCAAGATAGTATCTACCAGTTCGTCCAGCAAGACATTTTCTCCGACAATGACAATTAGGTATGTTGCACCTGATTTGCCATGAAAATATATATTTGAATTATAAAACTTTTAGTGTATCAGGGGAATATTTATTATAGTTGATATACTAAGAACATAATGACACGGAAAGTATAATGTTGAAAAAGGGTTTGGAGAATAATTATGAAGACAGTAACAGATGTAAACACAGTAAACCAGCTATTGACATATTCAAAACAGGCAGAGGCAGGAATACACCAAAAAGCAATACAGATGTTGCTTGGAGCAGGAAATAATAAAAAAACAGGACAGTTTAAGTATTTCTGATGCTGCACGAGGCTTTTCAAAGCAATCCATAGCTGCACTGATAGATAAAAATGCGAATATTTCTAACAGTGAATTGGCTTATTATTTTGCAAACTATAATAATTCAAGTGCTATTTTGGATGCAATCAATTTTGGGGAGAATGTTTCCTGTGGATATAATTCTGATTTTAAGGAGTACGGGGTTATTTCCTTTGACCTTAATGGGAGCAGACAGGTAGTACCTAATTATGCAGTACCGAAAATGAATACAAGCACCATGTCAGGCATTTGTGCTGCGAATAATTCTCTGGTACTAAGTAATAAAAGTTATTATGCATGGACAACATCAAGTGGCGGTAAATATACATGGACGGTCAATAATGGAAGAATAGGCTGGGCAGCCTCGGAATCGTTGCTTGCAGAGAATACAAATCAAAAAGGAACAAATTATAAGTGGGAAATGTGTAAGGCAGGCAATATCCTGTCTGATCTGGCACAGGGAAAGAGTGTGTGGGGGTATCTCTACAGCAATGAGGAGGTATTGTCCGTCTGTGAGAAAGTCGGGATTTCTCCGGGATTCTTTTCTATAGATGCGGGAGCAGGAAAACACACTTATTTATTGCAGGAATCAGGAAAGACCATAAATGTTGACGCAAAGATAAAACAGTTAAATGATATAAACTGGATAGAAATCGGATATAAAGAAGGAGATACGTTTTCCGTTTATGGTAAAGAGTATGCTATTGACAGCAGTGGGCATATCAATGTTTCGGCGGAAGATGAATTTACATCAACGGAAATTAAATATCCAAGTCGTTCAATATAATAGAAATTATTTTAAGTTTCAATAACAGGGAGGTAGGATTATGGCAATTACAGGTATCAATAACAGCAGTTACACATCGTATTATGCTTCAAATTATAAGAATACTGTAAAAAAAAACAGATAGTGAAAAGGATAGTACAAATACAAAAGATGGCAACGTGACAACAAGTACAGTTGAATTAAAAACATCACGTCCCGGTGTGACAAAAACAGAGCAGATTAAGACAGGGTATAGTAATGTAAATGATTATTCAAAATACTTGCAAGGAAAATACCATTATATGAATATAGGGCTGACTTCAATGCAGGGTATTCCGACAACGGTATCTGTTTCAAGTGCATTTTTACAAAAGTGCATGAATGATCCGGAAAAAGCAAAGTATTTGGAGGAAAACTTAGCAGCCATTCCGGATTGTACAAAAGATACGATTAATGGATGTTTGGGCACTGTGACAAATCAGAGTTATATGATTGATGCAAACGGAAATATTATAGAGACAGCATCTTGTACAAATGATCCAGATGGGAAAATAGCGAAAGAGAATGCTGAACGAAAAGCAAAAGAGAACAGAGAAAAAGAGGAAAAAGTAAAAGAGAAAAGAGCTGCTAAAAAAGCAGAGGAAGAAAAAGCTGCAAAGAAACGTGCAGAAAAATCGGCAGAAAGAAAGGAAACGGGTGATTATACCTTATCCGTAACTGGTACTGATGTAAAAAGTATGACACAAAGCCTTGTAGCAGGATCTGTGAGTATTTCTGTACCTGATAGATCGAGTTTTGATATTAAGGCATAAGAAGGTTCGGTAAAAGGAAAATATCAAATCGGTACTTTGGTTGGAAGTGCTTGTTTCCTATTATGGCATATCCAAGCTAATGATAGCAAAAATGGCTGGTGTTGAGGAAAATGATATTGACAGGCTTTTAGTCAATCCACCAGAAAAAGTTGAAATCGAAGTAAAGTATAAAATTGATGTGACGGTTATGGAGGGAGTATCCCAAACAATATTAAAAAAGGTAATCTTAGTGCTGTTGAAAATAAGCCGGATGATCAAGAGTAAATGTACGTTCAGATTTTCTGGGTGCTCTTGACATACCGGCTTATTTTTGCTATTAAATAAGCAACGGCTTAACAACAGAAAACTGCTGTTAAGCCGCATCAATTATCATAGAAGATCTGAATTTACAGAAAAAATTTCACACCGTCGAAAAATCACCATAGTTCTAATGAATCTTCTGCATCTACCCACATCTGCATATTCCCGTCCAAATATAATCGTACATATTCAAGTGGTTCATCAATAGCAAGTGCGTTTAATGCACAGTCTGATCCGGGTGTAGTTTTTAAATTCTTTTCAGCTTCCCAGCAATCAATGCGGAGCATATAGCCAGCAGAGGTGTAAACATCAATACTATTGCGCTGTGGATTGTATTCTGCAAATATTGTTCTCATCGTATCTTATCTCTCCTTATCATTCAATCAATTATCAGTTACAAAAATCAGAAGCATTTCAATCAGTTCACCATGTCACTTTTATTTTGTGTTATACTGTTTTATAGATTTTTCTTGCCCTTGTATTTGCCCTTATCAGAGTTCGTAAACACTGATGGGACGATATAACACAAGGGAAACAATAAGGGAAAGCTCACCTGACGATAAATCCAGTGTTTTCAAG
>ENA-OQJT01000209-OQJT01000209.1-human-gut-metagenome-genome-assembly--contig:-NODE-209-length-14854-cov-1.330617_pt1 | contig 14854 bp, 19 predicted proteins | sample MGYA00242612_ERZ504779 | MGnify/ENA primary metagenome ERZ504779 (study PRJEB26092, sample SAMD00036366) | human gut metagenome | host: Homo sapiens | study: EMG produced TPA metagenomics assembly of...
CGTATAGAGATGTTTTTCTTGTCTTAAATATTTATAGGTGGAGTAGTTATTGTTTCATTTTTTAGTACTTTTTTTTATGATATGATTATGTCGGTCTACGCTTAAAACTAAGCCTATGCTAATCATATTTAAGATAAGTGAAGTACCACCATAGCTGATGAACGGTAAAGGTACACCAACTACAGGAACAATACCGATAACCATAGCCATATTGCCAGTAGCTTGACCTACAATCAATAAAGTAATGCCACATACAAGCATTTTGCCAAAATTATCTTTAGTGCGTAGAGCAATTTTTATACAATAAAAAGCTAGTGCAATTAAAAGTAAAAAGACAATAAAAGCGCCCATAAATCCTATTTCTTGGCAAAAAACAGCAAAGGCAAAGTCTGTATGAGATTCAGGTAGATAAGAATATTTACTAAATCCATGACCTAAGCCCATGCCAGAAAATCCTCCAGAACCAATAGCCAAGATGGATTGAACTATTTGATAACCATCTTCTTGGGAACGAGACCAAGGGTCATACCAACTATTGATACGGTCTAAACGATATGGTTGGAAGGTTGCTAAAAGTGTAAGTAAGATAAAACCAATACCACAGATTATACCAATCCATTTTTTGGATAGACCAGCAATAAAATACATAATGGTTGGAATACCAATGATGATAAGTGCAGTTCCCATATCAGGTTGAGCTTCAACAAAACCTGCAATTATTAGACATAGAAGAAATATAATATTTTTTTTGAGGATTTACCGTTATAGGAATTTTTTTTATCTATACATTGACCAAGATAAGAAGCACTGATGATAATGGTAACAATTTTGGCGATTTCAGAAGGTTGAAATTGCATAAATCCAAGTGATAGCCAACGCTTAGAACCATTTACAGTAACACCCATAATTAATACAGCACTTAAGGATAAAATCGTTATGACTGTAAGCAGTAAAGATTTATTTTTTTAATTTTTTATAATTAAATCTAGAAGTTAAAGCAAAAGCGACAAATCCAATTAACAAACTTATTAAATGACGAATTAAAAAGAAATAGGGATTTTCAAAGTTAGTATAAGCAGTTATTAAGCTGGCACTACAAATATTTATAGTGCCAATGACAATCAGGATAAACATGATACAGGTGATAGCTTCCATATCATTTATCCAAAATTTTTGCTTAGTCAACATTATTTTTTATCCTGCTTAGTAAAAGTTACCTCACAGCGATTGATTTTTTCACCGAAACCGCTAAATTTACGTTCATATTCTGTCATGATATTGTTAGCTTGATATTCACTATTATGAAGGTCAAAAGTAAGTGCATTTACTTTTAAATTAGCAAGTTCAAATTGTTCTAATGAAAAATCAAATAGAGGTCTATTGTCGGTTTTAAAGAATAATTCCCCATTATCTTTTAAGAGTTTGCGATATTTTTCCAAAAATCCTACATAAGTTAAACGTCTTTTTGCATGACGAGCTTTTGGCCATGGGTCGCAGAAATTGATATAAAAACGGTCAACTTCATCTTCAGCAAAGATATTTTCAATTTGTTCGATATTAAATACCATTAAGCGAACATTAGTTAAGCCAAGTTCTTTTACTTTTTTAGCAGCATAGTATAAAACATCTTGTTGAAGTTCTATACCGATAAAATTAACTTCAGGATGAAGAGCTGCTGTTTTACTGATGAAATCTCCTTTTCCTGTGCCAAGTTCTACATAAAGAGGTGCCTGACGGTCAAATACTTCATGCCAATGACCTTTAATTTCTTCAGAAGGACTTTGTCCTTTAGTATATACAAAATCATTAAAATCTAAAATAGCTTCATCAATCCAAGGTTTTCTTCGTAAACGCAAAATAATTCTCCTTTTTATAAATATATTCAAAGAATATTTTATCACAAAAGATTTATAAATACATGGTTTTTACATAAAAAGCTTCTGTTCTTTTTTTAGAGTTGAGAACAGAAGCTTTTTTGCTTAAAATAAGAGATTGCTTTCAACAATCATGCGAATACCTAATAAGAATAAAGAAATGCAAAGAAGTAAAATGATACTGCGAGGTTTAGTTTTCTTAGATAATCTAGCACCGATTTGAGCGCCAATTACAGCACCAAAACCAACTGCAAGAGCAGGTATCCAAACGATATGATTTAAAAATATGTGAGATGTAACACCCATAAAAGATGACACAGCTAAGACAAAATGAGATGTTGCAGTTGCCATATGTGGTGGAAAAGCGAGGGCATAAATCATAACAGGAACATGAATGATACCGCCACCAATACCAAAGATGCTAGAGATAAAACCTACAAACATACTTAAAATAATACCGAGTTTTTTGCGAGTTATAAATAAGGTTTCATCAAAATTAGTAGCGATAGCTTTTTATTAGATGAATTCCAATACATGATAGCAGAGATGATTAAAATAAAAATACCATAACTAAGACTAAAAGTAGGGCCTGTGAAATAATCACTGACAAGGCTACCTAAAATAGCGCCAGGAAGTGTAGCAATAGCAAAAGGAATGGCTGCTTTAAAATAAACGCGATGTTGTTTTACATAAGCATATGTTCCTGAAAGTGCATTTAAAAATACACCAAATAATGAAGTACCAACGATTTCAGGAGCACTATGAAAAATAGAAGGTGTGAGTGCAAAAGTAAAAAGTGGTATCATGATTAAACCACCACCAATACCTATTAAAGTACCAAATGTACCTACGCCAATACCGACGACAAATAATACAAGAATTTCAATCATAAAAAAACCTTACTTTCATATTTTGTAATTTATTATATTTTAGGCTATAAAACCAAAATGTTTAGCCACTAATTCATAGGCTGGCACAGCGATATTTTTGGCTTTTGCCATGCGAACAACTTCAAAAATGAGTCCATCAATTTCTGATTGACTGCCTTTTTGTAAGTCTTTTTGCATAGAAGCTGTAGTATCTGGTGTCATAGCATTTAATGTTTTTAAGTTTATATCAATGATATTTTCAGGAAGATTAATATTATAGCTTTGGCTAGATTAATACAATCTTTTGTTAAGGCAATGAATAAATCTTGTTCTTTTCCTTGTTTTTGCATGATACCTGCTGGTATATCAAAATAAGCTCCACAACTAGCATAAGGGGAGATTAAAACGAATTTGCGGAAGGTATCTTCTGCGATATTTTCTGATAAGACAACGGAAATATTACTATCTTTAAGGTCTTGAGTAATTTGTTCTAATTGATTTTTTAATGGAGTTTTTCCACGTGTGCCAAAGACGATGCGGAAAATATTACCCTTTTGAGATATTTCTCCAGGTGCAGAAATATAGGCAACAATATAGATACATCCTTCAATTACATTTGTATGAGGTAATTTAGGTGCTAATCTATAACCTGTACCATAGATATTTAGTATAGGAATGATGATGGTATTTTCCTTGCTTACTTTGGCTAAAAAAGGAATGATATCATCAAGAGCATATCCTTTGACAGAAATAAAAATTACATCAGGTATTTCATTTGTTTGAAGATATTGCTCTGTAGTCATTGCTTTTACGGGTTTTAAATTAAATTTGCCAATTCTATCAGAATTGATGGTAAGACCATTTTCGTTGATGGCTTCAAGATGTTTTCCACGAGCGATAAAGGTTACATCATGATTATTTTTGGCTAAAAAACTACCGATACAAGCTCCAGTTCCTCCAGTGCCGACAATGAGATATTTCAAGAAAATCCCTCCTTAAATATGATATAGTTATTATAGCAAAGTATAAAAAGATTTTTCTTAATAAAATAAGAAAGTGAGATAAATAATATGACAGAAATTGATTATGTAAAAATTTTTAAAGCGTTATCTGATGAAATGAGATTAAAGATTTTACAAGAAATTGCAAAACATGAGGAAATTTGCGTTTGTAAATTAATGGAAAAATTTGCTATAGCTCAAAGTAAATTATCTTATCATTTAAAATTATTGTTAGAAGCGAATTTAATAAAAGTAAAACCGCAGGGAAAATGGAATTTTTATAGTATTAATAGTTCTTTATTGACAGAAGTATTTAGTCAAAAGGCGATAAAATTTTTTCAACATGAATAAATAGACTTGTCATATCAAAAAAAATTGATATAATAAACATATCAAAAATATTTGATATGAGGTGAGATAATGTTTGATTTTTTTGTTGAACAAATACTAGGAATGCAATGGCTAAATGATTTAGTTTGGTATGTATTAATAAATTATTTCCATGCAGACCAAAATTCAAATTGGTGGTCAAGTGCTCATTTTTTCTTTTATGACACGATAAAGATAACTATTTTATTAGTAACTTTAATTTATTTGATATCATATATTCAGTCGTATTTTCCACCAGAAAAGACAAAACGAATTTTAACGCATTTTGATGGTTTTACTGGAAATATAATTGCTGCACTACTTGGAACTGTAACGCCATTTTGTTCTTGTTCAAGTGTGCCTATTTTTATAGGTTTTACTAGAGCAGGATTACCTGTAGGCATGACTTTTTCTTTTTTGATATCTTCTCCTATGGTAGATGTGGCGTCTATGCTTATGTTGATGTCATTTTTTGGACCTGAATTTGCTATTTTTTATACAGTTGTAGGCGTAATATTAGCTGTTGTTGGCGGTAAAGTCTTATCGATAATGAAGGTTGAAAGATATTTGAAAAAATATGATGGAGCAATTAGAGATTTTTATGCTGAATCAGAATATTTTAATCAAAGACAAAGATTAAATTATGCTTTAAATGACACTAAAATTATCGTGAGAAAAGTTTTTCCTTATGTATTATTGGGTGTATTAATAGGTGCAGTAATTCATAATTGGATACCACAAGAATTTATTTTAAGTATTTTGGGAGATAATAATCCCTTTGCTGTTATTTTAGCTACAATTATTGGTATACCTATTTATGCTGATATATTTGGAACTTTGCCAATCGCTGAAGCTTTGTATTTAGTAGGTGTGCCAGCTGGTACGATTTTAGCATTGATGATGGCGATAACAGCTTTATCACTTCCGTCACTTATTATGCTTAGCCAAGTATTGCAAAGAAAATTATTGTTTTTATTTATAGGTATTGTAAGTATAGGGATTATTTTTGTAGGCTATATTTTTAATTTTGTATTTTAAGATAGAGGTGTAAAATTTGTTAAAAGTAGCATTTATTTGTGTGCATAACTCTTGTAGATCGCAAATGGCAGAGGCCATAGCTAAAGAAATGGGAAAAGATGTATTTGAAGCTTTTTCAGCAGGAACACAGTTAAAAAATCAAATAAATCCTGATGCAGTTCGTATTATGAAATCTTTAGGTTATGGTGATATAACAAAGGTGCAAAGACCTAAATTATTGCAGGAATTACCAGAGATTGATATTGTTATAACTATGGGTTGTAATGTAGCTTGCCCTATGATTAAATGTAAATATCGTGAAGATGGGGACTACAAGACCCTACAGGAAAATCTGATGAGGAATTTTTGAAAATCGTTGAACAGATAAAAGTAAAAATGAATAATTTAACAACTAGAATAAATAATAAAGAGTTGTGATATTGAAATGGATTTTATAAAAATAGATAAAGAAAAATGGCAAAGAAAAAAGTTTTTGAGCTATATAGCAAAGATGTTCCGTGCACTTATAGTATGACAATCAATTTAGATATCACAGGTTTAAAAAAATAAAATAGAGATAAAACAGCTAAAATTTTTTCCTGTAATTTTATATGGTTTGAGTAAGTTTGTTAATAAATATAAAGAATTCCGTATGGATTTAAATGAAGATGGAGAATTAGGATATTATGATAAAATAAATCCTATTTTTACAGTTTTTGAAGAAGCGCAAGAACAGTTTTATCAGGTATGGACAAAATATGATGATGATTTTGAAGTGTTTTATCAAAATTATTTATTGGATATGAAAAATTACCAACAGCAAGAGATAAAAAGCTCTAAATTATTATTAGAAAAAAAATGTGTTTAATGTTTCTTGTGTTCCTTGGGTTAGTTTTACAGGTTTTAATTTAAATTTAGCTAAAGGATATGATTATTATTTGCCTATTTTCACTATAGGAAAGTATTTTGAACAAGGTGAAAAAATATTATTGCCATTAGCTATTCAAGTACATCATGGAGTATGTGATGGTTTTCATCTATCAAGATTTATAAATGATTTGCAAGAATGGTTGGATAAAACAGATGAAATATAAAAAAAGGCACTACAATTGTAGTGCCTTTTTATTTTTATTAGCCACGAAGATTTGCATTGAAATCTTTTTGAAGTTTAGCTACGATTTTTTCGATTGCTGGATCAATTTCAGCATCAGTTAATGTTTTATCATTGGATTGGAAAGTCAAGGAGAATGCTAAGCTTTTTTTGCCTTCTTCAACTTGTTTACCAGTGTAAACATCAAATAAAGTGATTTGAGTGAGATTTTGACCTGCGGCTTTGGTCATAGCTTTTTCGATATCAGCAGCATTTACATCAACATCTACGAGCATTGCAAGGTCACGGCTAGTTGCTGGATATTTTGGCAATGCTTTATATTTTAAATCTTTAGCCATGTATTTCATAACAATAGTAGCGTCAAGTTCAAAGATATATACAGGTTTTGTAATACCATAAGCAGAAAGTACAGCAGGATGAACTTCACCAACTGTTGCGATTACATCGCGACCTTTTTTGAAGAGAGCAGTTTTGCCTGGGTGCATAGCGTAGTGTGTACCAGTTTCAACTGTATAACGAGTTACACGAAGATTTGCAAGTAATTCTTCGATAATGCCTTTAGCATCGTAGAAGTCTACCATATCATTTGTTTGGTTCCAGCCCTGAGCATTGCGACGACCAGTGATAGCACCTGCAATTTTTACAACTTCATCTGGAAGTTCTGTTACAGGAAGTGCTTTAGGGAAGAATACAGAACCTACTTCAAATAAAGCTACATCATCATTTTTACGAGCAAGATTGCGAGCAAGATTATCAAAAATACTGCTGAGCAATGTTGTACGAACGAGAGGATATTCGTCAGAAAGTGGGTTCATGATAGGTACAGCTTTACGAAGTGGGCTATCTTGTGGAATGTTTAATTTATTGAATGTTTCTTCGTTAGTTAAAGCAAAGGAAATTGTTTCATAAAGTCCTTGGCTAGATAAGGAAGCTTTTACTTTATCAATAAATGTTTGTTTTGCAGATTGAGTTCCCTGCATAGAAACGCCATTTGGAAGAGTGGATTTAATTTTATCAAAACCATGTAAACGAGCAATTTCTTCGGAAATATCAGCCATGCAAGTTACATCATTTCTCCAAGATGGAACTTTAACAGTGATTTCATCATTTTCATCTTTTGTAACATCAAAACCAACACTTGTAATGATATTAAGCATAACATCTTTAGCGATATTAGTGCCGAGGTGATTGTTGATTTGTTCTGGTGTGAAAGTAACATAATTAGCTTGTTTTGGATTTGGATATACATCTACAATTCCTTCGCAAACAGTGCAAGCACCCATTTCTTGAAGTAATTGAGCTGCTCTGTCGAGGGCTTTAATAGTAGTTTCGCTATCAACACCACGTTCAAAACGACCAGAAGCTTCAGAAGAAAGACCGCAAGCACGAGCAGTTCTGCGGATACATGGACCATAGAAATCAGCAGATTCTAATACTACAGTAGTAGTAGTGTCTGTGATTTCTGTTTCGAAACCACCCATGATACCAGCAAGACCAGCAGCTTTTTCGCTATCAGCGATAACGAGCATTTCACCTTTTGCTTTGCGAGAAGTATCATCAAGAGTATGAAGTTCTTCACCTTCAATAGCACGACGAGCAATTAATTTTTTGCCTGTGATTTTATCATAATCATAAGCATGCATAGGATGACCAAGTTCAATCATAACGAAGTTTGTAACGTCAACTACATTATTGATGGAACGAATGCCAGCACCTTCAAGACGTTGTTGCATCCATTCAGGAGATGGGCCGATTTTTACATTTTTAAGCATACGTGTAGAGAAACGAGAGCATAAATCAGGGTCTGCGATTTCTACAGAGAAGATATCGTTTAATTTAGTATTATCATCTTCATTAACTTTGATTTCAGGAAAATGTGGTTTGTTGCCAGTAATAGCAGCAATTTCACGAACAAGACCGAAAACACTGAAGCAGTCTGCACGGTTAGCTGTAAGTTCAAATTCCAATACAACATCATTTAAACCTAATACATCTTTAGCAGGAATACCTACAGGAGTATCACTAGGTAAAATGAAGATACCAGTTTTTTTGTTCTTCAGGTAATTTTTTCAAGGTCAAGTTTTAATTCTTGAGCGGAGCAAAGCATACCATTAGAAGCTACGCCACGAAGTTTACCTTTAGAGATTTTCATGCCGTTTGGCAAATGAGCACCTACCATAGCTACAGGAACAACTTGTCCTTCTGCTACGTTTTGAGCACCTGTTACAATGATGATATTTTCAGCAAGACCCACATTCATAGTACAGATTTGTAAGTGGTCAGAATTTTGATGTGGTTCGAGTTTTTCGATGCGACCAGTTACAACTTTTTCTAAACCTTCGCCAGGGTCTACAACATTTTCTACAGGAATACCAGCCATTGTGAGTTTATCAGCAAGCTGTTCTGGAGTTTCAGTAAAATCTATATAATCTTTAAGCCATTTAATAGAAACTTGCATTAAATATAATCCTCCTTAATATTAGAACTGACGTAAGAAACGTACATCATTATCATAGAATAAACGTAAATCATCAATGCCATAAGCGAGCATAGCAATACGTTCAACACCCATACCGAAAGCAAAACCGCTAACTTGTTTAGGGTCATAACCACTCATTTCAAGTACATGAGGATGAACCATACCTGCACCTAAGATTTCAAGCCAGCCAGTGCCTTTACATACACGGCAACCTTTACCTTTACACATAACGCAAGAGATATCTACTTCAGCACTTGGTTCAGTGAATGGGAAGAAGCTTGGACGGAAGCGAACTTTTACATCTTCACCGAAGATTTGTTGTAAGAAAGTAACAAGTGTGCCTTTGAGGTCAGCAAAGCTGATGTTTTTATCAATGCAAAGACCTTCAACTTGAGTAAACATTGGGGAATGTGTAGCATCATAATCATCACGGCGATATACATGACCTGGAGCAATGATGCGAATTGGGCTATTTGGTTCATGAGCTTGCATTGTGCGAGCCTGTACAGGAGAAGTCTGACTTCTAAGTAAGATATCTTCTGTGATATAGAAAGAGTCTTGCATATCACGAGCTGGGTGATCTTTTGGAAGATTTAAAGCTTCAAAGTTGAAATAATCAGATTCAATTTGAGGACCTTCAGCGATAGAATAGCCCATGCTAGTGAAGATATTTTTTATATTGTTTAAGGTAACAGTTAAAGGATGAAGATGTCCTAAGCTTTGACGACGACCAGGAAGCGTAACATCAATTTTTTCTGTAGCTAAACGATTTGCAAGTTCAGCTGCTTTTAATTCTTCTTGTTTAGCTGCGATTGCAGTTTCTAATTCTTTACGAGTTGTATTTACCATTTGACCAACTACAGGACGTTGTTCAGGGCTTAATTTACCCATGCCACGTAAAATGCTAGTCAAAGAGCCTTTTTTACCAAGATATTTTACACGCACATCATTTAGTGCATTGAGATTAGAAGCACTATTAATATCATTAATCGCTTCTTGTTGTAAACTTTTGAGTTCTTGTTCCATGATTTCACTCCTACAAAATTTTAACAAAAAATAAAAGCCCTCACCCCATGAAGGGGCGAAAGCTTGTTTCGCGGTACCACCCTAGTTGATACTTAAAAGCATTAACGCTGCCAGACGCTATGACTACTTATTTTCACCATAGAAGCTCCAAAGTGAACTTCAATTAAATTTTCTTTTATTGTTCTCAGCCTAGACAATATTTTCTGTAAAAGAAATCTTAATTTACTCTCTTTATCATCGCTTAGTTATATTACAATTTTACAGTGAAAAGTATATCATAAAAATTTATTAAAAACAAGATTGAGCAAATATTGAAGATTTTTATAAAAAAATAATTTTAATTTATGTTATTTTTGTGTATTTTAGAGGCGATTTTGCGAATTATGGCATTTATAAAAAACAAATTATAGATATAAAATACAATAAAGTATATGAAAACTAGCATTATTGTAAAAATCTCTAAAAAATAGAATGGATTTTGAAACGGAAAAATAATAGCGATAAAATATAGTCAAAGATAAAACGTTAGAAAAATAAGAATATTTATAAATTATAAAAGAGGTGCGGGAATTATGTTTAATGAAGGTAAAATCGTTATTATTGGTGCTAGTAATGTTGGTACAGCAGTATTGAATAAAATTGTAGATTTCGGTTTAGCATCAGAAGTTGTATTAATTGATATTAACGAGAAAAAATGCATGGGTGAGTCTTTGGATACAAGTCATGCTACAGCTTGCATTAGCAGTCATAATATCTATATTCATGAAGGCGATTATGAAGATTGCAAAGATGCTAGTATGATTATCATCACAGCTGGTCCAAGTATAAAACCAGGAGAAACACCTGATAGATTAATTTTAACTAAGACAAATTGTAAAATCATGGATAGTGTAATGTCGCAAATCGTTCGTTATACAAAAGATGCAATTATTTTAGTAGTAACTAATCCTTTAGATGTAGCTACTTATTATGTATCTGCTAATTTTGATTATCCAAGAGAAAAGATAATTGGTACAGGCACTTTATTAGAAACTTTCCGTTTACGTAGAATTTTGGCTGATTATTATCATTTAGACCCAAAACTTGTACATGGCTATGTATTAGGTGAACATGGCAATTCTGGTTTTGTGGCATGGAGCACAGTGGACATTGCAAGTTTAGGCTTAGGCAATATGGATGAATTTTTTAATCGTGATTATAAATTAAATAAAGGTATGATTGAACAAAAAATCATGCAAGTCGTATATGATGTAATTAATTTAAAAGGTTGTACAAATACAGGTATTGCTATGGTAGCTTGTCGTTTTATTAAAGCTATAAAATATAATGAATATACAATTTTACCAATGTCATCTATTTTAACTGGTGAATATGGCATTCATGATGTGGCTTTGAGCTTGCCTTGTATGCTTAATAACACAGGAATTATCAAGAAATTTACACCAAAATTGACTGATGAAGAAGTAGGTAAAATGATAGCTTCTGCTAAAAGTGTAAAATTTGCTATGAAAGCTATTGAGAAAAAGACAGAAGCTGTAGCTTAAATACAATTAGATAATTTATAAATATTTATTTTAATAGCGAGGTTTTTATTTAAGTAGAAAATCTCGCTATTTTTATAGGTTTAAAATTTAAAGATAAGGTCGTGTTTTAATTGTTATGATAAGAAAGGAATAGTATTATGAATACTTTGACCAATGTAAAAAAAATCACAGGGAATAATGATGTTTATTATCTTGTTATTATCGTATATAGTGTTTGCTTCAAATTGGGTGGCTGGTTCAAATTTATCCGAAAAGATTGTATATCATTATTTTAATGGTGAACAAGTATCACCGATGGTTTCAGAAGTTATAAATTATACAATAACGATTGCTCGAATTTTTGCGAACTTAGTCGCAGCGTATATTTTATTGAAATTAAATCCGCGAAAGGCAAGTATTGTAGCATTAGTATTACTTTGTTTTTCTTTTGTTGCTGTATTTGCTACAAATTATTGGCTATATACTATTGCGCGTATGATTATGGCATTAGGCGGTTCTATGATAATGGTATATATGAATACTGTAGTAGCTAGATTTATAGCTAATGATGAAAAAATTATAGCAAGTGCGCTAGTTACAGCTTCATATAATATTGGTGCAGGTTTAGTGGCTATTATTTTCTTTTTATATAAAGATGTGGTTATCAGTGATTGGCAACATACAATGTATGTATTTAGCTTATTTAGTATTTTGCTTTTAGTTTTATGGACTATGTTGGCAAAGGATTTTTCACCTAATGATGAAAATACACATCATCAAGAGGAATATAAATATAAAGATGCATTGACAGATAAATTTGTATATTGTTTTTCCATGGGTTTTGGTGGTTTTTTATTTTTATATGTAATGTCTTTAGTATCTATACCAGTAAAATTAGTTGCACAGGTCAATAATGGTTTTAATGCTGAATTTATGATATTGGCAATTACTATGGGTGGTATAGTGGGGACTTTATTTAGTATTTTAATTGGTAAAGTACCTTTTGAACGTAAGCCATTTTTATTAGTTCATGGTATTATGATGATTATTGCTATAGCTTTAGGTTTGTATATGGCATATATAAATCCAGGATTAGCATACTTTTTTATTTGCAATTGGCGGATTTGTGATGTTTTCTCAGTATTCTGTGTATCTGAATTTTCCTCATGAATTGCCAAATATGAACCCACGTAAACTAACTATTATGTTTGGTGTGTTTTGGGCATTGGGCTATACTATTTATACTGTATTGAATTTTATTTGGAGTATTATACTTTCGTATTATGGTTGGGATTTATCCATGGTATTTTATATTGTATGTAGTTGCATATATATAATTTTTGTATTTACATTCCCTGCTTTAAAAGTTCAGACGAAAAGGGCATTTTCTTAAGCTTATATGAGCTTTATATAGTATAATTAAGGAAATTATGCTTGTGGTGGTGAAAATATATGGATAAATTAGATATTGAAGCATGTAAAAAAGAAAATCCTTTTATCGTATTAGCTGACGTTATTTATAAACATTTAAAAAATGATATTATGCAGGGCTTATTATTGCCAGGTGATAAGATTGTTGAGTCAAAGATTGCACAGCAATTAGATGTGAGTAGAACACCTGTAAATATAGCTCTTAATAGAGCTTTAAAAGATGGTTGGCTTGAGCGACGCAGTAAAAGGTTTTTGACGGTGCGAAAGATAAGTCCACAAGAATGTTTTTATCTATATGAAGCTCGTAAATTTTTGGAAGGACAAGCTGCTTATTTGGCAGCTAAACGCATAACGAAAGCAGAACTTATGGGTTTAAAGGAAATTTTGTTGAACTTTCGCAAGGGCAATGACGAACCAATTGATGATGAATTGTTTTGTAAAAATGATGAGCGCTTTCATGATTTAATTGTTAAGGCTGCACATAATGATTATATTTCAGAGATGTATAAACGTATAAAACCTGATTTACAACGATATAGATATCATTATAAACAGTTGATTATTGAACGAAATACAAATGAAAATGTTTATATGTATCATTATTCTATTTATTTAGCACTTAAAAGTAGATTGTCTGTAGTAGCTAAAGATGAGATAGAGTCAGATATTTCTAGTATGCATGGAATGATTTTTGCAGGAAATATCTTGGCTAAATTTAATTTATAAAAAAAGCCTTAGGAAAACCTAAGGCTTTTGTCATTTTATTTAAAATCATTTACTAAAACATCTTTGCGGAAATATTTTTTATCATATTCGCCGATTTCACGTATTACTTTGCATGGAGAACCATAAGCTAAGCTATTAGCTGGAATATCTTTAGTTACGATACTACCTGCACCGATTACACAGTTATCACCGATTGTAACACCAGGCATAACCATTACACCAGCGCCAAGCCATACACGGTTACCGATATGAATTGGCAAGGAGAATTGAGTACCACCAAGGCGATATTCAGGGTCTAATGGGTGACCTGTTACACAAAGTAATACATTTGGACCACACATAACATCATCGCCAATGAATACTTCACAGTCATCTACAACTTGGAAATTAAAGTTTGCATAGAAATTTTTACCGATATGAGTGTTGCAACCATAAGCAAAATGTGCAGGTGGTTCAAGATAGATACCTTTTCCTACAGAACCTAATAATTCTTTGAGAATTTTAGTTCTTGTTTCCATATCACTAGGACGAGTATTATTAAAATCAAACATCATTTCTTTAGCATTTACACGTTGTTTTTCAATAATTTTTTTCGTATTCTTGGTCAACAGGGTCTTTGTGACCATATTCACGATAAAGTAATCCAGATTTCATTTGTTCTTCTAAACGCATAGAATCATCTCCCGCTCGTTAATTTACTATATTAAATTATAATTTATTCTGTAATGTTTTTTCAATAGATTTTATTTTATTTACGATATCATCAGCACTGACAATTTCAGATACAATAGCGAATGTTTTAGCCCCGTGAGAAGCTACTTCGCAAATATTATGTTCTTTTATACCACCGATAGCTACAAATGGATGTTTAGCATATTTACTAGCATAATCTACATAGGAAAAACCAACAGGTACAGCATCTTTTTTTGTCTGTGTAGCATAGACAGGGCCTACACCGATATAGTCAATAATATCACCAAGTTCATTTGCTTTTTGAAGTTGAGATTCTTCATGAGTGGAAAGACCTAAGATTTTATCTTCGCCGATTAATTGACGAACTACTTGAGGTGGCAAATCTGTCTGACCGATATGCACACCATCAGCATTTACAGCCATAGCAAGGTCTACAAAATCATCAATGATAAATATAGCACCAGCTTCTTTAGTCATTTTTACTAGTTGCATACATTCTTGATAGCGTTCAAGTGCAGGCTTTTCTTTTTCACGATATTGAATAAATTTAATGCCAGCTTCGAGCATTTTGCCTACAACTTCAATATTATTGCGACCGTTAGACATTGCTTCAGCAGTTATAGTATAGATGGGATTGTTGATAAAATGTTCCATTTCTTTACGCATGGAAAGACCTCTTTTCTAAATATAGAATTTTATTCTTTATTTTATAGTAGTGAAACATCTGTTGCGTCA
>ENA-OQJT01000211-OQJT01000211.1-human-gut-metagenome-genome-assembly--contig:-NODE-211-length-14842-cov-0.717635_pt1 | contig 14842 bp, 16 predicted proteins | sample MGYA00242612_ERZ504779 | MGnify/ENA primary metagenome ERZ504779 (study PRJEB26092, sample SAMD00036366) | human gut metagenome | host: Homo sapiens | study: EMG produced TPA metagenomics assembly of...
TACGATGTCAAACGGTGATTTCCTGCAGTGGAATGTGATCTATGACGGCGAAAAATGTTGTCATGATTGACTGGGGATTTGGTGGAATGATGCCGTATTCTCTGGACATTGCAAGATTCCTGGCACATGCGACCGAGACACGGAGTACTTTCCCGTTCTACATGAACGATGCACAGAAAGAGCTGTTTCTGGATCGGATGTATGAAGCGTTAAAGACAAAGATTTCACGCGAACAGTTCAATCTGGATGTGAAGCTGGCCACGCTGAATGAGTATATCGAGTTTGTGGAAGCAGAAGAGGACGAAGACGGCTGGTATCTGGAGCATGCACAGGCGCTGGCAGAGGAACTTCTCAATTTGTAAAAAAACGGATTGCATTTATCTGTAAGTTGTCCTATAATAGGGAACAGAAAATAAAAAGAAAGAGCACCATTGGTGTAAAGGTGAGGGAATGTTTCTGCGATAATCGACTTTAAGAAAAACACAAAGAACGGACAGCCTGGAAAACAGGCCTGTTTTTCGTGTACGCTTAAAGACGAGAATCGCTGAATCATTTCCCTTTTTTATGAGAATAGAACAGGGATATTTTTTGCGGGTCTGTTTTGCGTACGCAGGACAGGCTCGTTTTGCGTAAAAAAGCAGAAAAGAGGCTGCCGGAGCAAAGGGGGCTTCTGTATGATGCAGATAAAAAAATTAACACTGACACATAAAAAAGATCTGCGAGTGATTCTCGAAGATTTTCAGCTTGTACTGAATGACGGTGATAAGGCCGTTATCATTGGAGAGGAGGGAAACGGAAAATCGACACTGCTGAAGTGGATGTACGATCCCGCACTGACGGAAGATTACATCGAATCCACAGGCGAGCGCATCATCGGAAAGGAGCGGCTTGGATATCTGCCGCAGGAACTTCCGGAGGCGGAGAAAACGAAGACGGTGTATGAGTATTTCTATGAAAAAGAAAAGTTCTGGGATCAGACACCGAAGGATCTGGCGGTGCTGGCAAGAAAATTTGGTCTGACGGAAGAATTTTTCTATCGGCATCAGCAGATGAGTGAGCTTTCCGGCGGCGAGAAGGTGAAAGCGCAGATGATGCGTCTTCTCATGGAGGATGTCACGGTCCTTCTGCTGGATGAGCCGTCAAATGATATTGATCTTGCGACACTGGAACTTCTGGAGAAACTGATCCGCGAATGGGAGCATATCGTCGTTTTTATTTCGCACGATGAAACGCTGATTGAAAACACGGCAAATATGGTCATTCATATTGAACAGATTGTGCGGAAGACAAAATCGAGATACACGGTTGCGAAACTTCCCTATCGGACGTATGTAGAGGAGCGCCTGCAGAATTTCGGGCGCCAGGAACAGAAGGCGCAGAGTGACAGGAGAGAGAAAGCGCTGCGCGATGAGAAATACCGAAAGGTATACCAGAGCGTGCAGAACGCCTTGAGCAACTGTTCCCGTCAGGCACCGTCCGTGGCGAAAAATCTGAAGGACAAAATGCATACCGTAAAGGCGATGAACCGCAGATTTGAAAAAGAAGATGCCCGCATGACAGAAATGCCGGAGCAGGAGGAAGCGATTTACTTCCAGCTTGGAGGAGCAGAGGCAGCCATGCCCGCCGGGAAAACGGTTATCGAATATCAGCTTCCGAAACTGGAAACGCCGGATGGGGAGCGGGTTCTGGCGGAAAATATCACCTTAAAGATAAGAGGACCGGAAAAAATATGCATTGTCGGCCCGAACGGGGCAGGCAAGACAACACTGCTGAAAAAAGATTGCGGCAGAGCTGAAAGAACGGGAGGATCTCCGCGTAGATTATATGCCGCAGAATTATGAGGATCAGCTGGATCTTTCCATGACGCCGGTCGATTTTCTGGATTCCACCGGGGAGAAGAGTGAGAGGACGAAGATTCGGACGTATCTCGGATCGCTGAAGTACACGGCAGACGAGATGGATCACCCCATCCGCGAACTGTCCGGCGGCCAGAAGGCAAAAGTATTGCTTCTGAAAATGAGCTTGGCAATGCCAATGTGCTGATTCTGGATGAACCAACCCGAAACTTTTCACCCTTATCGGGACCGGTCATAAGAAAAATGCTCCGCGAATTTCCAGGCGCCATCATCAGCATTTCGCATGACAGAAAGTATATCGGAGAGGTGTGCGGGAAGGAGTATCTGCTGGAAAAAGACGGACTCAGACTGATCAGAGAAGAAAAATAAAAATATTTGATAACGAAAAATACGACGGTGGCTGGCCGTCGTATTTTTCCGTAGAGAGATTATGTTTGTCTTAAGAGAAGGTTTCGCAGCAGATTCTGTTCCGGTGAAGTCGGGAAAAATGTTAATTTTATATTGAATTAGGTCGGGAAAAATGTTAAATTAGAGTAAGAATAACCAGGGAAAAATGTGAAATAATAAAAAAGAGAAATGGAGGAAGGTCAACATGCGTCGATTTGCAATGGATAAACTATTAGACTGGAAGAAAAAAAGTAACAGAAAACCACTGATTTTAATGGGAGCCCGGCAGGTTGGTAAAACGTGGTTAATGAAAGAATTTGGTAAGACATATTATGAAAAAACCGCCTACATTTCTTTTTACAATAATCAGAGAATGCAGGCGGTTTTCGATACGGATTTCGATATAAAACGTATTATTATGAACCTCAATATTGAATCAGGCGTAACGATCACCCCAGAGAATACATTGATTGTTCTGGATGAAATTCAAAATGCACCGAAAGCGTTGGAATCTTTGAAATATTTTTGCGAAGAAGCACCGGAATATCATGTAATAGCAGCAGGTTCACTTCTTGGCGTGGCGCTTCATGAGGGAATATCCTATCCGGTGGGAAAAGTAGATTTACTGGATTTATATCCATTCAATTTTAGAGAATTCCTGTGCGCTATGGACGAAGAAGGGCTGGAAAGTGCATTGGAAACAAAGGATTACAATTTAATTGACAATTTTGCGGATAAATATTTGTTCTGGCTGAAAAATTATTATTATACAGGCGGCATGCCAGCAGTTGTAGATGCATTTCGCTTGAATAAAGATTATGCAGAAGTACGACAGATACAGAGTGATATTGTACGGCAGTATGAGGGTGATTTTGGAAAGCATATTGAAGCAAAAGTTCTCCCAAGAATACGAATGGTATGGGATTCTATTCCGATGCAGCTGGCGAAGGAGAATAAAAAATTTTTCTTTGGACAGATAAAGAAAGGAGCCAGAAGCAGCGAATTCGAAATAGCAATTCAGTGGCTTCTGGATTGTGGATTAGTATATAAAGTCAACCGGGTAAATGAGCCTCATATGCCGCTGAAGGCGTATAAAAATATGAATGCATATAAATTATTCGTACTGGATGTAGGACTGCTCGGAGCAATGAGTGAACTGCCAGCAGAATCCATATTGGAGGGTAACGATATTTTTGTTGAATTTAAAGGCGCGCTTACAGAACAGTACGTTCTGCAGCAGTTGATTTCAGATACCCCTTATACGCCATATTATTATGGAAATGAAAAAGCAACTTTCGAGCAGGATTTTCTGATTCAGAAGGCAAAGAGTATTGTGCCGATTGAAGTAAAGGCGGAACAGAACATTCGATCCCATAGTCTTAAAACATATTGCGAAAAATTCCAGCCGGAAGAAGCAGTTCGATTTTCAACATTGAAGTATAAAGAGCAGGAGCGGATGGTAAATATACCATTATACGCTGTTTGCAACTTATAAATTAAAACAGCTATAAATCCCACGAAAGAAGGTGATCCCCATGCCATTTAAAATCATCCGAAACGACATCACAAAAGTTCATGCCAATGCGATCGTCAACACAGCTAACCCTCAGACAATTTACGTGAAAACGTATCAGAGGGGCGGTTACTTTAATCAAAGCCAGACGTTCCACCCGTTTTACCAGCCGGAGCAGATCAAAAAGGAAGAACTGGACAAGATTCTCGAAGCCGACAGCATTGCTGATGACAGCACAATCCAGAATGCTTTTTACGATGCCCCGACAGTTGTCTATCTGTTTGCACCGTATACCTCCCCAAACGACGAACAGGACTGCTGCGTTGCAAAATCATTTACGATCAGGCAGAATAAACCGAAAAATCCCGGGGCAATATGTGAACTTCCGGGGTTCATTTTGGATGGAAATATTCTTGCAATTTTATAGCACAGTTATTATAATAAAGACAAGTTCTGCGGTAAACTCATTTTTCGCAGAAAACGCCAGAAGCGGAGGCTGACGTTCAAAAAACAAAAAAGGAGCGTAAGAGAAATGGCAAAAATTTTAATTAGCCCTTCTAAATATTTACAGGGCGCAGGGGAAATGAAAAACATCGGAACATATGCGGCAAAATGCGGAAAGAAAGCACTGGTTCTGATCAGCCAGGGAGGCTACAGACGGATCGGAGCAATGATCGAAGAAAGCTTTGCGGGAAGCGACTGCGACGTTATTTTTGATTATTTCAACGGCGAGTGCTGTGAGAGTGAGATCAACCGTCTGGTTGCTATCGTGAAAGAAAAAGGCTGTGATCTGGTTATCGGTGTCGGCGGAGGCAAAATTTTTTGATACCGCAAAAGCAGTTGCCTACTACGCAGAAACACCAGTATTCATCTGCCCGACCATTGCATCGACCGATGCACCGTGCAGCGCACTGTCTGTTGTATACACAGAAGAGGGTGTATTCGAGAGATACCTCTTCCTTCCGGCAAACCCGAACCTGGTTCTGATGGACACTGACATCATCGTAAAATCTCCAGTCCGCCTGACCGTAGCCGGAATGGGTGATGCACTTGCCACCTATTTTGAAGCAAGAGCCTGCCAGAGAAGCGGAGCTACTTCCTGCGCCGGTGGAAAAACAACCGAGGCAGCGATGGCACTCGCGAAACTCTGCTTTGACACTCTGATGGAAGAAGGTGTAAAAGCCAAAATCGCTCTTGAAGCCGGCGTATGCACCCCGGCAGTCGAGAAAGTCATCGAGGCCAACACCCTCCTTTCCGGAATCGGTTTTGAAAGCGCAGGCCTCGCAGGAGCCCACGCCATCCACAACGGCTTTACCGTACTCGAGGAATGCCATCACATGTACCACGGTGAAAAAGTAGCCTTCGGAACCCTGACTCAGCTCGTCCTGGAAAACGTACCGCTTGATGAACTCGAAGACATCATCTTATGGTGCATCGAAGTCGGTCTCCCAGTCACCTTGGCTGAACTCGGTGCCGGAAACGTAACCGACGACCAGCTCATGGAAGTAGCCAAAACCGCATGCGCAGAGACCGACACCCTCCACAACATGCCATTCGAAGTAACCCCGGAGACCGTCTTCGCCGCCATTAAAGCAGCCGACGCCTACGGCAGATACTATCTCGACGAAGAAGAATAACCCGTATGAAAAAAGATCTCCTGCCAACCCCAGGAGATCTTTTTTTATACTCAAATTTAATCAATACAAAAAATAGAAGTTTCCAACTCCCTTCCTATATGTTAAAATAAACTCACCCCCATTTCACAGAAAAAACATAAACCCATGTTAAAGTAAAATGGTAAAAATATCAAAACATAAAAACACAACGAGATCAGGAAAAAGCACGAGCGGGCGGGCAGCCGGGCGTTTTCCGTCCGTCATATAAAGGAGACAAAACTCATGGAAAAAATTAAAAAATCCTAGTAGTAGACGACGAAAGCCGCATGCGCAAACTCGTCAAAGATTTCTTAGTAAAAGCCGGATACGACGTCATCGAAGCCGGTGACGGCGAACAGGCCGTAGACACCTTCTACGCCCAGAAAGACATCGCCCTCATCATCCTCGACGTCATGATGCCAAAAATGGACGGCTGGCAGGTCTGCCGCGAAATCCGCCAGAACTCCAAAGTCCCGATCATCATGCTCACCGCCAAAAGCGAAGAACGCGATGAACTCCTCGGCTTTGACCTCGGCGTAGACGAATACATCTCAAAACCATTCTCCCCGAAAATCCTCGTCGCCCGCGTCGAAGCCATCCTGCGCCGCAGCGGCAAAACCGGCGAAGACGACGTATTAGAAGCCGGCGGCATCCGCATCGACAAAGCCGCCCACATGGCATCCATCGACGGAAAACCGATGGAGTTAAGCTATAAAGAATTCGAACTCCTCACCTACTTCCTCGAAAACCAGGGAATCGCCCTCTCCAGAGAAAAAATCCTGAACAACGTCTGGAACTACGACTACTACGGCGACGCCCGCACCATCGACACCCACGTCAAAAAACTTCGCAGCAAAATGGGCGACAAAGGCGATTTAATCAAGACCATCTGGGGCATGGGCTATAAATTCGAGGCGGACGAATCATGAACGGAACAGAAAAAACAAAATGAGACTTCCATGGAGATGCCTGCAGAAGATTCCCGTGTGACAATGGGAAACCAGACGGAGAAAAAGCACCGGTTTCACTTGAAAATGCCACAAAAGGGAAGAAAACACTCCGTCAAAAAACGAATTGCCTATACTTTTATTGCGACCATGGCAGCTACCCTGCTTATCATCGGCCTGATCAATTACTTCTTTCTCGGGTCCTTTTATATCCGGGATAAAGAACACATTCTGGCAGAGAGCTTTCAGAAACTGAATGCGACAGGCGGAGACAGCGACAATATCCCTGATACCTTCGAGCAGTTCTGCGCTACCAACAACCTGAAAGTCATTATTACCGGACCGGAGCTCAGCAGCTTCGTCTATTCCAACGCAACCGACCGCCAGAGCCTCCAGACCCTGATCTTCGGCCTGATCAGCGGAAACGAGCAGGCAAATACCAAAGTCGTTGACAGCAAAGACAACTATCAGATCCAGAAATTCTACGACAGCCACGCCGATGCAGAGTATCTGCAGATCATCGGCTGGTTTGACAATGGAAACTGCTACTTTGCAAGATGCCCGCTGGAGAGCATCACGGATGCGGTCGGCCTTTCCAACCAGTTTTACCTCTTTATCGGTATTCCGATCATCATCATCGGTGCCATTGTGATCTGGATCATCACCCGCCAGATCGTCCGTCCGGTGCAGGAGCTGACCGAAATTTCGAAAAAAATGGCAGCCCTTGACTTCGATGCCCGCTACGTGAGCGGCGGAAAAGACGAGATCGGCGAGCTTGGAAACAACTTCAATGTCATGTCCGAACAGCTTGAGCAGGCGATTTCCGAGCTGAAAAGTGCGAACGTTGAGCTGCAGAAAGATATTGACAAAAAAACGCAGATTGATGAAATGCGCCGCGAGTTCCTCTCAAATGTCACACATGAGCTGAAAACCCCGATCGCTCTGATTCAGGGTTATGCGGAAGGCCTGAAAGACAACATCAACGACGATGAGGAAAGCCGCGAGTTCTACTGTGATGTCATCATCGACGAGGCGGCAAAGATGAACGAGATGGTCAAAAAACTCCTGAACCTGAACCAACTCGAGTTCGGTGAGGATCAGGTCAATATGGAACGGTTCGATCTGAACGCCGTGATCAGAGGCGTGCTGCAGTCCTCCGACATCCTGATCCGCCAGAAAGAGGCAAAAGTGCTCTTTACCGGCGGCGACCCGCTCTATGTCTGGGGCGATGAATTCAAAGTCGAGGAGGTTATCACCAATTATCTGACGAATGCCCTCAACCATCTGGACTACGACCACACGATTGAGATCACCTGCAAAAAAGAAGGGAATGTCGTAAAGACAACCGTTTTCAATACCGGGGACCCGATCCCGGAGGAGGATCTCGACAAGGTATGGGTGAAATTCTTCAAGGTGGACAAAGCGAGAACAAGGGAATACGGCGGAAGCGGCATCGGCCTTTCCATCGTAAAAGCCATTATGGATTCCTTCCAGCAGCAGTGCGGCTGCCAGAATTACGACAACGGTGTGGCATTCTGGTTCACACTGGAGGCAGATGGAAAAACGGAAGAAGCATGATTGCAAAAAGCGTGCCAGAAAAAGGAAATACAGCCTTTTCCTGGTGCGCTTTTCTTGCATAAAGGAAAAAGATGGTGTAGAATAATAGCACAAACGGTCGAAAAGAGAGGGAGAGAAGAGATGGCGGATTCCAACAGTACAAAGAGTGCGCTTGCAGATGCAATGAAAAAATTGATGGTACGCAAGTCTTTTGCGAAAATCAGTATTTCAGATCTCTGCGAGGAATGCGGTCTGAACCGGAAAAGCTTTTATTATCATTTTAAAGATAAATACGATCTGGTAAACTGGATCTTTTATGTGGACTTTCTGACAAACATGGGCGGAAAGAACTTTGAGAATGAATGGGATGTGCTGGTGGCGGTCTGCAATATTTTCTATCAGAATAAAGCATTTTACCAGAGTGCCCTGAGGATCGAAGGGCAGAACAGTTTTAAGGATTACTTTTACGAGATGCTCGAGCCGGTCATGGCGTTTTTTGTACAGGATCTCTTTCAGGTACAGAATCAGAAACTGTTTGTAACGTTCTTCTGTGATGCCTTCCTGACCGCGGTTCTGCGCTGGTTTTCCATGGAAAGCGAGCTGGAACCGGAAACGTTTGTCGAAGAACTGAAAGAAGTGATATACAGATCATCAGAAAAAATAGCAGCCAAAGCGGAACCAAAGAAATAAAATTCCGCTTTGGCTGTACTTTTATGCATCTGCGAGCAGTTCACGGTAAAATATATTCCGAAGAGACAACTCTTCAAAGGAAACGGTGGGCGTATCGAGTGTGCGGGCCATGTGATCCGGCAGAAGCAGCAGATACGCCGGATTGGCGGTGATAATCTGCTCAATTTTGCGGGAGTCTTCCTGCACTTCGATCGGGAAGAATGGCTGTATGGGGGTGAAGCGGTACTGTTGAACAACATCGGAAACAGCCCGGATACTTTCTTTTGAGCACGAATCATCTGCGACCAGAAAGAAAAAGACACTCTGTTCCATCTGGGAATACAGGTGGTCAAAAGAGAGCAGATAAGCGGCAGCATCTGCATCCTGATAGACTTTGTGCATACCGAACAGCGTTTTCTGATGGCGCAGGGCTTTTGCCATGGAAGCCGTTGAGGGGGCATCAATTGGAAGAGAAACCATCAGGTTCGGGCAGGATAAAAGCAGTTTCTGCTGTTTTTCGGTAAGCGGCGTATCGGAAAGAAACCAGAGAAACGCGCATTCCGGATGCGACTGGATGACGGCAAGGTAGGATTCCATATCCTCATGATGATCCATGGAGCGGAGCTGATAAGAGTAGATGCCGTATGTCAGACCAGTTCTGACCACGGATGCAAAAAACGAGGAATCGTAAGTGTCCGGGATGCGGCTGTCGAGACGGAGCTTGACAACCCAGGGAACAGCAAAGGAAAGTTCTTTCTGCTTCTGGCGCAGAATCTGCGCACCGTAGGTAAAACTGTTGTAGCCGATGTTGATGCCGAACTGACGAAGCGCTTCCGGATCGTTGCTGCGCAGCAGAAAGTCGATCGCCTGATAATACGGGCTTTCATCGTTGCGCAGAAGATCCTGAAAAATGGCAAAAATCTGATTCTGAAAGCGGCCGCGGGAAAACTGGCGGCCAAGATCGCAGAGCTTGCGGACGCTGCGTTTCGGATCTGCGTCCATCTCCACCATCGCGCGTGCAACTGTTGTGTCGATCAGTGCGCGGGTGATGTCCTGTGAATTCATAATGTGTTCCTCCGATCAAGTAAAATAAGCTGTTTTTATCATAGCAAAAAGAACACGGTAAAAACAGGGACAAAGAACAGGAATTGTCTAAAAACTCCATTCCTTAAGGAAAATTTACCAGATCTTCAGAAGAAATTTCTTTTTCTTTTGTGGAAAAAAGTGGTAAAATAAAGTTAGATGGTACAAACTATCGATTCTGCCGCGCCAAAACGCGGCGGAACCATCCGAAACGATTCCAGAAAAATAGGAAAAACGAAATGGTTTTCGAACATGGAAGATAAAAGGAGGCGTTTTGCATGAAATTTGATATGCACTGCCACACAAAAGAGGGTTCGATGGATGGAAAAGTCATGATTGAGGAGTACATCCGAACACTGAAACGAAAAGGATTTGGAGGAATGTTGGTATCCGACCACGATTCCTATGACGGATACCGCGAGTGGAAGAATGCCATCAAGGGAAGAGCACACCAGGATTTTGTGGTATTAAAAGGTGTTGAGTACGATACGTGCGACTGCGGCCACATTCTTGTGATTATGCCGTTCGGCGTAAAATTAAAAATTCTGGAGCTGCGCGGCTGCCGGGATCGATCCTTGTCAAGATCGTCCATGCGTACGGCGGAATTTTAGGACCGGCGCATCCGTACGGCGAAAAAATTTATGAGCATGATCAGCACGAATGAACGGAAGAAAAAGTATCAGCAGCGGATTGCCCAGCTTCTCCCGCAGTTCGATTTTGTTGAAATTTCAATGCGTGTGAGAGCGCGGAGACGAACGCAAAAGCGAAACGGCTGGCGGAGAAATTCAATAAGCCCGGCTTTGGCGGAAGCGATGCGCACCGGCTGGACTGCATCGGAAAAGCGTATACCGAGCTGCCGGATACTATCAGAAGTGAGGATGATCTGATCGCCTACGTAAAAACGTGCCCGCAGATCGAATGCGGCGGCGAACATTACAACGGAACGACGAAAGACCGGATCGGCCGCCTGAACATGGTGCTTGTGGATTCGTTCTATTTCTACAACAAACTTGCAAATGGCTGGCGCTGGCGGAAGCGGAGACGTGAGCTGTTTGATATCATAGAGAAAAAACTCTGATGAATGCCTGGCAAAAAAGCGTGCCGGAAACGTTTCGTTCGGCACGCTTTTTCCTGCCCTGTATTTGAATCGAAAAAGAGAGGAAACATACGTATGCTTGCAATATTTCTTGCGCCGGTCTACATACTGGCAAATGTATTTACCGCCTACTGGCTGCTGCGGTGGATGAAGGAGGTGCATCCTTTGTTCCGCCATCCGGCCGTGCTGGGTGTCATTTTGGTGCTGTATGCATTTTTTGCACTTTCCCTGCTGACGAGCTTTCTGATCAAAAGAGATCCCGTTCACCGGATTTTAAAGGTCATCAGCAACTGCTGGCTTGGCATGTATCTGTATTTTCTTGGCTTCACCGCGATTCTGGTGCTGCTGCGCTTCATTTTTGCGCATACGGCACTGACGAAAACTTGGCTGTATTCTCCGATGGGATTGAAAGCGGTCGGCCTTGGCGCGATCCTTTTTGTGACGGGAATGTGCATCTACGGAATGGTGCATGCAGTCCATATTTACACGACACGATATGAGGTTCCATCGAAAAAGGATGCACATCTGAAAATTGCGCTCGTCGCAGATCTTCATCTGGGGTACAGCATCGGCAGTCATCAGATGGAAGAGATGGTGGAAAAAATTAATGCTGAGGAGCCGGATGTCGTTGTGATTGCCGGGGATATTTTTGATAATGAGTACGATGCCATCTATGAGCCGGACCGCGTGGCGGATCTTCTGGCGGGCTTAAAGAGCCGGTACGGCACGTACGCCTGCTACGGCAACCACGATCTCGATGAGAAGATTCTCGCGGGCTTTACGTTTGAGACGAAGGAGGAGCGCATCGCCGACCGCCGGTTCGGTGAGTTTCTGGACCGCGCGAAGATTCATCTGCTGGAGGATGATGTGGTCTGTATCGATGATGCCTTTTATCTGGCGGGCCGAAAAGATCCCGACCGGATCCGCAAAACACAGGAGACACGCGACACGCCGTCCGAACTGCTTACCGGACTGGACCAGTCGCTTCCAGTTTTTGTGATTGACCACCAGCCGTCGGAGCTGACCGAGCTGGCAGAGGCAGGCGCAGACCTTGATCTTGGCGGCCATACGCACGACGGACAGCTCTTCCCAGGCAATATCCTTACCGGCCTGATGTGGGAGAATGCCTGCGGGATGAAGAAAGTCGGAGACATGTACAGCATCGTCACATCCGGCGTGGGTCTCTGGGGACCGCCGATGCGGATCGGGACGAAAGCGGAAGTGGTGATCATCGATTACGGAAAATAAGGGTTGACAAAACCGGAACGCAGAATTATAATACAACAAAACTACGAAACAGAGGTTATCAACGATGAACGAGATGCACAGCGTACAGATGCACAGGGACGACGATTGATAGCGCTTGTATCAAAGTGAAGACTACTATACTTCACAGGTACAGGCGCTGATTGTGTTGTACCTGTGTGGAAGATAAGGCAAAGGGAAACCACACTGGGAGAAAAAGAAATACCCCGTGTGGTTTTTCTTTGCCATTTTTTATCCATGCGGGAATGACTTGAAATTTACATCAGAGAAGGGTTGTGATCGTATGGGACATACAGATTATGTCCATATGGATTTTCTGCTGATTTTGCGGCGATAAAGAAAAATCAGAACAGAAAGGCAGAAAAGACTATGAAGACAGAAATGAATACCGTAAAAGTAAGAAAAACAGAGGAACTCGAAGCAGAGCAGTTAGGAGCACACATCGGCGAAATCGTGCGGCTGCATGGAAGCATTTACAAAATCCGAAAAATGAGCTCATTTGCATTTGTGCTGCTTCGGACGAAACGGCAGATGGTACAGTGCGTGTACGAGCCGGCGTATGCCCGGTTTGCATTGGAGGAATTAAAAGAAGAGGCGTGTGTCCGGTTTACCGCGGAGGTGATCCGTGAAGAGCGTTCCAGAAGCGGGTATGACCTGCATCTGTTAGACGTGGAAATCCTCTCCGAGCCGGAAGAAGTACCGCCGGTTGTCATCAACCAGAAGCGGGTCAACACTTCCATCGAGAACCTGCTGGACTACCGGCCTATCACGCTGCGAAATGAAAAAGAGCGCGCGGTTTTCCAGATTCAGGCCAGGATCTGTCAGGCGTTCCGCGAATTTCTGGATGGACAGCACTTCACCGAAATCCACACACCGAAGCTCGTAGCAGCGGGAGCCGAGGGCGGAGCTAATATCTTCTCCCTGTCGTATTTCGGCGAACGGGCATATCTGGCGCAGAGCCCGCAGTTTTACAAGCAGATGATGGTCGGCGTCTTCGAGCGTGTCTATGAGATCGCACCGGTCTTCCGGGCGGAGAAGCACGACACGGCGCGTCATCTGAACGAATATACAAGCGTGGACTTTGAGATGGGCTATATCGAGAATTTTGAGGACATCATGGCGATGGAGCAGGAAATGCTGCGGTACACATTTGGACGGCTGCAGGAGACATGCGGAGCGGAGCTTTCGCTTTTAAAAGCAGAGGTGCCGGTGATCACGGAGATTCCGAGAATCCGTTTTTCCGAGGCGAAAGAGCTGGTGAGCCGCGTATACAAAAGAGCCTTTTCGGAGAAACTGGACTTTGAACCGGAGGAGGAAAAACTGCTGTGCGAATATGTGAAGAAAACGACGGGCAGTGATTTCGTGTTTGTTACACATTATCCAAGCGCCAAGCGCCCGTTTTACGCGATGGACAGCAGAGAAAATCCGGCAGAGACGGAAAGTTTTGACCTTCTATTCCGCGGTCTGGAAGTGACGACCGGCGGCCAGCGCATCCACAATTACCGGGAGCAGGTGGAAAAGATCGAAAGCCGCGGCATGCATGTTGAAGCGTTTGAGAGCTATCTAATGATGCACCGCTGCGGCATGCCCCGCACGGCGGCCTCGGTCTTGGGCTGGAGCGGTTTACGGCACGGCTTCTCGGATTTGAAAATGTACGGAACGCATCCCTGTTTCCAAGAGACATTCACCGTCTGATTCCGTAAACCAGAAGAGTGTAAAAAACTCCGGCGAAGCCGTGGCGCAGATCCACGGGCTTAGCCGGAGTTTCATAAGATTTCCCTCCCTTTTGAAAGATAGCGTAACCGTTTGGATATTTCTGTTATACATCAGGGGAGTGAAAATGACAAATTGTTTATTGCAGACAGGATTGCTGTATAAAAGTCAGAATTTTTGCAGAAATGAGCCTTGTAAAGCGTCCGAAAATAGGCTATACTAAACAAGGTTTGGCTGCCGGCAGAATCTGGCAGTATCGGCAAATATTGGAAAAAAGAAAGACGGGAGTTTCCCGGTTTGAGGATAGGAAAATATGAAATTATATGACATTTCCGGAGAGCAGTTTTCCGCAATGGACGCGCCGCGTCATCTGATGACGGAGGAAGGAACGGCGCAGACGACGCTCGACCGGTCACTTGGCATCTGTCAGGTGGCGGAGCTTGAGGGAAAAGTGACAAGAGAAGTGCTCGAGGAGGTCATGGAAGAAGACTGTGAACGTCTCCTGATCCGCGGCGATGCGCAGATTACACGCGATGGGGCAGATTACCTGGCAGAGAAAAAACTGGTGCTGCTCGGTGTGGAGCAGGAAACCGTCGGAAATGAGACATCAGGGAATGATGTTCATCAGCAGTTACTGAAAAAAGGCACGGTGATTGTTGAAAATCTGAATCTGGAGAAAGTGACCTCTGGTCATTATTTTCTCGTGGCTGCGCCGATCCAAAAGAAACACCAATACGGCGGCCCGATCCGTGCGGTTCTGATCGAAAATTAGGAAATGCCCTGTGTGAATCCGAAAATGCAATGTGAAACATAACAGAAAGAGAAAAACAGGAAAAAGTGTTCACTTGTGGGACACTTTTTTTTGATATGTCCAAAACGAGGAAATTTTGGGTTGTATTTTCCAAATATGGAGAATATAATGAGAAAAAAGCCAGGATGTGGTATTCAAAACCAGATCAATTCCGGGCGAAAATATTAAACTAATTACAAAGGAGATCGTGAACAATGGATGCAAAAATGAAAGTAGAAAAGAGCCGCTGCAGGCGCTGCGATCGATGGTGTTTTAAAATATGTGAACCACGGAGATGACAGAACAAAGC
>ENA-OQJT01000212-OQJT01000212.1-human-gut-metagenome-genome-assembly--contig:-NODE-212-length-14834-cov-0.796627_pt1 | contig 14834 bp, 14 predicted proteins | sample MGYA00242612_ERZ504779 | MGnify/ENA primary metagenome ERZ504779 (study PRJEB26092, sample SAMD00036366) | human gut metagenome | host: Homo sapiens | study: EMG produced TPA metagenomics assembly of...
CTATAATATAAAAATATGTATATAAGTATAGGAGGAATTTTTATGGGATTATTTTGATAATCTTTTTAGGGCAAATTGCCTCTAAAGCAAATCTTGATGATATCTGCCAAGATTACGCTAAATTATTAGCTAATGGTGAAAGCATTCAACAGGCTTATGAAATCTTTCGTGATTTATTTATTTTTACCGACAAACGCCTTATCCTTGTAGATAAACAAGGTATTACAGGCAAAAAAACACAATATCATTCTATACCATATAAAAGCATAAGACATTTCAGCATTGAAACAGCTGGTCATTTTGATTTAGATGCTGAATTAAAATATATGTCGCTGGTATGGATATGCCTATTAGCAAAAAATTTGATAAAAATTTAAATATTTATCAACTACAAGCTATTTTAGCTGAATATATATTACGTTAAAATAAAAAGCTGGGTTTAAAATCCTTTATAGATTTAAACTCAGCCTTTTTTATCAATAAATTCAATATAAAATTATGAGGTTACTCTATGCAAACACAAGATTATTTAGCTCAAGAACTCCAACAAAGTCTTGCTAGCGCTCTTATAGATGATAAAATTAATTCCTTACCTGATTTACAACCACAGATAATCTATAATGATTACAATAGTGGTTCAAATCTATTAGTAGAACTACTTCAGGAATTACAAACTTGTAAACGATTTTACTTTGCCATAGCTTTTATCACTCAAAGTGGTTTAATTTGTCTTAAAGAATGTTTAAAGCTACTTCAAGAAAAAAACATCACTGGCAATATTTTAACCACTGATTATCTATATTTTAATCAACCAAAAGCTCTACAGGAATTGCAACAATATCCTAATTTAAACATTCGCATCTATACTAAAGAAAATTTCCATATCAAAGGCTATATCTTTGAACAAAACGATTATTACACTTTAATTGTAGGCAGTAATAATTTAACGCAAACAGCCTTAAAAGCAAATAAAGAATGGAGCCTAAAAATAAATTCTTTAGCAAATGGTGCTTTAATCAACAATACACTATCTCAATTTCAACAAATGTGGCAAGAAGCCATGCCATTGACTGATATCTGGCTTAAACAATATACTGATAAATATCATTCTTTACAAAAATTAAAAAGAGAATTTGCTGCTGCTCAAGAAAATATCTCTACTAATGATATTGCTCCTAACAAAATGCAACAGGAAGCATTAAAAGCATTAGAAAAATTACAACAAGATAATAAACATAAAGCATTATTGATATCTGCCACAGGCACAGGAAAAACATATTTAAGTGCCTTTGCTGTCAAAAAAGCCAATCCTAAACGTTTATTATTTTTAGCCCATCGCGAACAAATTCTCAAACAAGCTTGTAAAACTTTTGCCAAAATAATACCAGATATCCAATATGGTATTTTATCGGCTAACCATAAAGATTTTCGTAAACCTTATCTATTTGCTACCATAAATATGCTAAGCAAAGAAGAAAATTTAATTCAATTCACACCAACACATTTTGACTATATTATCATTGATGAAACACATCGAGCTGGTGCTAGTAGTTATTTAAAAATCTTAAATTATTTTCAACCACAATTTTTATTAGGTATGACAGCGACACCAGAACGCACAGACGGTTTTGATATCTACCAATTATTTGACCATAATATAGCTTATGAAATTCGCTTAAACCAAGCTATGCAAGAAAATTTACTTTGCCCATTTCACTACTTTGGCATCACTGATATCACAGTTAATAATCAAGAAATCAATGATAATTCAACATTTAATGATTTAACTACAGATGCTCGCGTAACACATATTATCAATCAATCTCAATATTATGGTTTTAGTGGAGAACGTCTACGCGGTTTAATATTCTGTAGTCAAATAGAAGAAGCCCAAATACTTTCACAAAAATTTAATGAGCGAGGATTTAATACCATTGCTCTATCAGGTAAAGATAGTCAAGAAACACGAACTAATGCCATTCATAAATTAGAACAAAAAGAACGCTCTACAGGTCTTGATTATATATTCACTGTAGACATTATGAATGAAGGCATTGATATTCCTGCTATAAATCAAATAATCATGCTCAGACCTACAAAATCAGCCATTATCTTCGTTCAACAATTAGGTCGTGGGCTTCGCAAATATCCACAAAAAGATTATGTAGTAATTCTTGACTTTATCGGCAACTATCAAAATAACTTTATGATACCAATAGCTCTATCTGGTGATACTTCTTATAATAAAGATAATATCCGTCATTATGTAGCAGAAGGCAATCGTTTCATCTTTGGTTCATCTACCATTCATTTTGATAAAATAGCTCGTCAAAAAATCTATCAAGCCATTGATAGTGCCAAATTAAGCGATACAGCCTTATTGAAAAATGAATATCTACAATTAAAACAAAAATTAGGAAAAATTCCTTCTATCTTTGATTTTTCCCAGTTTGGTAGTATAGATATTTTAAAATTCCTTGATAAATTTAAAACATATCATAATTTCTTGCAAAAATACGATAAAGATTACACAATTAGATTTAATACAATTCAAGAAGAAATTCTTTATTTTATCTCATATCGCTTTGCTAAAGGCAAAAGAATTCATGAACTATTAGCTTTAAAATTATTATTAAAAAATACCTCTCATTTATTAATGGATATAGAGCAAGTCTTAACTACAAAATACCATCAAGAATTTACTGAGCAAATAAAAGTTTCATTAATACGCAATTTAACTAATCTATTTACTATTAGCAATGAGCAAGCTAAATTTAGTAATTGCATTTTCATCAAAGAAAATGATAATGATTACATCATCAGTGATATTTTTAAATCAGCTTTACAAGATGAAAAGTTCTATTTTCAAATAAATGAAATTCTCGATTTTGCCTTAGAAAGATATCAAAAATACTATCAAAATAAATACAAAAATACTAATCTTGTTTTATATCAAAAATACACTTATGAAGAAGTTTGTTATCTATTAAATTGGCCTCAAAAAATAAATCCTAATGCCATGGCTGGTTATTTCTATGAAAAAACAACACATACCATGCCAGTATTTATCAATTATATAGCGCCAGATAAAAAAAGAGTAGATTATACTAATGAATTTTTAAGCAATACCTTGATTACAGCCTACTCCAAAAGCAATCGAAAATTAGACTCTAGTGATGCTAAACATATATATAATGCGAATAAAGAACAAAATAAATTATATCTATTTGTGCGCAAACCTAGTGAAGATAAAGAAGCTAAGGAATTTTATTTTTTAGGTGAAATCACAGCCCAAGGCAATCCAGAATTTGCACCTAAATATAATGGTTTTAAAATTCTCTATAAATTAGATACACCTGTTAGAGCAGATATTTTCGATTATCTTACAACCATAACCGTTTAAAATAAAAAGACATCTATAAAAAATGATAAGTTTCATAAACTTCCATTTCCATAGATGTCTTTTTTTATTTTGTTGGAATAATTTCTTCAATAGATACGCCATTTGGCACATATAATACCATTTTTGCAGAAATTCTTTTTACAGAACCATCTAATACATAGCAAGCACCATTCATAAAATCGCAAATACGAACTTGTTCACTTTGTTCAATTTTTTCGTAATTGATAAGCACAGCTTTAGAAGCTTTTAAAGCATCAGCAGCAATTCTTGTATCATTGAAATTAGTAGGTTCAAATACAAGTACATTCATATTTGGCTGTTTATATACTTTTAAACTAGGACGACGATTATTTTCTTCATAGTTATTAGTAGCAGATGATGTTGCTTCATCTCTTGTAGCTTCAGCTGTATTTGTGTAAATGGAAGGTCCATTTGCTACACGAGTAACATTAGGAGCTACTTTTACTGTTTGTCTTCTAGTTTCTTGTTTTTCATCAACTTTAGCTTCTATTTCTTCAACTTCTTCTGGAATTAGAAACTTAGTGATTTTTGATAAAAAATCCGCCATAATCTCACCTCAAATATCCTTTTATAACCCATAAATATATTTTATATAAAATTAAAATAAACCCATACTAGAACAATTCTCTATAAAATAAAAAAATCCTGCAAAAAACTGTAATAAATATTATTTTCATAAAATTTATTTGATTGTTTAACTAATCAAATAAATTCATAAATATGCTAAGAAGCGACACATACAAATGTCGCTTCTAACACATTATATACTATACTTAAAATTATTTTGCGTTTTTACGTAAACGTCCACGCTGAGATTTATCAAGAATAGTTTTTCTTAAACGAATGCTTTCTGGAGTAACTTCTACCATTTCATCTTTGTTGATGAATTCAAGAGCCTGTTCAAGACTTAAAAGACGAGGTGGAGTTAAGCGAATAGCTTCATCAGAAGAAGAAGAACGCATATTGGAAACATTTTTCTTCTTACATGGATTTACGTCCATATCAAGTTCACGAGTATTTTCCCCAATAATCATACCTTCATAAACCATTTGGTTTGGAGAAATGAACATTACACCACGGTCTTGAAGAGTATAAATACCGTATGGAGTTGTTTCACCTTGTTCAAATGCTACTAAAGAACCACGGCTACGACCTGGAATATCACCTTTATATGGAGCATATCCACGGAATACATGGTTCATAATACCATTACCTTTTGTATTAGTTAAGAATTCAGAACGGAAACCGATAAGTCCACGTGCAGGAATAGTGAATTCAAGACGTAAATAACCTTTTAATTCAGTCATATTGGAGAGTTCTGCTTTACGAGTACCAAGGGATTCCATAACTGTACCCATGAATTCTTGAGGTACTTCAATAGTTAAGTTTTCAATTGGTTCACAAAGTTGACCATTGATTTCTTTATAAATAACTTCTGGTTTACCAATCTGAAGTTCGTATCCTTCACGACGCATTGTTTCAATGAGAATAGAAAGATGTAATTCGCCACGACCAGAAACTTTAAATGTATCTGGGCTATCTGTTTCTTCAACACATAAGCTTACATTTGTTTCAGTTTCTTTATATAAACGGTCGCGTAAATGACGAGATGTTACAAACTGACCTTCACGACCAGCAAATGGGCTAGTATTAACACCAAAAGTCATGGACAATGTAGGTTCATCAATATTAATGCTAGGTAAAGCTTCTGGATTTTCAGCATCAGCAACAGTATGACCAATACTTGCACTAGGAAGACCAGTAATTGCTACGATTTCACCAAGTTCAGCTTCGCTAACTTCCATACGTTTTAAACCTTGGTAAACATATACTTTACCGATACGTTCTTTAGTTTCGCCATCACCACTGATAACTACTACATTTTGACCTTCTTTGATTTTACCACGCATGATACGACCAATAGCTACACGACCAACATATTCGTCAGAATCAAGTGTAGTTACCATCATTTGAAGAGGACCTTCTACATCACCCTGTGGAGCTGGAATTTCTTTAATAAGTAAATCCATTAATGGTTCTAAGCTATCGCTTCATCATCAAGGTCAAGTTTAGCAATACCATCACGAGCAATTGCGTATACAACAGGGAAATCAAGCTGATCATCATCAGCACCAAGTTCCATGAAAAGTTCCAAAACTTCGTCATAAACGTCATCAATACGCTGGTCAGGACGGTCAATTTTGTTGATAACAACGATAGGTTTTAAACCTTGTTCTAAAGCTTTACGTAAAACATATTTAGTCTGAGGCATAGGACCTTCAGAAGCGTCAACTAATAATAAAACGCCATCAACCATGTTGAGTACACGTTCAACTTCGCCACCGAAATCAGCATGGCCTGGTGTATCAACGATGTTGATTTTTATATCTTTATACATTACAGCTGTATTTTTAGACAAAATGGTAATACCGCGTTCACGTTCAATAGCATTAGAGTCCATTACTCTTTCTGCTACCTGTTCGTTAGCACGGAAAATATGGCTTTGTTTAAGCATTGCGTCAACAAGAGTTGTTTTACCGTGGTCAACGTGAGCTATGATAGCGACATTTCTCAATTTGTTATTAGTATACAAAAAAATTCCTCCCAATGTATTAATGAATATATTATGTTTACATCATATAAAAGATAAAATATCTCTTTACTAGTGTAGTATATCAATATCTTTATGTCAAATCAAAATACTAAAATAGCTAAAAATTTTTCTTTAGACTCAAGGTCTTTCCAAAGAGATTTTTCCTAATTTTCCTGCTCTAAAATCCTTAAGCACAGCAATAGCAGTTTTTTCAGTATCTACAATACCGCCTTTTTGTAAAAATCCACGTTTTTTGCCTACCAAAGTAAATAATTCTTCACTAGTTTGTGGAATTTCATCTATTTTATAGCGTTCTTTTATATTTTTAGTCATAATCATCTTTTAAACGCCATAATAAGATTTCAGCAGCACGTTCAATATCATAAACTTCATCACTGATAGCTCCAGTAAAAGCTAAATTCAATCCCACTTCAGGATCTTCAAATTTTGGCCATAAAATACCTGGAGTATCCAATAAATCAAGATTATTTTTTATTTTAATCCACTGTTTTGCACGTGTAACACCAGGTTTATCAGCAGTTTTCAATGAAGCACTGCCAGATAATCTATTTATTAAAGAAGATTTCCCTACATTTGGAATACCTACAATCATTACACGAGCATTACGAGGTTTTACACCTTTATTAGCGAATTTAGCAGTTTTTACCTTTGCCAATTCATCTGCTACAGTTACTAATTGACGAATACCTTTACCATCTAAAGAATTGATTTTCACCACAGATTTACCCATAGATGTGAAATATTCTTCCCATTTATTATTGATATTATTATCTGCTAAATCAATTTTATTCAAAGCGATTAAATGCGGTTTTTTACCAATTAAATCTTTTAAAATTGGATTTGCACTGCTGTTAGGAATACGAGCATCACGAAGCTCAATGACCACATCAACTAATTTTAAATTTTCCACAATAATGCGTTTAGCTTTTGCCATATGCCCAGGGAACCAATTTAATTGAGCAAGTGTTCCTAAATCATCATATTGCATATTTTCTTCCATTAAATAAACTCCTCCTTATATTAATATTCAAATATCTATAACACAAAATTCAAATTCCAACAAAAAAGGCACTATCTTGTGTCAACTACAAGACAGTGTCTTATAAAAAGTATTATATACCAATATATATACAAAATCAAAATTTTTTTATTTTACACCTATAGCATTTATTTTATCTGACTCTACTACAATAGTTTTTTCTATGCCATCTTGAACAATTACAAAAGTTGCAGGTTCAGATGAAAATATATCGACTAATTGTCCCATATTAAAATCTTCAAAATTATCGACTACACTTTTACCATTGATGCTAATTAAACAATCACCTGTTTTCATACCAGCTTTTGCTGCTGGAGAATTTTCTGCTACATTTATAATAACTCCATTATCTTTAATTTCACGACTAGAAGCTATTCCATAAACGTAACTATCAAAAAATACACGTTTCACAGAATTTAATACTGCCTTTAATTCTTTGACATTATCATATTCTTCAACTTCATTAGTGCCATTAGCATAAATTCTTTCATATTTACTAGAAAGTGTCATTTCTACATTATTGCCTTTTTGCACCAATTCACAAATAATATCTTTTTTATCACGATACATAAATTTATTATTTTTATCTACAGTATCCACAACATTAAACAATACAATTGTATTATCATCTTTTTCTACTAAATTAGTTTTTGCCGAAAATATACTTATAGCTTTGACTATACCATGTTTCACTTGCTCGATATTTGTGTTTTCAAATTCTTGATTAATACTACTAGCAAAACAATTAGCGGTAATTACCATTAACAGCATGAATAAAACTAAAATCTTTTTCATTAAAACCCTCTCCTTAAAACTTTCAAATTTTAATCTTCAAAAGTTTTAGCAACTGTTTTTAGATAATCAACAATTGTCAAATGTTGCGGACAATGACCTTCACAACTTCTACATTCAATACAATCAGAAGCTTTCGCATGAGTTTTTATCATATCTTGATATTTTTTCTTACTGCCAGACGCCATGCCAAAACGTTTTTCATTATTATATAACTCAAAAATCTCTGGTATTTGAATTTGCATTGGACAATTTTCTTTACAATAATTACAAGCTGTACAAGCAATAGCTGTTGTATCATTGATGATTTTTGCCACTTTAAAAGTTGTTTCAATTTCTTCTTTAGTAAGCGGTTTAAAATCTTCCATATAGCTCAAATTATCTTCCAATTGTTCCCACGTTGACATGCCAGAAAGCACCATAAATACATCATCTAGCTACTAGCAAAACGAATTGCCCATGAAGCCACTGACATTTTTTCATCTTGAGCTTTCAATAAATCTATACCAGCCTGCGGAATATTTACCAATTTACCGCCTTTTATAGGTCCATAACAATCACAGGTTTATGATATTTTTGGCATACTTCATAACATTTGCGAGATTGCACGCTATCGCTTTCCCAATCAAGATAATTTATCTGTAACTGTACAAATTCAATATCTTCACCAATTTCAAGTAAAATCTTTTCCAAAAATTCTGCTGTATCATGAAAAGAAAAACCTAATTTTTTAATCTTACCTTCCGCTTTCATTTGACGCAGAAAATCCATAGATTTAAATTCTTTGACCTTTGCATAATTATCAACATCTAAACAATGCAATAAATAATAATCAAAATAATCCACACCACATTTTTCTAATTGCTCATCAAAAAATACGTTTATTATCTTCTATGGATTTCAACTGCATTGTAGGTAATTTATCCGCCAATAAAAAGCTTTCTCGTGGATATCTTTTAACTAAAGCTTCCTTTACAAATAACTCACTTTGATAATTATGGTACATATAAGCAGTATCAAAATACTTAAAGCCCTTTGCCATAAAAGTATCAACCATTTTACAAAATTGCTCCATATCTACCTTGTTATTTTCCATATCAAGCATAGGTAAACGCATACAGCCAAAACCAAGTTTCTTCAAATTTTCCATAATCCCACTCTCCTAAAATATATTTATTTAAATTATAATATTTTTATAGATATTTTCTATGTTATAATCTTCCATCACTAAAATGATACTCCTATAAAAAATAATCTATAATAAATATCATATTTCTACAAAATTTATAAAATAATGGTACCTCTCATATATTTTCAAAATAACAAAAAGTCAAATCTCTAATAACAAAAGCTCTATAAAGCCTTATAAAATAAGTATAAAAAATAGTCAAAAAGTCAAAAATAATTGTTGACATTTTGACTAATTCGAGTATAATAATAATTGTAAGGACGTTAAGAGATACAAAAGATAAGAAGTATCCCTTAAGATACTTACAAATCTAAATTTTAATCTTATAATTTTACTAATAACAATAAATAAAAAGTTAAATACGGACTTGATAGTCCGTTTAATTCAAAACAAATTTTGACTTTTTGACTTTATTTATTGCTCTATACATGGAGGTTGTTATTTATGTTCGGTTTAGTTCCATTTGCAAAAATATTGCTAAAAGTGATGATGATTTCAATAAATTATTCGATGTTTTCAATGAACCTTTCTTTCATGAACCATTTGCAAAAATGAATTCTTATGTAAAATCCTTTAAAGTCGATGTAAAAGATACTGATAATGCTTACGAACTCACTGCTGAATTACCAGGTATCGCCAAAGAAAATATTTCTCTTGACTACAATAAAGGTTATTTAACAATTAAAACAACTACTACAAAATCCACAGAAGAAAAACCTGCTGAAAATGCTGATGATAAAAACGAAAAACCTCAAGAAAAATATATTCGCCGTGAACGTTATGTAGGTGAAATGCAACGTTCTTTTTACATTGATGATATTGATGAAAAAAATATCAAAGCGTCTTACCAAGATGGTATCTTGACTGTAGTTTTACCAAAAATTACTAAAGAAGAAGCTACAACTCAAATCAATATTGACTAATTTCTTTTTAATAAAATTTGACTTTTAAACTTTTAGGAGGCATTTATTATGTTTGGTTTAATTCCTACATTTACAAATAATCTCGCAACTAATGATAATTCTTTCAAATCTATTTTTGATGTTTTCAATGAACCATTTTTCCAAAACGCATTTGCTCCAGTAAATTCCATGTTCAACGCATTCAAAGTTGATGTAAAAGATACAGATAATGCTTATGAACTCACTGCTGAATTACCAGGAGTAAAAAAAGAAAATATTGCTCTTGATTATCAAAATGGTTATTTAACTATCAAAGCTACAATGCAAAATGAACAAAATCAGAATGAAGAAAGTAACTATATTCATCAAGAACGCTATTATGGCACAATGCAACGTTCATTCTATGTAGGTCAGATAGATAAGCTAACGCTAAAGCTGAATATACTGACGGTGTTTTAAAAATGACATTGCCAAAACTTCAACCACAATCAACAACTACTCAAATTGATATAGATTAATACAATTTAATCCTTCTTCCTGTAACTCCTTTAAAATTAAATACTTTATAAATTAAAGATAGCCTTTATACTTGAGAGATTATCTACTCTTAGTATAAAGGCTATTTTTATATTATTTAAATTTATTATTATAGGGTATAATTTATAACACTAAAATTATTAAAATATTTTTTCTATTTTTCTTGATATTCACTTTCTTTCATACGAATATTATTATATTCATTCTCTACATTTTCACACTCTCTAACAATACTTTCTTGAATACTAACAGAAGGTACTGGTATTTTTTATGCTACCAATCATTAATGATAAATTTTTAATATTTCCTCCATTTGCTAATATTCTAATGTTATTTTGCATATCTTTCAAACTCAGTAATAAATATATATATTTTGAATTTATATTTGATGAATTACTCCTTAGAATTCCCATAAAACCGCCAGCTATATAATTTGTATCTTTATCTATATAACATAACTTTCCTAAATGTTTTATACTACCATTAGAAAAGCACATAAATATATCTCCTTTTTTTAATATTTTAGTTTTATCAATATTTTTGTCTTCATTTAAATATACCTCTTTCTTTAACTCAAACCTATTATCAATAGTAATATTATCTGAGGTTAAGACTATATTTGATGTTTTATATGATACTTGTTCTAGTTTTTTTATAATTCATACCTCTTATTATTTCTAAAAAAATCACCTATTTTACAAAGTTTATATTTACTATTTATAGTTTTTACTTCATTTACATATATATTTATTTCTTTATTAAAACATATTGATTTAAAGTTTAACATATTTTTCATTTCTAATAACTTGATATATTTGTCAATATGATTGTCTACTAATGTATATTTATTTTCAAAACTATCTCTAATATATTTGGCAATATATTTTTTATCATCCCTATTATCTTCATCAAAAAGCATTCCGCCCATTTTATTTATTTGTATTCCTTCATTGCCTTTTCTATTACTCCAATCATATCCTAAAAACTCTTTTTGCTTTGTATTTTCAACAGGGGCTGTGACTATAATTGTCTTATTTTCTCTTATCATTCCAAAGAAAAATAATTTATCTTTCTCTATTTCATAAACGTATTCGTAAAACTTTTTATTTAATATTTTATTTTGTTCTTTTTCAGATTGATTTTTAAATGCATTTTTTTTCATTAATTTTTTTACATTAGAAGAATTCTCAAAGGCTATAACATACATTTTAAAGTAATTATCTACAAATTTTTTATAATTTATTTTTTTCATTATAAATTCATTATAAATATTTTCATCTACCTCAATATCCCTTAAATAATCAAGATAAATTTTCCTATCAATCCAATCATCTGAAAAATTATTTTCAAAAATTGCATTAATACTATCTTCTATCATTTTATATTTTTTTGGTGGTTCATTATGTTTTTTCAAAAATAATATCACAGTATTCGTTCCTGTTGCTCCAAAAGTTTTACTTCCTAACGATACAATAGACTTTATATCAAAATTTTTTAGTAATACTTCTCTTGCACCTATATAACTTGATGTATTATTACTTAAAATACTTAATGGCAAAATAACACCTGCTACTGCGCCTGGCTTTAATAATTGAGCAATTCTTTCAATAAATAATACCTCTATCTCACCACCATCATCACTAATTTTATCAAAAAGTTCAAAGCTATTTTCTCCAAGATTTAAATGATTTTTAAAAGCTTTTACTGAATATGGTGGATTTGCTACAAGTATATCAAATTTTTCATTTTCTATATTTTTATCTTTAGCATTATCTAGTCCATCACCAAAAACAATATTTCCATTTCCTGCACCATTCATAAATAATGATACTTTTGATACTCTAGCTAATCTATAATCTTTTTCTATACCAAAAATATTTTCAGATACCCAACTATTATCATTATTCCCTATAATTTTATTTATTACATCTATTCCTTCTGTCAAAAAATGTCCTGATCCACAAGCATAATCTATAACTTTTGGATATTTTATTTCTTTATTTATGTTTAAAATATTTTCTAGAGGTATACTTTCCCAAATAAATTTTGCTATTGGTGTTGGTGTAAAAAACTGACCTTCATTTTGTTTAAAACCTTTATTTAACAACTGCTCAAACAGATCTCCAAGAAATTGGTGCTTAGCATTATAAACAATTCTATATCGTTCAAAAAGCTGTACCATTTCTACTAATATTTTTCCATTCTGAAAAAATAATTCTTCATTGTGAACATCTTTAAATGCAAAATCATTATTTGAATAAAATTTAAGTATCTTAAATTTTTCTTTTAAATCTTCAATAGCATTTTTCCTTTGTTTTCCTGTAAAATGCTCAAATAACCAAACTGGATAATCATTTGATACATACAATATTTTTTCTCTCATAAATTTTTCCATACCATCTTTATGAAGTCTCTGCAATCTATCCTGTAAACTTTCATAAGTATCTGTACCTTGTTTATATTGAAACTCCATAATATCTTCATCTGTTTTAAGAATTTCATCTACTAATTTACATATAAAAAGTGCTATTAATTTGTTAAAAGCATTCTCTTTATCACTTACATTATTATGTCTAAGTATTTCTTCAAAACTATTTACTATTTTATCATTAGGATAAAAATTTTTTAAATCTTTTTTTCTAATAGGTCTTTCTCCTAATTTATAAGCTACAGTATCTTTTCCAAAAATAATATTTTGCCAAGTTTTTTTGTTATATGTTTTTTCCCAAACTAAAAACAAACTTTCTTTATTATAAGCATTTTTATATAATTTAACATTTTCATTTTTTTTATTTATAATTGATTTTTCTATATTAGGATCATCTATTATTGATATTGTTTCACTAATAAAAACAACTGTATTCTCTTTAAATGTACTTGCATATAACATAAGCCACTTTGCTGATCTTTCTTGCTGTAAATAACTAAATAATTGCCCTCCATCACTATTTAATTCAGTTAATGCATTTATATATTCTTTTCCATATGTTTTACATTCTATAATAAATAAAGTATCGACACCTTCTCGATTTTTAACACAAATATCCGCTCTACCACTTTTTTTTAGTATGTCCCAAAGACCATCTTTTTTCCAATTCAATATGCTCTGGACGATATCCCTTTTTGAACAAACGATGTACACATTCCAATACCACAAAATTTTCTAAGTTGGAAAAATTACAAGTTTGTTTTTCATTTACTATAAAACCTTTGTCTTCAGGATAAATTATTTTTTCATTTTTAATGTCAACCATTATTTTACAATCAACATTTTCAAATTCATATACATATATATCATCTAATTTTACATAACCTAAAAAGATCAACACATCTTCTATATTATCTCTATTTATCATTTTTATCCTCATTTCTTACATTATTGTATTTTATTATAACAAATTATTTTACAATGACAAAATCTCAACAATATTATATATATTAATTCTTAGTAAACCAAAAACATCTTTAGAGTTGACTATATCTTTTTATTTTCTTATAATCATATCAAAACATACTTTATAAAATTCAATTTTATAAATATATAAGGAGATAATTTTATGTCATCATCATCATTAACAACAAAAACCCTATCAAAAATGGCTGTTTGTGTAGCTATCATCTGCATATCAGCTTACATATCTTTCCCTATCACTGCTGTTCCTTTTACTTGCCTTACTTTAGCTATGTTATTATCAGCATTTTTATCCACACCAAAAGAAACATTAATCATCATGATTGTCTATACGCTAATCGGTGCTATCGGTCTTCCTGTATTTTCTGGTGGTGCAGGTGGTTTCAACTGTTTATTTTCCCCAACTGGTGGTTATCTTTGGGGCTTTATCGTCAGCTATCCTATCGCTAGTTATCTGAAAGGAAATAAAAACTCCTTCAAAAACTTCTTTTTAGCAGGACTTACTGTCATTCCTATCACTTATATTTTTGGTGTAGCTATGCTTTGCTTCATTATGAAACTTTCCATTTTAGAAGGCATCACCATTGGTGCTTTACCTTTCATTCCTGGTGATATCATCAAAACTTTAATTGCCAGCTACGTTGCTGTTCGTTTGCGCAAAAATTTATTTTATTAATCGAGGAATATATATGATAAACAATAATTTTTTACAAGAAGGTATTTCACCTTCTTATTTTTTTCAATATGTTGATACCTTAACTAATCTAAACTTACATTCACTTGTAATCTATAAAGATAATAAATTACTCTCCAAAGTTCATATTGCCCCCTATAATGAACATGAAAAAACAAAATTTTTATTTTTCTGTGATGCAAATCCTTTACAGCAGTTGCCATGATGTTTGCTCTCCAAGATAAATTATTT